>Ga0222719_10000824_pt1 | contig 30928 bp, 41 predicted proteins | sample C33_34DmetaG_FD_165039 | JGI IMG/M metagenome (GOLD analysis project Ga0222719, IMG submission 165039) | Estuarine water microbial communities from San Francisco Bay, California, United States - C33_34D | ecosystem: Environmental > Aquatic > Marine > Unclassified | place: USA: California... | reverse complement strand
GTTTCAACAAAAAAATTCAGTATGTCATCCATTACTTATATAATAGAATTATTTTTTACTCATTTCATCTTTTAGTTTTTTCTTGATTTCAATTTCATTAACAACTTCTTTGGTTTTTATTTCGGTAATTTTATTTTTGAATTCAGACATATAATTAAGAAATCTAACAATCTCTTTATTGCTAATTTCGCTAACAATATTAACACTATTCAAAACGTTATCATTTTCTTTCATATTTTGCTGAACCATATCAATAGTTTTATCATCATCAGACAACTGAAGAATTGTAATATCTTTTGTGTAATTTCCCTTAATTGTTATTAATTTTTCTTGAATATCTTTAAATTTCTCCATCTTTTCACGATAATTTTTAAAACGAATTACACTACTTATAATTGTAAGAGCAGTACCCATTATAAGTGTAAATATATTAACAACAAAATCAACAGCTGTTAGATCTTCATTTGTATAATTATATGTTTTCATAAATTGAATAACCAAAAGATTAAGAGCATCAAAAAGTGTAATAACAGCTGATAGAATAAGAATAGCCATTGAATACAAATTAAACATTTTGCTAATATTATCATATTTCAATGAAATAAGTTGCAATTCATCACCTAATTTCGTTTTTTGATTTTGCATTACTTCAATCATTCGCATTTTCTTATTATTATCTTCAAATTTTTCAGTCACCATATTTTCAATAGTTGATGTTAAACGCACAGAAGTACCATCTTTATTATCAACGACTTCTGTATATTCATTTCCATTTGGACGCATCTTTTTACTTCTTGACTCACAAAAAATAAACAATCAATTACAGTCAACTTCTTCGATGTCGAACATATAGCAATCACCTTTTTCATCAGTATATACTACATCTTTATAATTATATGGGGTGGGCATTCTGATAACATTTTTAATAGGTGGTCTTGTAATCCAAACATATATTAAACCAACAATCAATGAAATAATGAATGGGATAATCTTGAATTTATATTTCATCTTTATTGAAATGGAATATTATTTTACAGGTCGTTCTATTGATAATTTGTCAAAATTATCCTTAGCATTCTTTAACAATTCTAAATAATTTTTATATTCTTCATCAAATCTATGTTTAGGTGCTATTATTTTTTCAAATCTATTTTTATTTGAAATAATCCTTTCTTCATTTATTTGTAATTGTTCTTGCTTTAATTTCTCAATTGCAATTATAACTGAATCTTTTGATATATCTCCATCCATTATGTATTTTGATATCTCCATATTTACTTATGAATATGATATTAATAATATTTTAATATGTTGACACATTTAGTTTTTTCTGGAAGTAATATATGGGGAATAACATATATTGGTGTTTTAAGATACTTATACATTAATAAATTACATTTAGATATTAAAGACGTTGCTGGAACCTCTTTCGGATCTATTATTGCTTTAGTCTTTGCTTTAAAAGTTGATATAGAAATAATTGAAAAAGGATTTTATGATTATGCGAATGATGATGAATTGATAACAATTTCAAAATCTTTGTTTTCTAATATTTTTGATAAGTTAGGTTTCGATAATGTATTTAAATACTTGAAATATTTTCAAGAATATATAAAAGATAAATATAAAAAAGATGATTTTACTTTTTTAGAGGTTTCTAAAATATTCGGCATTAACTTACATATTAATACACTATGTGTAAATGATGGGAAAAATGTTATATTTAATATTGAAAATACCCCAAATATTTCTGTATTTAGTGCTTGTGCTGCTAGCATGGCTTTGCCAATTATATATCAACCTATTAAAATAGAGGATAAATTATACATTGATGCCGGATTAATTACTAACGTATTGTATGACCAATTCAAAAATGTTCCTAAAGAATCAATTCTTCTTGTTATCAAAAATTTAAATAATAAATCGATATTAGAAACAGATAAATGTACTTTAGTACCTTACATAATTCAGATAGTGTCAATCCATCTTGAAAATTTTAATTATTATGCGACAGGTCAATATATTGATGATAAAAAAGCATTGTGCATAACAATTGAAGACGTATCATTAGATATGACAACAGACATTACAAATGATGGAATTACTCAAAAAATTACAAAAGAAAAAATAGATAATTGTGTTTTATATGGGTACCGTCGTGCTTACGAACTATTTGAGAAAGGCGTAAATGAACTTTCAAATTGATTTTCATATGTTGATGCTTTTGATATTTCCATATTTACTTATGAATATGATATTAATAATGTTTTAATATGTTGACACATTTAGTTTTTTCTGGAAGTAATATTTGGGGAATAACATATATTGGTGTTTTAAGATACTTATACATTAATAAATTACATTTGGATATTAAAGACGTCGCAGGAACTTCTTTTGGGTCAATTATTGCTTTGGTATTCGCGTTAAAAATTGATATAGAAATAATTGAAAAAGGAATTTATGATTATGCTAATGATAATGAATTGATAACAATTTCAAAATCATCGTTTTCTAATGTGTTTGATAAATTAGGTTTCGATAATGTATTTAAATACTTGAAATATTTTAAAGAATATATAAAAGATAAATATAAAAAGGATGATTTTACTTTTTTAGAAGTTTCAAAAATATTCGGCATTAACTTACATATTAATGCGCTGTGTGTAAATGATGGGGAAAATGTTATATTTAATATTGAAAATACCCCAAATAACTATGTTTTTACTGCTTGTGCTGCTAGTATGGCTTTGCCAATCATATATCAACCCGTTAAAATAGACGATAAATTATACATTGATGCCGGATTAATTACTAACGTATTGTATGACCAATTCAAAAATGTTCATAAAGAATCTATTCTTCTTGTTATCACAAATTTAAATAATAAATCCATATTAGAAACAGATAAATGTGTTTTAGTACCTTACATAATTCAAATTCTAAAAATACATCTTCAAAATTTTAATAATTATGCAACGTGTCAATATATTAATGATAAAAAAGCATTGTGTATAACAATTGAAGACATATCATTAGATATGACAACTGATATTACAAATGATGGAATTACTCAAAATGTTACAAAAGAAAAAATAGATAATTGTGTTTTATATGGGTACCGTCGTGCTTACGAACTATTTGAGAAAGGCGCAAATGAACTTTCAAATTGATTTTCATATGTTGCTGCTTTTGATACTGCTATTTTTTTATCATATTGTTTGGATAATTTTTCTTTTTCTTGCTCTAAAAGTGATGAATAGTAAGATTGTATTACTAAGATTATACCGATCATTAACAATAAACTTGCGATACCTTTCATATTTATAAATATATAACAATATATATAATGGAGAACCTAATTCAAGCAACAAATGAAAATACAAAACTTTTTTCACTGGAAGGATATACTACTTTTTGTAAAGTAGTTGACATTTATGATGCGGATACTTGCAAACTAGCATTTTTTTTACCAAACAATGATACTGAAATTGTGAAAATGTCAGCAAGACTAACCGGTATAGACGCACCTGAAATTAGACCCTCTAAATCTTCAGAATACTATGAAGAAGAAAAGAAAGCCGCAAAAATAGCAAGGAATCGTTTTGTTCAATTAGCAACCAATTGTAATATTCCAGATGTAAAAATACAATATAAAAAAAAAGAAATTAAAAAGATCATTTCTGAAAACACAAAATTAGTTTATTGTATGTTTGATAAATTTGATAAATATGGTAGAGTTCTTGTTTCTTTATCAGATGATAAAGACTCGGAAACATACAATAATATGCTAATTGAAGAAGGTTATGGTTATGAATATTTTGGAGGAACGAAAGAAGAATATAAGAAATCTTAATCGTTTTGGTTCATATCACTATCTGATGATGAAACAATAGTAATATCATTATCGCTCTCTTGATCAATATCAAGATTTACTTTAACAATGCTTAAAAGTTGATTAGTAAAATCGGTAGAGTTTAATACATTAAATCCTGAATATATTAGTGCTGTATTTACTACAATGTTCAACAAATGCTTTTGTTTCTGAACATCTTTCATTATTGTTTTCATAATTTTGTTTTCTACATTTATCTCTAAAATTCGTTTATTCATAAAAACGGCAGTTTTATCATCAGACATCGTTTGGAATTTTAATATATTTTCCATGTTTGCGCTTAATCCAAATACAGGAGACGTAATTATACATGGGTATGTCTCATCTATTTTATTAGTAATTTTAACATCAATGAAATCATTAGGATACATTTTTTTAACTTCATCACAAAATGTTTTATGTTCTGATTGCAGATTTTCAACAGAAACTTTTTCATCTTCATCTAAAATAACATCTCCTTTTGTAATACATTCAAACTTCTTACTTTTATAGCTTATTAATCTTGTCATTACGTATTCATCTACAGGATCTGTCATTATCAATACATCAATATTCTTTTTCTTGAATCTTTTCATAAATGGTGATATCATACAATTTGATACGTTCTCTCCAGTCATAAAGTATATAGTATCTTGATTCGGGTTATTTTCAATATATTTGTCAAAAGTAATTTTTGTTTCAGGATATTTAAAAGAATTGAACATTAGTAAATCAGCAATTCGTTCCCTACAGTTTTCCTCTTCAAAAACACCAATTTTGAAATTCTTATGATACGTATCATATATTTTATTATATTTTTCATTTTCATTCATCATACTTTTTAACATATCTATTGACTTATTTAGAATTGCTTTTTTCAATATAGAAGTTACTTTAGTTTCTTGAAGCATTTCTCTTGAAACATTTAAAGGTAAATCATCCGTATCTATTATTCCAGTAATAAAATTTAACCATTCTGGGCAAAACAAGTCATTCTTATCAGTAACAAAAACTTTTCTTACATACAGTTTAATATTCGTGTTTTTTTGAATTTCTGAAACACGTTCAGGTAGAAAAAGCATACCAGTATAATCCACAATACCTTGACCAGAAATTTGTTTAAAACATAATGGTGTGTTTTGTGAATTAGTTAGTCTTTTATACAATTCACTAGCTTCATTTTGAGAAATGTCAGTTTGATTTTTAGTCCATACAGGCTTTTCAGTATTAAGAGGTGTTTTGTCTAAAATTATTGGATATCCAATAAATTGACTATGTGTCTTAATAATTTCTTTTAACTTGTCTTTATCTAACAAATACTCACAATCTTCTTTGAGATGACATTCTATGACGGTTCCTTGTGTTAGTGTATTATCTCCAAATGTATATTTTGCATCAAGTGTTGATATTGTATATGCATTTTTTGCGTCAGATTCCCATTTATATGTATTGCTATCTTGATATGACTTCGTAATCAATTTAACTCTTTCAGATACTAAGAATGCTGAATAAAATCCAACACCGAATTGTCCTATTAAACTGTTTATATCATCTATTAACTCTTTGGTTCCTGATTTTGCTATCGTCCCAATATTTTGAATTACTTCATCTTTTGTCATTCCGATGCCACTATCGAATATGCGAAGTATCTTATTTTCAACATCTATATCTATGTTAATTTCATATTTATGTTGATTATCTATTTTCAAATCATTCTGTAAATTGAAATGCTTAAATTTATCAAGTGCATCACTTGAATTGCTTATGAGTTCTCGTAAGAATATATCTTTACTTGAATAAAATGTATTGATAATCAAATTCAAAAGTTGATTAACTTCAGCTTTAAATGTAAATTGTTCATTCATTTTTTTGTATATCTAATATTTTTATTTCTTTAAGTTTTTTTTTGATTTTGAATAATCGCATAATAGTTTGTTAGACATGTCAACGATACATTTAGCAGAATTCCACTCTGATTTTAATATGTCTAACATTTCTTTATGCGAAATTTCAACATTATCTCTTTTTTCAAGAAGTTTTTCTTTTAGTCTAATGTATATTAATTCGTATTCATACATATGCTTAAAAAAAAATAATAGCTTAGCAATCATTTTTATACCATTTCGAAGGAATTTATACTATCAATTTCTTCATTATCAGAATATTCTTTCTCTTTTTTTTCTAAATTTTTATCATTGTGATTTTCTTTTTGCATTTCACATTTCGTTGCTTCCCATAATATATCATCATTATATTGTTCATAGTGATAATTATCAAATGTTGTTTGATTAGTAAGTAATTTACAGAACATTCTGACAAGATATAACATTTTGTATTTTTATTATGAATATGCTTTTATATTACAATTTGTTTTTCGTGTCCAACTCTTATATTAGTATTTACCATAATATCGAAACCTTTTGCTTGAATATTTTTACAGAATGCTACATCTTCAGATGTTATATCTCGCATTATTTTTCCATCACTGTTCTTAATTTCTTGTAAGTCGCTGTTGAAATAAGGATAAACCATACAATCAAGAACTTTGCGAGTTATTGCCATAAATCCCATACCAGTATAAGATACTTTATGGTATTTTTGTTCTTTTTTCTTTTCTTCATAAGTTTCATTATTCCAGAATTTAAAAGTGCCATTTTTACCAAAATATTCAGTATCCCATTTTTCTACAACTGCGAAATGTTGCAAATCAATCATTCTATAAACACCACTTACTACATCATGTTCAAGAGTTGAATCGACTAATTCCATAAATTGTTGAGGAGTATATACAATATCACTATCAATAGTAATCCAAACATCAAAATCAATACCATTGAAAGGTTTTTGATCAATACCTTTTAAAACATCTAAACCAAGAGTTTGCATTCTTGCGAAAGTTACGAAACTAGAAACACCTGGAGATATTACAATATCATATTTACCACTTTCCCATAATGCGTTCAAAGTACTTGTCCAGGAAATCAAAAATTTTGACGTGAAAGAATTTCCAGGAACCCCTATTACGATTTTTCTTTTTGTCTCTACAACAGTATTCATTTCTTTAATTAAAATCTTTTTATATCTTTAAGTATGTTTATTTTACTTATCTCTTGAATTTTCAGAGTTTCCCCAAAATGACGAAGACTGTGATTTATCTTGATTATATTTTGGTAAAGTTGTTTCGGAATTGAAAGAACTTTCTGAATTGAGAGAACTCATGTTATTCTGTTGTTTTGGTTGATATTTTTCAATTGGAGGTGGGGTGTATTCTCTATACTGATTTTGATTGTAATCTTGTTGTATTACTTGTTCATTTTTTTGCATAGGTTGTTGTATATGTTGAATTGGTGCAGTATCATAGTATTGAACTTGGTCACTATTACTATAAAATAATTTATACACAACAATGAAAATAATCATAACACCTATGACAAGAAATATTATGATGATCCAAAAAATGTATGAAGAAGTATTGAATATATTGACTTCTTCTTCGGGTATATCAACATCATCATCCTCTTCTTCAATATCACCAACAAAGTTTTCAAATTTATTTTGAAAATTTCTAATACGCTTTAATATACCATAACTATACATTTTCTATTCTACAATAATAATAAGAAGATAATAATTAAATGAATGAACAGCCATTTAAACAAATAAAGGTGATTTTTTGGAAATCACTAAAAGAGCAAGAATTAATATTTATAAATTCTGACAAATCACCTTCAATATATCAAGATGATAAAACTTCTGATGCTATTGGGAAACTGCATTTAATATTAAATGCAAAATCGCGCATTTATGCTTGGAATAAACAAGATCAACCTATTGAATTTTTACTAAAGGATAATATTGAAGGTTATAATGTGAACCCATTTTTATCAAATATCAAATCAACAAATAGTGAAAAACAACTTTCTTTTGATTTTTTTCATAATAGATTATTTGCAAATGAAGTAATTAATTTAACAACGAAGGAATTAATTCCAAGTAAATTGCATAAATATTACTTTTATGAGTTCACTGTTCCTGATAAATCCACATACGAAAATATGGATAAATTTATGAATCAATTGTCTTCTACACTAGCAGTTGGTTCAAATGATATTAACTATAGTAAAGTAAATTATAATGCTAATTTGAATGTTAATATTGATTTAATTAAGTTTTGGGAAGAATCAATTACAGATAAAAACATAAATTTAGTAAAATGGCACTATGATAATAGTAAACAACTTTATAAATTACATACAAAACATACATTTACTGAAGAAGTATTTAACGTATTAAAACTTATTGAAACAACCAAAGAATGTATTATTTTAGTTCTTCCAATCGGTAACAACAATTCATATTGTGTAATTTATATACATAAAGATGGTACTATTAAAATTGAATTTAATATGAACTTGAAAGAGAAAATATCTTATAAAATCATATCTGAACATATTTATATAATAGAGCAATATATACTCAAAGTGTTAAATTATCGGGTAAATAGTTTAAAAATAGTAGAAAACAATATTGCATGTTCAATTGAATTGCATTTATACAAAGGATCTTCATTTGCGAATATTTCAAATACTATAACTAAAATACCATTTTTTAAAAATGTTTCTATAGATAAAACTAAGATAGAATGCTACTATACACGTACATCAATTGATACAAATAGTTCAATTGATATAAGTGATTTAATTCGTGTTCGTTTGTCAGTTGGTGCGACTGATGCCCAAATCATCAAACATTTAAGAACTCTGGATGTAAAAGACGATAATTTACAGACATTGATAGATATTGTTAGGAATAATGGGTATCTAAAAACTAAAAAGAAAATCAAGACAGTAGGTTCGTATTTAGTATTTGTGTATAATCAGAATACAAATAAAATAACCCTTAATATTTTTAATATTCCTAATTACAAAGAATTAGGTTACTTGTTATTCTGGATAAAACGTATATTAAATTTTCAATCAAAAACAGTTGAAGAAGTAAAACAAGAACCAAAATCAAAATCAAAATCAAAAAGTTCTTCTGAAATAGAGTTTGAATCAAATTCTTCTTCATCTTCTTCAGGAGGTGGAAACCGTGGAAGTGATTCACGTATAGAATTATTACAAAAAATGGACCCAAGATTATTTGATGATGGTTATTCAAGAAAATGTCAAGGTAAACAACCAATTGGATTTACACAAAAAGAATACAATGAAAAATATAAAGATAGATTTGATAATTCAGTAGTATATGGAAGCGATAGCAAAACACAAAATGTATATGTTTGTCCTAGAAAATGGTGCCCAATTAGTAAAGTTCCATTAATACCTTTAGATAATGGAGAATTTCCTTCTTGTCCTAATCCAATAGAAGTCCCAATTAATACATTCTCCGATTTAGATGCTAAATCAAAAAGATTTGTTGGTTTTAATATTAAAACAAATAAAGCAGGATTATGTACACCATGTTGCTTCAAGAAATTGAATGATAAAAGCATAGAAAGATGTATTAAAAATATAACAAAGCCTGAAAAAAATAAGAATAATATTCTAAAAAACGTTAATCGAATTCCTGATAAAAGAATTGCTGTCATTCCAGAAGCAATACATAAATTACTCAATACAGACATAGATTATGATTTATGCACTAAAAATAATCTAACAAATAATGAATGTTTATACCGATATGGAATTAAAGTAAACAATCAATCATTCTTAACTGCTGTTCTAACATCATTAGGTATTTCAAAAGCTGAATTTATGAATATTATCTTAGAATCCATGACATTTTTAAAGTTCATTTCTCTTGAAAATGGTGAAATAAGTAGAATATTTATGAATGACCAATATTTTAATCGTAAATTAAAAATTCCTGAAAAATGGTTTCCGGAAAGCATGGATATAGAAGGAAACATTCGGGACAATATTTATAAATCTTTTATGTCTTTTATAGAATATCTTGAAAATGAAAAAGATAAAGAACCAATATATATGTATTCTTTGATAGCTTTGATTTTCAAAAAAGTTCTTATTGTTTTCCATCACAATAGTGATGTACCACAAATCTTATGTCCATATTATATAACTTATGAAGAACTTTTATTTTATAGTTCAAATGCTGAGGGTATATTTGTATATCTAAACAAAGAGAATACTTATGATAGTTTGGTATTAAATTCAAAGAAAAATTTACAATTTAGTGTTGAATTGAGAAAATATCCACAGTTGTCTGAAGTGTTAAAGAACTGTCAAAAAGAAACATCCAAATATTTTAAAGATATATATTCTTATCAAAATGCTATTTCTACAAATAAAAAATATGAACAACTTATTAGTAGTATTGTTTTAAATAATGATTTATCTATTGATACATTTGTTTTAAAAAATGGAATCGTTGTTCAATTAGATAAAAATAAATCAATTCCTTCATCATATATTTCAAAATTGAGTGATTTAGAAATTAATAACATTATTCTTTATGATAGTTTAAAAAGCAGAAAAATAGAAACAAAAGATCTTGCATTAATAGCGAATATGCTTAAAAAACATAATTTGATTATGAAAGCGTCAAAAATATCATCAAATATATATTATTACGAAAAAAATAAAAGATATTTTGATAGAGCATGCATTTTTGATGGAGAACTTATTAAACAATCAAAGCAAATAGTTGATGAGAATTATAAATCGCGTAAGATGTACATTAGCAAAAAGTATTCAGAGAAAATGATGTCAAAGAACATTGAACTTGAAAAAAATAGTTGGATATTTTCTGCGATTGGTGTATCACCCAATAATCCAAAAGAATTTTTTAAAGTAAGTCATAAAGTTTATCCAATTTCGAAATACACGATACAGTATACTGTGCCTAGAAATGATATCTCATATAATAAATCATTAGATATTTACAATGGAATAAAAACAAATCTATCTCATAAATGGAATAAAACTCCATTTGATGGTATGTCATACATAGAAAACAAAACATATAATAATAAAACATTGATCAGTTTCTTTGAGGATATTGATTTAAATCTCACAGATATGAAAATATCAATAAGCGATATTTTGAAAATGAAAAATTCAAACATTTTGAAAGCATCTCTGAAAGAAGACTTGTTATTGAAATTATTATATGATAATTCTTTTAAAATCCTTATTACTAACAAACTAAATATATCTAAAGACACATCAACAAAATCAATTGTTGAAAAGTATTTGCTACCTAAAAATAGAGTACAAATTATATCGGAAATTCTTAATAATAGTGAAATACTTCCAAATGATTACTATTTAGAAGCATTTTCATCTGCTATCGATGCCACGATTATTATACTTTACAGTAGGTCTCACTACGGAACAAAGGATGTTAAAAATGCAAGAGATTTTAATTCAAGTTTTATTGTATTCTTCTCAAAAAAGTATAAAGAGCGACCAGTTATATTATTTTATCGTGATAGAACTCCTAAAGGACATCACTACTATTTATTATCACATGATAATAAGATTTATGATTCTTTTCAAGAAATGCCTTCAAGACTTAAACAATTCTTGAATAATATAAAAGAAACCAAAAATGTCTGACGAATTCATAGAAAGTGTTATTAATACTAAAGAAAATGTAGAACCAGAAGATGACGAACTAGAAGATTTTAAAGTAAAAGTTTCTGAATGGTTCAAATTAGATGATCAAATCCGTAAATTAGAAATAGCAGTAAAAGAAAGAAAAACTATGAGAAATAAATTAAATGATTCTATAAAACATTTCATGTTTAAGTATAATTATGATGATTTAAATACTCAGCATGGAATGATTAAAGCAAAGAAAAAAGAATATGTAGTTCCTGTTAAAGTAAATGACATTAAATCCAAAATTCTAGAATATAGCAATTTATCAGGTGATGAACTCATTGATAAAATTTTCAATGTAGAAAGGCAAAAGGTAGAAAAACAAACAATTAAAAGGCTAGTTCCAAGAATTACTATGGCTTTGTAATAATCATTCAACTTCTTTTATTTTCGATTCTTCTTCTTCTTCTTCTTCATAATCGTCATCATCATCATCATCATCATCATCATCATCCTCATCATTCTCATCTCCTTGAAAATTCATACCTGACATTAGATTGAAAAGATTACTACCACCAACATTAGATTGTTTTTTGTTAATCTTCTTAAGTTCTTCATTTATCATAAGAAGAATATCAGCGATGTTTTTCCCATCTTGGGAAACAAAAATAGAACTAAGTTCTTTTGCGGAAACAGACATAATTTATATATAATATATCTGTTTATATATAAAAAGCATGAAAGGAATTCTCAATTTACTTGTAGCAATTATAATAGGAATATTAATAGGGTATGTCTTTCACGATATTTTGGAAACAATACACGAAGAGTTTAATCAATGTGGTGGATCTTGTGAAAGCGATGTTGATTGTTCTCAAACAATGAAATGCATAAAAAAGGAATGTTGCGTAAAATAATTATCATTAATATAAATAAAAAATGAGAATACTTGAATTACAAGAAGTTAACCAGAACGTAAAAGAGTTTATTTTTTCAAATTTATCAAAAACAGAACAATTAACAAAACTATATATAGTATCATTGGAGAAACTAAAAACAAAGGAAAAGTCAACATTATATTATCAAAATAAGCCATCTTATACAGATTTGGAAATAACTTTACCAGAGTTTCATATATATACAATAATAATAGATGTTGATAAATTATACACAGATATAGTAGATTTCAATGTAAAAGACATATATCAAAATTATATTAAAGATTTGTCAAAATTTATAAGAATAATTCAGGAAATTGAATCTAAATTGCATCAATTACAATTTTATATGATTGATAGGTATTTATCTATTATTTCAACTATTAAATCATATCTTAGATACTATCAAGATAGTTATCTTATAATGTCAAATCAATTTGAAAGTTCCGAAATCATTGATGGTTTAATAATAACTGTCAACCAACGAATAGATAAACTAAATAGCGATGTTTTAATGAAAGGAACATATATTGACATAAAAACATCAAGAATATTGACAATTATATCATTGATAACGTTTCCTATTTTGATGATGGCTACGTGGTTTGGAGCCAATTTTCCAAAAAGTCAGATGATATTTTTGAATTCAAAACATAGTTATAAGATAACAATAATCGTATGTTTAATTTTCATTATATCAATGTTTTCAATATTTTGGAATGATATTTATGCGATTATCTTTTAACAATAAAAATTATGATATATTAAAACAAAGTTGAAAATGTCAAATATTCAAACTGAAACAATGATTGGTGTTTTTCTTGGACTAATTGTAATTTTGATAAGTAAATATAGTTTTTATCTAGAAGAAGGTTTCCAAGAAGAAGAATTAGTAGAAGAAGAAGAAGAAGAATTAGAAGAGGTTGTCCAAATACCAAAAACAACTCCTGAAAGTCGGTTCATATATTTAACAACGGATGATACAGTTGAAAAACCATTGAAAAAATATTATAATGAAAGTTCTTCAAGATGGTATAACAATGATGAATTGATAAGTACAAGTCTTTCATATTTTACATTTCAACTAGGTACGCCAACATTAAAAACATCTACAGAAAATATCCAAGGTGTTTCAATAAAGAATGTTAAAATGGTTGGACCAAATTCTAGTGAATTAAAACCGAACTATATTCTGGATATGTTTACGGTCTTATTTAATTTTGACATGATTGATTTGTTGAATGAAAGAGAAAGATTATTTATGATAAAAGGTACTTCTCAGATTGAGGGTTCTTCTCCAATAGGAAAAGTGGTATCTTTATCAATAATAAAAACCGAAAGTGAAGTTCCTTTATATAAACTTGAAGTCATATTTGGAGGAACATCATTTGCTATAAATTTCAGTGAAGGAGGTTTTATGGGTCGTAAGAATAATTTTATAGGTTTTTCATTCAGTGAAAACAAAATAAGTATATATATAAATGATAATCCTGTTTCAGTGCATTCTCTATCACAAGAAGAATCAATCATTCTTTCAAATACACCAATAGAGATAAATACAACGGGTGGATTAGATATGATAGTATATAACATCGCTATTTACAAAAATGCGCTTAACGAAACTGAAATAGAAAATTACAAGAGCCATTACACCAAACATGTCACTGGTTTATTAAAAGAACAAAGAAGAATAGAAGAACTAGAAAAACAACAACTTGCGCCTACAAAAACAATAGAAAAATGTAGTTATGATTCTACTAATTTATTAGAGATAACTACTATATAAACAAATACATAGAACAATTAAATATAAAATGAAAGTGGGTATCTTCTATTTCATAGAGAATACAGAAAAGAGTATTCAACAATTGAAACTATCTTTATATTTTTTGTTTAAGAACTACAATGCTAAGTATAATCATGAAGTTACATTGTTTTACAATGATGAAAAAATAGATAAAAAAGATGAAGTCTTGATGGGTATAAGAACAGAATGTAAGCATTTAATAAAATTTGTCAAATTATCACCAACATTATTTAACTTGACAGAAGAGCAAAAAAAATATGTAGATAGATCAGTAGAAAGTAAAATTAAGTCTGACTGGGGTAATATACAAGATAGATTGCTTAATAGATTTTGGTCAATTCAAATTTGGGATATTGTCAAAGATTATGATTATATAATGAAACTAGATACTGATGTAATTATTGAAGAACCAATGTCTGAATGTTTTTTCAAAATAATGAAAAATAAGGATTATAATTATCTATCAAATCATTTAATTCTTGATTGTGATTTAGGAAGTTATGGTTTTCACGATTATATAAAAGCGAAATTTCCGGATGTTGTTACAGATTCAATGTTTTCTCAAAGTAAGATAACTGATAAAGCTACATTAACCTTATTCAAAAAATTGTATGATAATGATTATACAAAGGATGAAATACAGTGTTATCAACCAATAAGTTATAACGATTGTTTTTTTGTAACGAAAGTATCATTTTGGCAAGATAGCAAAATCACAGAAATATTAAAAGAGATCGATCATACAAACAATATATTCAAATATAAATGGACAAGTGCTACGATACTTTCATTTCTATCAATGATGATAGAAAAAAGTAAAATCATCAGATGTGTATTTCGAATGTCAAAAGAAGATCAAAGAGAAGCCGTAGAAATGGAAGGGATGATGACATCATTAGTTCCCGAAAAATATTCTCAAAGTGGATGTATAACAAGTAAATAATTCTTTTTCATGCGACATTATTTTTAATTTTAATTTTTTTGTTTTCTATCATTGTATATTCTGCTGTGCCAACAGGAATAACACTTTCTTTAAAAGAATAATATGAAGGCTGTGTGAAATCAGCGTGTCTATAACTAAGTGATTTTAAAGTAAGATTATCAATAAGTTTAATACTTTCATATGATACGCTATCATTATTATCAACAAATTTGAAAAAAATTGTTGGTGGAATTTTTATACGATGGTCAGATGTGTAAAAACTGTTTGGATAACTGAACGATACATTAAAAGTATTATCTTTAAGTTCATATATATTTGGTGTATTTTCAAAAGCTATTTCATCATTAGGGAAAGGTAATCCAGAACCTGAATAAGATACTTTAGTATCAATTGTATTTGCCCCAAAAATAGTTACAGATTTGAATGTGTTTTTAACATTTCCTTTTATGATAACATCTTTTTTACTGCCAATATCAATATTTACACTTAAATTTCTTGATTGATGGTTCATTTTATTTTATAAAATAAAAAATTGTTTGAATAATGTGTATTGGTAAACATATACATCCTTGAAAATAAATCATTGTGTGATCTCTAAAAGGGAATGTGGCATTCAAAAATTTATAAAAAAAATGCCTTATAAAATTAAATGATAGACCAAAGAATTATAGTATCAATCATACTAACATGTATAATATTTTTCTATATAATATATACATCAACATACATCGAATATGAGAAACGTAATGTGGAGGAAAAAGCGAAACAAGAAACAGCAATTCAAGAAAAGAAAGTGATTGATAATGTTCGTTTTAAATTTAGTAATGATGAGAATGTAGACAAAAGCGTAAAATCAATAAACAAAATCAATTATCCAGAAATATATTCAAAAATTCCGCAACAAAAGTATGAATGTGCGAGATATCAATATGAACAATTACCATATCGTGATGTTCCAATGAGTATGATAAATATAAAAATGATTTAAGTTATAAATTATACAATACTAAAAAATGCATACAGGTATCATATCATTTTGCGATAGAGTAGCATATAACATAAAAAGTGTAGAAATTAAACAAGTTATCTTAAATGAATTGGAGAAATCATATGGGATAAAAATTCTAAATAAGCATTATTATAAACTAAATGATGCGAGTATACCGCATATAATGGCTACGCAACATTTGATAACATTACGTAGTAATGGTAATCCATATTACATGTTTTTTACAATGTATGAAGACATTGAAATCATTTATTTTATTGACAAGAAGGTGCATCCTACTTATCAGCAACCAAGAATTATCATTTGTCGAGGTTTGTTTGATAAATCATTATTTAAAGGTACATTGATTGATGGAGAGATGGTAAGAACGGATAAAGAGAAATGGCTATTTTTGATGCATGATCTTATTTCTTACAAAGGGTGTTATCAAAATAAGCTAAATTTGCCAGAAAGGATCAAAAGTTTGTATCATTTGTTAGAAACGCATTACCAATCGGACGATATTGTTGATGTATGTTCTTATCAAGTAAAAAGTTATTATAATTTATGTGTATCAAGCATATTAAATTTTCCAAAATACGATTATACTATTCGTGGAATATATTTTGTAGCATTTAATTTGAAATATAAACCAAAATTAATGAACTATAATGAGGATGTTATCCAAGAAGTAATAATCAAAACTAAAGATACTACAGATTTTCAAGTTTTAAATGAATTGCATGAGACAAAAGAAAACATTACTTATAATAATGACATAAAAGCAACATCAAAAAGGACTTTAAACCTTATAAAAACAGAATATCCCGATGTTTACAATATCATTGATAGCACTTTATCAGGAAATGTTTGTATTCAAAGTATAAACGCGAGTCATAAGGTCAGAAATGCTTTTAAAGATAAAATAGCGGGTATTCAAATACCTTTTCAATGTTTTTTAAACGAAACATTTAATAAATGGCAAGTAATTGTTGAATAAAGTTATTAAGGTCTGAATTTATTTTGTCAATGTCAAAATTTTCTGAATGTTTATATAGTAAATAAGGTATTTTGTCATCTTTAATAAAGAAGGACAATCTACTATTAATTTTGTATTCACTAATTGAAAAAGTTGTTTTGTATGAATAATCTTTAATACATGGGAATTCAAATGATTGCATTTTCACTTCTTTATAGCAAGTAATAGCGACTATCTTGTTTTTATCTATTTCTACTTCATTGAAATTTAATAATTCATATTTAATAACATTTTGGTTGTCGTTTTGATGGTCGTAAGCATAGCATAAATTGTTTATTATGATATGTGTGAACGTTCTTTTATTTTTGAACTGAAATTTATTTTTCCAATTAATATCTGTATTAATTTGACAAAAATTATCATTACAATCATTACATAAATGTATATAAATGCAATCAGTTTCTTTCTGTATGTAAGTTGATAAATCAATCATAACTATATTTTAGTTATTGTTTTTCATTTTTATATATTGTTAAAATAAGATGGATATTTTAACATTAATAGTTATAGTTATTTTCCTTTATATTATCTACACATTAATCTCTACTATTTCATCATTAACTAAGGAAATTAAAGAAATGAAAATGAAATGCGTTAAACGTGTATATAAAAATGATATAAGTATGCTTGATGAACCCTCTACGAAGGACCCATTAAATACTTTAAAAGAGACTTTTAAACAATTGAGAAACTTTATATAATTTATTTTTTAGCAAGTTCTGCCATCGCTGCGGCGATTAGTGCTGACTTGGGTGGTGGAAAGTGATGGCTAATAAGTCTTTGAAGATTGAAGAAGCTCGCCTCATCCCCATCCTTAAGACCAAGAATTTTCTTTAGTTTTGCGTCAGGTTTCAAGAAGCGTCGGTTAGCAGCGTTATAAAGGTTGTGCTCTTTCACATACGCAGTAATGAATTTTGTAACATCTGTTCGTGACTTTTCGGTTCCATGAGAAATACCCATGAAATCACACAGTTCATCACTGATTTTATTCGGTTTGGCAAAACCAGATGGAGATTTACGTGCTTTTTCACGTTTCTGCTTTTCCTTATCAATATGTTTTTGCTGCTTTTCGTAATCCTTAACAACCAGCTTAAGTTTTCCCTGGATTGCTTTTACTGCTATCGCTAGTTCTCCTACTGCGGATAGGAGTTCTTGAACAGGAGATGATGGTTTTTCATCATCCTTCTCTACTTTTTCTTTTGTTTCTACCTTTTTGGGGGCTTGCTTTTCTTGTGTTGCTGCGCTTTTCTTAGGCATTTTTGATAGCTTCTTGCTTTGGATTAATAATCCAAATTATCCTTATATAGTTTTTGTAAAAGATTTAAAAACGTTGTCATTTCATCAGCGTTTAAATATTTTAAATTTTTTTTTGTTGGATTGCATAATTTAAATCTAACAATTAAGTCTCCACCAACAATACCTTTACCTTCCAAACGTATAGAACCAATTCTTGTTGCTTTTACATCAAGTGTTATATGTGTCCGGTCTAAATGTTTGAATGAACAGTTGAAACCGTTATAGAATTGAAGATGATTAATTTTTATAACTCTTATCAAATCAATTGAAGTATCGCTGTTTTTAATATGATAATATTGTTCATTTGTATTTCTAATAATCATAGTAATCTGAATTTCAAATTCAATATCATTATGCTTTATAAATTCAACAACTCTTGGAAATTTACCACAATCAATTTGAATTATTCGGGTTCCAATTAAAGGTAACTTTATTTTGCATTTTCTGATAATGTTGTTAAGTATATCAACATACTCCACATAAACATTAATTTTTCGTTTATAAAGAGACGATTTAAAAGTTTCCGCCGCAAAATTAAAAACGTTTTCACAAAACACATCAAAATCTTCTAATATAAGCTCTTCGTTATTGGGGTCTATTAAACGTTTATATGATTCTGTTGCTGTCTTGAATATATCTTCTTTATGTATGCGTTCTTCTTCACTTAAATTATGAAGCTTATCTGGATGAGTTTTTAAACAAATCTTTCTATATGCTTTCTTAATCTCATCAGTGCTTGAATTAACTTTAATTCCCAATATACGATAATCATCTATACGCCCCATTTTACTTAAAATTATCCCAAACACTCTTATATAATGAAGTGTTGGGACGAGTTTATATCTAAGTTTCCTATTTTTATTAAAAAATATGAACCATATAACTTTTACATAGAAAACAGTAAGTTGATATCAAAGATTAACATATTATTCTATCATACAAAAGGATTTCCAATATATTTGTTCATTGATGAAATTTTGAAAAAAAAGTTTAATACTATTTGTAACAAAAAACTAAGTAATGTAGATAATATTTCATTTTATGAAACACAACATTATCACGAATTTAAACTTACCAAAACAAACAATAACATCATTAAAATTATTCAATCTATCGTTTCGACAAAACATGTTATTGAAAATAAAAAACACATCTTCATAATACATAATATTGAATTTCTACCATCACAAATTCCTTTTAGAATTTTATGCGAAAAATATCAATATAACGCAACATTTATCGCAACTACAAATTGTATTTCTAAAATTGAATCACCACTAAAAAGCAGGTTTTATGGTATCAGAATACCACTTTTTACAAAAGAACAATTGTGTGATATACTAAATGTTAATAATGTAACAACTAGAAATCTATTTCATAACCTATTATTGATTGAATTGAATAACAAATATTCAAAATATTTAAGATATCCTCCAATAGTAGAAAAAAAAATTAAATCAATTGAAGATGCTAAAGAACTAGCTAAAGCTTACAACGATTTAGAACTTACTAATGTTGATTGCGCTATGGATTTACTCGAAATAGCACAAAATGACGAAAGAAAACTTTTCATTTTGAATTTTTCAAATAATTTAGATAACAATTTATATTCTCTTGAAGCACTTACATTTACATTACTAAGTATTTAAGGAATTATATATATTTTTATATTATAAATTATACATGTTTTTTTCTGTAGAACCATTTTTGAATACTCTTAAATTGAGTAAAAAATCTATAAAAAACGACCCAGAATTAATTCATAAGATGAACTGTTTGTTGAGAAATTTTGATAACAGATTATCAGATTTTTATATGAAACATATATTAAGAAAAAAAATACTAAATATGTGCAGTTTTGTAGTGACAATTCTTATTATTGAACATATTCAAGGGGAAATTTAACTTGTCTCAAGTACAATTCCTTTAGATGTCTGAATATATCCTTTGATATTAATCAAATTTTTATGCTCTTTTTTATGACATTCTTGACATAAAGGAACCAGATTATGTAATGAGTTCTTATGGGATGTATCAATAAAGTTATCTTCGTCCGCTTGTGATTGATATTGTATATGATGAGTCTCTTTTGCTTTATTAACTTTACATACAGCACACATATCCATATACAAATGTGAGCTGTATCTTGACTGTTTTTTAGAAACGTAATCTTGTGATATATTCATTATTTCTTTTCTTATTTTTTCTGCGTTTATAAGAAATTCTTTTGGCATATCCAATGAACGACAGACTTCAATACCGTATATCTTTGAACCAGATCCTTCTTTCAATTTTCTATCATAAATAATAGTGTTATTATCTATATGCATACTTAAATGACATATTCTAATATTGTCTGTTATTGATTTAACAACATCTATATCAATTAGTTCATGTAAATGGGTCGCAAATACAAAACTCGCTTGTTTTTTAACAAGTGTTGAAATACTTGAAGCAACAATCGCACATCCAGATACATTCTCCGTTCCTGAGCATATCTCATCACCTATTACTAAACTATGAGAACCACATCTTTTTAGTATATTTCGCAATTCTGTCATCTCTACTGTAAAACTACTCATGTTTTTGTATATGTTATCAGCACCGGATATACGCGTGAAGATGTGTTGATAAGGTGCTAGTTTCATACTGTTAGCAAATACAAAAATACCACATTGTGCCAATATAGTATTAATACCAATCGCTTTCATTAATGAACTCTTACCACTAGCATTTATACCATACAACAAAATGCCATTTTTTTCAACATTGACTGACACATCATTCTTTACAAATTCAATATTGTTATTAACAATTTCAATAATTGGATGACGAATACCTGTGAAATCTACAGAACTCTTTTCTTTATTGTTAATTAATATTGGTCTACATAGTTTATTTTCAATTGCGAGTTTTGCTATACATAAACCAATATCAATTTCAATTGTTCTATTAATTAGTTTATCTATTAATAGCTCATTTTCTATAATGTATCCCTTTAGAAAAATGTCATATTCTTTAACAACCAACTCCTTAATCTCTTGATTTATGAATGCTACTTGTTTTGATACTTTATCTATATCAGGGCTAGTCAATTTATAATTGCTATTTGATTGAGAAATTATATTTTTTGTAAATGTTTCCATATATGATTTATCTATCTTTTTAGCATTCTCATACCTCTTTTTAGTTATAAGAATATGATAGCCTTCTTTATCATGTTTTTCTACTTTACATAGTGTATTATCATTATTTGGACTCAAAGAAAAAATTGTTTCTGATATTTTATGAATTGATTGAATTTGTTTTTCCTTTTCTCTTTCAAGATTATCAACTTCCACAAGATGTGATTTAATAAATATGTTGCTCTCTAATTCTGATAGATTTGAAACGTTATTATCAAGTATAATGTGATTAAACCTAGCTTCTAAATTACTAATAACTTCAATAATGTCATTATCTGATACTAATTTAAATACATTCTTTAACAGGGAACATGATTTTGAGAATGATTGCCATTCATTTGGCATGTATCTACGCAAATATATTTTTCTTTTGATTTTTTCTAGATCAAGGACACCACTTAAAAGTTGTGAAATATTATTAACATCAAGTTTTTTAAGATAATCTATCTTGTCATACCTTTTATTAAGAATATCTATATCAGTAATTGGACTCATCAATTGTTCATAAAAAGCTCGATATCCAAATGGTGTCTTACATTTATTTAAAATTTTTACAACGCTATTATCATTCTTTAGTAGTGAAATCATATTGAGTTGTATGATACTATTGTATTCAATATTCAAGTGTTTGTTTTCTTCAAACATAACAGGCAAATTCAAACCTTTTATGTAATCCTCATTATGTTCATACGCAAAACACAAACTGATACATAGAGCAACCCTTGCTATGTTCAACTTATCAACTCCTACATATTCAATAATAGGAAGTTGACTTTTGTTATCGTATGCTTTATTTAAAATTGCGACTTGATATGAAATCTTTTCAATATGTTGTATATGTTCATAATCTTCCCATTTTTCTAAATATGAATTACACAAATCTTGGATATTGTGTATCATTAAATTTTTATTAAAGGAACTTAAAGGATATTTTTTGCTACAAACTAGGATTAATTCAGTAGGTGAAAGAATAGATATAACCCTATATATTTCATCTCGTGCGTAATCTGGATCTACAGAAGTTGATATTACTTCGTGAATGTAATTATGCCCAGTTGATACATCTAACAATGACATTCCAACTGTTATCAACCCATTATATTCTTCAAAATATAATGAAGACAAGTAATTATTTATCTTAGAATTACCAAGAATTGTTGATGGACTTAAAATAGAAGTTACTTTATGAGAAAATCTATCTTGACCAGGTTGTTTTTCTAACTGCGAAACAATAATACACGTATAGTTTTCTGCTAATAAACTAGATTGATATTTAAAAGCATTGTTTGTATGAAATCCAGCAAGATTAGGTGATTCTATTGAAGCACATCCATCTACACTGTTTTTTCTATTCTTTTGACTTACATTCAAATTACATATGTCAGCTATTTGATGAATATCAACCTTTCCACTACCATCGTCATAGATTTCATAAAATACCCCTACTTCCATTAAAACTACGACATTCGGACCATACTTGTTTTTGTATGTTTCAACATAATTCATATATTCCTTGACTATATTGATAGTCATATTTATTCAGTTTTTAAATATTTTTTATTTCTTAAATGCTTTCAAAAATTATATAAGTATGTTCTATAAATAAGAGATAATGACAACTAGCAACCAGAATATAATAGCTAATTGCTGTCATTTTGAGCAAGCACCCGCTCAAGAAATGTTTTTGAACGATGTTTGGTCTTTCTATTTTCATGATCCATATAGTTCAGAATGGGATATATACAGTTATGATTTCATAAACAATATTAGCACTATTGAAGATTTTGTTCGAAATTTTAAAGTTTTTGAAGATATATTTCATAAAGGTATGTTTTTTTTTATGAGAGAGCATATAACACCAAGATGGGAAGATGAACAAAATGTAAATGGGGGATGTTTTTCCATTAAAGTATCGACTGAAAACTTGATAGATTCATTATTTAAAATACTATCTGATTTATTTGGTGAAAATATGGCAATAAATGTGGAACATAGTATGAATATCAATGGAGTTTCAATAAGTCCTAAAAAAAACTCTCATATTATTAGAATTTGGATAAAAGATAGTTCGTTAGGAAATAAAGATTTATATAATATTAAACATATAAAATATTCACCAATCATATACAAACAACATAAAGATTGCGTATGAATGAATTATTATTCGTTGTTAAATTACTATTGAGTGTAATATGTTGGGTTGTTTTGATAATTCTAGGGCATTTATTAGATAAAGAATTATTTATCACAAAATATTTACAAAAAATATTGAATATTATCATAAATTTGGCAGGATTTAACAGAATTCATATATCTGAAAAAAGTAAAGAAAGATATTATAAAGTTTTGAATAGTGGTTTAAAATGTTTAGCAATATATAATCATCGGTCATATTATGATGGTATAATAATGTGTTCTCTATTTCCAAAATGTAAAATGCTTATGAATAATTGCGTAAGTCGTCATGTGCCATATTTTGAAGATGGATTAGAAAAAATAGGCTACATAATTTTTGAACAAAACAAATTAAATAACAACATCACTCAAAAAATATTGGATGTAGTTAGGAATAGAAAAAAAGGAGATGGGGTTCTTATGATTGCTCCCGATGGAATGAATAAATTATCTGCTAATGAATGTATAGCACCTTACCGTTCCGGAGCATTTGTAGGATTATTTCCAATATTACCAATTGTAATAAAATACAAAAATTATAGAATATCTCCAGAACAAACTAACTATTTCAATGGTGCGGAGGCATTTGTTCACAAATTACTTGATGATAAATGTGAAGTATATATTGAAGTAATGAAACTTGTAAAGCCAAAATGCGATGTATCATTTGATAAATATAAAGAGAGTGTTCATAGATTAATGAGCCAACAGTATATGAATATGTGATATATTTTACTTGGAGAACTCTTCAATAACATATACTGCTATAAGTTTTTTTCTATTGTCTCTTAACTTATGACAAATTTCTAATAAATCTTTCTCATTCTTTGATTTTAGATATGATAACCAATTTTTAAATAGGTTATTATATACTTCTACACTTTCATTAATGTGAGGGAACTTTTCAATGTCTTTTGTGGCTAACATTTGGGCTTCTTCTATTAAACCTATTATATGTAGGAAGTGTTTTGTTATGCAATCTTTACATCTCTTGTTTTTGTTTGATATATGTTCTTCTAGTAATATGGATTGTTTTATTATTTGCGTCATGTTATATTTAGGATCGCTTACTGGGTCAATTGCACCACAAGTCTTAGCATCACATGAAACACTTCCTACATTTTTTTTATTATTTTTTGGTTCAACAAAATCAAATACTTTTTCCTCATAAAGTGTTGCTAAATAACATCTTATAAAAGCAATTATAATTCCGATTACAAGAATTACAGCAAATGTATAAATAAGTTGCGTATTGTTCATATTTATTAATATATAATTTTTTATTTATTGTCATATTGAGATAAACATAATTTTATTTCTCCTAAATTTGCAATACTATATTTTAATATAATTGGATAACAATTCTTCAAATATATTTCTACAGTATGACACAAATTAGTGCACTTTGTAAAAATTGCTAAGTATTTTAAACTAAATACTCCTTGTATGATTTGTTGTTCATCATCATTTTTCTGTATATTAATATTTTGTGATGTTTCTGTTCCCAAAACGGTTTCTTGTGAACAAAATTCACCTTTACAAGATAGCATCAATTGATCATCAATATTCTTAATTTCAAGATTTTCTGCTATATTATGCATATCCCTTATAATTTTTTGAAAATATGTTGAAGGCATTGATATTGTTGTATGAAAATCAACAGGAGGAACTGATATATCTAAAACATCAATATCTAACATCGATAGTTTGTAAGTTGTTTTATAGTTTTTATCTGGGTTATCTATACGAATTCCGAGATTGTTTGGGTCGGACTCTTCAATAAAAATCGTTAATATATCATTATTTGATATTGTTTTAATAATCATGTGAAATTTCAACATATTAATTCCAACGAAAAGTTTTTTTGCACAATAATAGTTTTCAAATTTTTCACAATTCATCTTGACAAAAATTAAAACAATATGACTGGCATCCATTGCCATTATTTTCAACCCAGTCTCATCAAATTCAAAATTTACATCCATTAATATTTCTTTCAAAGCATCTATTACTTGTTTAAAGGTTGATGATTGCACTGTTTTCAATTCTAATAACATTTTTGTAATAAAATGTTATGTTTTATGTTTATATGCTGTAGATAAATCAAATTTAGGATTATTTAATGAACTTTGTGGTAAAAAAGAATAATAAATATTATTAAATAACTTGCTACCCGCTTTACTCCAATCAACATATTGTAATGATGATAATGTCATTGAATATTCACTTAAATCTAACATTGTATCATCATTCTTATTTTTAATTTCATCTTTATATCCAGTCATAATATTTGCATTCAGTTCCGAATAAGTTAATTTTTTCACCATTTTATTATTTAATCATATATATTTGTCTTCAAGATTATATGATAACATCTCAAATGGATGTTCATATTTTGTATATCTTTTCACATCATTTATATTTGTTGGTGTTTCACTGTTATATTCATAAACCATTAATGTAATACCATCAGGCTCTTTATATATGAATTCATCAGTATCTGGGTTACAACGGATATTCTTGAATTTTGATTTATGGCAATATACGAAATAGCCCATATTTTCTAACTTTGATTTTATTTTTTCTTTGTTGTATCTTTGGTATATATGATATTTTTCATGTATCAATAATTTCTGAAATTTTTTATCATTATATTTGAAAAGTTTAGGTGATAAAAAGATGATGTCACATCTTGTATGAGGTAGTCCTTGTTCATAAACTTTACCATTTGTAAAAGCAATTTTCCAAGGAATATCAATAAGTTCTTGCATATTTTGCTTTTCAAACCAATAATCAACAATTTTGCATTGATCAGATAAATAAAGTTTTTGTTTCATTGTTAGATTTCTACAAGTACTTACTGATTTTAATATGTATTCTTTCTTATTATTTTTTCCAATTCTAGCATAAATATCTAAAGGTGACATTGTTTCGATATACAGATCTTTATCCTTTAAGATAAACATTTCCACTTCTGATTTAGACAGATAAGATACATTATTTAAAAAGTAATTCTTCTTTTTATAAAGAATATAACTAATAATTAAAAGAAAAATAAGATACTTAATCATTTAAACAAATGTGTAAATGTTTCTTTATACTCGGAACATATGCTTTACAGCAGTTAAATCTAAATCAGATATTCTGATATAGTTATTTTTGTTATTTGGCATTGTTCTACAAACAATATATGGTAATTTTTTTAACATTAGTTCTTGAGTTGCTATTTTATTCAAATCTCTATTGCTGCTAATTTCTTCACTTAAATCTACAAATGATATAGCACCATTTGCTAACTGTGTTGTTCTCAATCCAAGTATTGATGTTAGTTCATATTTAGTCATTAGTGATTCAACAATCCCTTTTGGTTTGTATAAATTATCATTAACTTTGTTAATATCATCATATATGATTGGTTTATTTAAAGTTGTTGGCAACTCCATTAAATATGATATTATTAATATTTTATATCATTTTTTTTTCCAAGTATTGCCACACGAATCACAAACATACAAAAACTTCATATCTCTTGAATGATATTTTATGAATAGAACTTGTTTTCTGTTAGAACATTCAGTATTATTACAAACGATTTTTGGATCATTAATTCTTTGCAATGTTGGGTCAAATCTCAAGAACTTATTAACATATTGATCATACAACAAAGCATCATCACTATAATTTGTTTTGCTTACAAGAAAAGGTTTTGTATTATCATATGTTTCTTTATATTCACAATTGCGACAATGTTTTACCAAATTATTATTTTCATCATTAGATTCTTTAATATACAACATATTCCGACATTTTGGACAAAATTCCATACTATTATTTATTAATTTTATTTTATTATATCATTTTTTACTATATAAAGTAGTCATTAGTATTTCTTCATTAAACATGCATATCAATATTTACTTGATCATAACTGAAAAGTTATTTCCAACCAGAAAAAAATATACGAACGCAACTTTAGAAAAGTTGTGTAATATACTTAATAGCAATAATATTTCAACAAGCGTTGTTAAAGTTTCTAAACCAGACACTGAAGATTTAAACGTTGATATTTTGAAAGAAATTAAACTTGAAAAAACAGGTATTGAAAATATTGATAAATTTCTATCTGTAATTTCTTTAGAACATATTTCAAATATCAAAAAACATATTACATGTTATGAAAGCATTGTAAGCTCTGGTAAAGATTACAATCTTATCCTTGAAGATGATATATTGATAACGAAAGATTATGAAGAAAACATTTTACATATGATTAAAGATTGTTTAGAATTACATATTAAAGATTGGGATATACTGTTCTGTTGCATATCTACAGATGGCACTTCTCTAAATAATAATTTATTATCAAATGTATATGATATGTATAATACATTACCGGCAAAAAGTTCATATTTTATTAAGAAAAGTATGGCTTCGCAACTTATTTCTTATATAGACCAATTCAAATACTCAATGCGTGGTATTTTGAACAGATTTATTATTGAAAATAAAAACAATTTCAAATTTAAAATGTACAATAAACATACAATACTTGAAGGAAGTAAAATAGGTATATTTCCTACAACAATTAACAATAATAACATATTGTTCCAAAATACAGATTATATGAATTTGATCAAATTATTGAACTCGAAAGAATTAACATTGGTTGAATATAATCAAGCAAAAACAATAGAAAATAATCTATCACAATTACAAAGTCCAGATGTTTATCATATAATGGGAATTATATGCCATAAGATGAATAATCACAAAGAAGCATTAGAGTTCTTTGAAAAGGCATTAAAAATAACAAAAGAGAAGAATGGATTGATTTCAAAAAATAGTGAATTATTGAATAACACTATTAATCTATTTCAAATGCTTCAAGATGATGATATTAAATTATTTCAAGAAAAACCATCAAAATGGATTAATTCTTATTAATGGCTTGATTTATCATTTTAGTCACAGTAGCTTTATCAACACTCTTTTCTAACTTTTTAGAAATATCATTGTAATTTTTCTTGAGAACTTCAATATCGACACTGTTAATTTGTGAAATTTCGGCACGAAGTTGTTCTACACTTAATTTAAAACTATCTTGAGAAACCATATCTTCTACATTTGGTATTTGCTTAAGTTTGTTTTCTAATGATAAAATTACACCATTGAGTTTCTTAAGTTGTTCTTGATTTTCTTTGTAATTGTTTTGAATGCTTGCCTCTAATTTTAAAATTAATTTATTCGCTGTTTCAAGTTTTTCAGTTAATTCTACTACTTTTTGGGTTTCATCTACATTTGAAACAGTTTGAGGAAACTCTCTTGTTGAGAGCTTATTTACCTTATCATTTAAACTTAACAGGTTCCTTATGATTTGATTTTGATCCATCTTTGTTTCTATATACATTTTTTTTTTATATAAAAATTGACATAAATATTTAACATCTCATGTTTATAATAAAATGATTATCCCTATTCGTTGTTTTACTTGTGGCAATATTCTTGCTGATAAATACGACTTCTTTATTAAAGAAAGTGATAAGTTACTTAAAGAAAGTGATAAGCAAAATATTAATGAAATTGAAAGATCTGCTATTTTAAATCAATTAGAACTCAATAGATATTGTTGTCGAAGGCATATGTTAGCAACAGAAGATATGATGTTAATTATCTGAATTATAATAATAATGGACTACAGAAACATTTATAAAAACACCCTTTCGCAACAAAATTTTATATTTAAAACTTTCGGAACTGAAATTTTAGAAACAATAGTTGAAATAATTAACAATTATGATAATTTATCCATCAAATGGTTGTCAAATAAAAACAAAAGAACACATTTAGGAATAATTTTAATATTACTTGCTATAATTATTTATTTCTTACAAGACTTCTAAGATGAAATGCTTCAAATTTTATATATATTACCATTTTTGAAGTTTTTAAGCATTGAAAGTTTAGTTGCTTTACTTATTATTATTATAATTTTATATATATATTATAACTGGAAAGAACAATATCCAATTCAAAAAGAACTTTATCATTCTGGTATATCTGGATTTTCAGATATACTAAATGAACTTAAATTCTGCTCCAGATATGACAAAGACAGATTTATTAAATTAAATGAAAAATTTGAAACATTTGCTAAAACATATGTACATATTTTAGGTGAAAGGTGGAATATTCAACAAAGTATATCACATCTCGTAGATTTAAGAATGGAAATACTTGAAATATTATATTCTTATTATGTTGTGCTACCTACTGAAATGAAAAATGTATTCGGTTTCAAACCATTAGAAAAATTAAAAGAAAATATAGATAGGTTTCATAATATATCTTATGTAATGATTAAAACTTGTCAAAACTTTGGCAAACATAAGCTTAATGTTGTTCATTTTGAAGATATTAGACTTATATCGGATATGTCAAGAAACAATTTTATGTTGCCTTAAATATAAGAAATATGAGTAAAAAAACAGAAAACAAACCTAAACCTAAACCTAAACCTCAACCCAAACCTAAACCTAAACCTAAACCTAAACAGAAGGGTGGAGATGGGTTTATTTCAAATGCATTACTAAGTTGGTCCCCTCTTATATAATCCTATTAACAAGCCTGTATAATTATTTTTTTATATTTTCTTCTTAATGGTAAAATATGAATATACAAAATGATATAAATAAATTTGATTTTCGTGGAAATACAAATGAGTTGAATAATATTGCTACTACATCATTTAGTTCTGTTGCAATTGGACAAAATAGTGCTAAAATTAATACTGGGGAAAATAACGTTTTTCTTGGTTTTAATAGTGGTTATAATGGATCAAGTAATATTGAAAATGTTTTTATTGGTGCAAATAGTGGCAAGAATATTTCAAGTTCTTCCAATAATGTTTTTATTGGTTCTCATACATGTAGCGAAAATCAAAATATTGATAATAATACTATAATTGGTTTCTCGTCTTCAAAGTTTTTAGATAATGGTTTGGATAATACTATCATAGGTGCTTATTCTGGGTTGAATCAATATAATTCAAAAGGAAACTCCATAGTCGGGTCACATGCTTTTATGAATACATCAAATACATACTATAATGTTGTTATTGGTTA
>Ga0222719_10000823_pt1 | contig 30969 bp, 53 predicted proteins | sample C33_34DmetaG_FD_165039 | JGI IMG/M metagenome (GOLD analysis project Ga0222719, IMG submission 165039) | Estuarine water microbial communities from San Francisco Bay, California, United States - C33_34D | ecosystem: Environmental > Aquatic > Marine > Unclassified | place: USA: California... | reverse complement strand
TGGTAGGATGACAAGTGATTCATGTGTTTGTCTTGGTTCTGATTATAGGAGGTGATCAAGCGTCTGAAACTTGTGATCAGGCGATGTGCTTTTACGACTTAAATCGCTGTAATTATTTTGCAAACAGGCTAAGACGAAACACGTCACCTAGCACATCTAGTCCGATCTCAGCTTACTGCAAGCCAACACTGGTAGACCCTACGCAAGACGGCATAAGGATTTATTGATGGCGGCAGAGATAGTAGCAGCAGTACAGATGTGCGCCTCTGCTTACCGCTTCATGAAAACGGCGGTCAATGAAGGCCGAGAACTTAGCGATATGACTAGAGCTTTAGGCAAGTTCTGGGATGCCCGAGAAGAGGTCAGCGTTTTAGAACAGAAAGCCACCAACCCCAGCAAAATAGAAAAACTGTTCGGTGGTAAATCGGTTGAAAGTCAGGCTCTGGAGATAACGCTTCAAAAGCAAAAGGCCGAACAGCTAGAGAAAGAACTGAAAGACCTGTTCTACTGGACGGGTAACGCAAATCTCTGGCATGACATGCTCAGAGAGCGGATTAAAATACGGAATATGCGTATAGCTGATGCTAGGGCTAAGGCGCAGTCCAGAGCGGCAATGGTTGATATAGTGGTAATAGTAGGTGTTTTTACGGTTCTTTTTGCTGTAGGTATGGTGATTACTAGCGTAGCGGTGGAGTAATGGAATATCAGTGGTTGTTTAACATAATTATAGCGGTGACCGGATTTCTTGGTGGAGTGCTGGTCAATCGCCTGTTTGGCACGTTAGATAAGATTAACGATGATCTTAAACAGATACCTGAGAAATATGTTGCCAAGGATGATTACCGCGAGGACATCCGCGAAATCAAAGAAATGTTAGGTGCAATTTTTAAAAGACTAGAAAACAAGGCTGACAAATGAAACTTGATCCCGTACTGCTTAATATGGCCTGTAGCTGGGCCATGAAGGCATATAACGACAAGAACAAAGATGCCATTAAAATCGAAAGTAAGTGGACATCTACTACAGTATATATAGCCAAGCGTAAGTCCATAGACATCATAGCCTTCAGGGGTACACAGCAGGGAAGGGATTGGTTAACAGATGCTTTTGTAGTACCCGTGCCATACGCGGGTAGACTGTGCCACGGTGGATTTGCGATGGCCCACAGGTCAGTCTGGAAAGAAGTTAGGAAACACATTGACCCTAAAAAACGCACCTTGATCTGCGGCCATAGCCTCGGTGGTGCGCTGGCAGAACTGTCTGCCTCTATGTTGAACGGTAAACACGACAATATAAATTTAATTACCTTCGGTAAGCCGAACGTGTTTTTTAAGGGCTTCAAGAAGCCAATGACTCTTGATAATCAAATCTCCTGCGTGCAAGGCAGCGATATGGTGGCTAGAATCCCACGTTTTTGCTACGGCCCTTCAAGCTCGCAGACTATGCTGTACTTTAGCAATACCGGCCCTGACTACATAAATCCCAGCAAAGACACCAGAGTTGCTGATAGAGGGGATCTGAAAGACCGAATAGCTGACCACATGATGGACGGCTACAAGGATAGGCTAAAAGAATTTCTGGATGAGCAAGAAACACAGGCCAAGAAAGTAGTACAAATGGATAAAGATAAAAAACTAGCTCGTAAAGAATTGGAGGATATGGCGAATGAAATGTTTATTAAAGATTAGCTTTTTAGCTGTTTTCACGTTGTCTAGCTGTACGTCTGTTGAACAAGTTATGGCAAATAAAGAAATATACTGTAACCAATTTTACAAGGGTGTTCGTGCTGTAGGTCGCGGTGCCCTGTCGGCAACTACTGGCGTTATAGTGCCTGATGTCTGCGACACTATTGATACAATTGTGGAAGCTGCGGAATGAAACTCGGTGGTTTGCTTAAATCACTAGCGCCAACAATAGCTAGTGCAGCGGGCGGGCCAATGGCTGGTATGGCTGTCAAGATGGCGGCTTCCAAGCTGGGTATCCCAGACGCTACAGCAAACGAGATTGAAGACCTTATTGAGCGACAACCAGAAAAAGCTGTACTTCTCAAAGAAGCCGACAAAGACTTTGCTCACCGGCTGAAAGAGATGGAGATCAACCTAGAGTCATTTAAGGCCGAGGTTGATGACAGGAAAGATGCCAGAGCCAAGTTCTCTGGGGACATTACACCCAAGGTGTTTTGCATACTGGCGTTGGTTTTGTACGGCGCTTATGTGATGACCGTAACCATACTGCCCCACGACCAGAACGATGAGACTATTATCTCGCTAGTATTGGGCCAATTATCAGGCATTTTAGGCACTTGCGCGGCTTTTTTCTACGGCGGGTCAAACGGTAAAAAGTAATGAAAAAACTGTTAGAAATGCTTAGGCGTCACGAGGGCGAGGTTAAAACTAATGGCCGTCATGTGGCCTACAAATGCCCTGAGGGGTACTGGACGCTGGGCATTGGGCGAAATATAGACCCAGAAAACGGCATTGGGCTATCTGATGAAGAGGTTAATTTTCTGCTCGAGAACGATATAGCCCGCGTAATCAAGGAGTTAGCTGCAGAATACCTGTGGTTTAACGACTTAGATGATGTCCGAAAAGATGCTATGATCGATATTGCCTTTAACCTTGGAGCTACGCGCCTGAGAGGGTTCAAGAAGGCATTGGCCGCTATGGAAGTGGCCGATTATGCAACTGCTGCAACTGAGTTTTTAGATTCTCGCTGGGCAAAACAGGTCGGTGGTCGGGCTTTAGAGCTTACAGACATGATTGCAACCGGCGAATACGTGGAATGATGCGATGGCTTATTTCAGATTGGCGTTGGCGCCCGGTATCGACAAGCAGAACACTGAATACGGTGCCGAAGGCGGCTGGACCGATTGCGACAACGTGCGTTTCCGTTATGGGTTGCCTGAAAAAATAGGCGGCTGGGAAGAGTTTACTGACACCACATCAAACTACCTTGTAGGCCGCCCTTCTGACATATTCACTTGGACGAGCTTGACTGGCATTCCGTATGTCATGGTTGGCACGCACAAGAAGCTTTACATCAACACAGGTGGTGCATGGTATGACGTGACACCTATCCGAGTAACCACTGCAGCCGGGGACGTTACTTTCTCAGCATCTGCAGGCTCTGCGATCATTACGGTCACCGACGCCTCTCACGGTGCTTTTGAGGGCGATTTTGTCACTTTCTCCGGTGCAGTATCTCTTGGTGGCCAGATCACTGCTGATATTCTTAACAGCGAGTATGAGATTACTGAAATCTTGACCGCAGACACTTATACTATTACTGCCCCAGTCAATGCGGATGGGTCAGATACAGGTAATGGCGGTGCTTCTGTTGTGGGTGAGTATCAGATCAATACCGGCTCTGATATCAGCTTTTTCGACTTTGGCTGGGGCACTGGTACTTGGGGCGCTTCTACGTGGGGCACACCCAGATCAGGCGTCACAGGAATCAGCCTCGCTGCACGAGTGTGGCAGTTTGATAACTTCGGTGAAGATGTTATCTGTCAGCTGCAGGACGGCAAGACTTTCCGCTGGGATTTAAGTGCAGGCGTCAGCAGTCGCGCTTTTCAAGTCACCAACGCTCCGACAAAAAGCAAATTTGCCTTGGTATCTACGCCAGACAGGCATCTAGTCCTTTTTGGCACGGAGACCACTATAGGCGACTCTTCAACTCAGGACCCGATGTTTGTTCGGTTCTCGGACCAAGAAGACATTAACACTTTCGTTGAAAGTGCGACCAACACCGCCGGTGGCCAGCGTCTTACTGACGGTAATGAGATCGTGACGGCCATCAGATCACGTGGTCAGATACTGATAATCACTGACACGTCACTGCACGGCATGCAGTTTATCGGACCTCCCTACACTTTTGGCTTCAATCAGCTGGGCGCTAACTGTGGTTGCTCAGGTCCTCACGCTGCGATTGACGTGAACGGCGTGGCTTTCTGGATGGGTATTGAGGCTTTCTACGTGTTCGACGGTACGGTCAAGAAGTTGCCGTCTACCGTGCAGGACTACGTGTATGAGGACATTAACCTTGTCCAAAAGAACAAGATATATGCCGGTCTGAACAGCCAATTCAACGAGGTGACATGGTTTTATTGCAGTAAGGAAAGTGACTACATTGATCGCTGCGTGACCTACAACTATGTCGAAAACACGTGGGCCATTGGCACGCTATCTCGAACCGCATGGCGCGACTACGGTGCCTTTGACCAGCCTTTTGGTACTGACTACGACCCAAATGGCACAGAAAACACGATTACCACTATCTACGGGCTGACGGCAGGTCGCTCTCAGGTTTACCAGCATGAGAAAGGCATAAACGCCGATGGGCAGCCTTTGTCCGCGTTTATCACGTCAGGCTACTTTGACATAGGCGACGGTGATAACATGATGCTGATGCGGAAGTTTATACCTGACTTCAAGGACCAGCAGGGAGATTTGGCGGTAAACCTGTTCTTGCGGTCCTATCCTCAGGCCACCGAAACAAACAGCTCGCTGGACCCTTATACTATTTCGCCGACGACACAGAAAGTGGACACGCGGGCGCGGGGACGGCAGATATCGCTTAAAATAACCAGTAGTGAGCTTAATACCGACTGGCGTTACGGCACGCTGCGCGTGGATATTCAACCGGATGGCCTCAGATGAGCAAGATTACCAATGTGCGTTTACCCAACGTCACCAGCCCAGATTACGACCCAGAGCAGTTTAACCAGCTGGTAAGATCGCTGGAGCAGATTGTCCTGCAGCTCAACGCTTCTTATACGTCCTACGTGTCTGAGAACAAAGGCACTGGACGCACGTGGTTTGGACTATAGATGGCTGACAGATTCTTACAGAAAAATGCCATACCGTCGGCCTCAACCGAGACGACGCTGTACACGGTGCCTGCTGCCACGACTGCCATTATTAAAAGCCTCAGAATAACCAATAGATCAGGCAATCAAGCGGATATTGACGTAATTCAGAACGATAACGGCAGCACGACGGACCTTTATCTCCTGAGTGCGTTCGCTTTAGCGCATGACGCAAGCACAGACGTTTTTGACGCGGTGCCCTTGGTGCTTGAGGAGGGTGACAAGCTGAATATCCAGTCTTCCCGAGCCGATACGCATTTTTATCTGTCATACCTAGAAGTGGACAGGAACTAATAATTTCTTGATAATTGTAGTACTTACACGTCTTCCCGGCGTGCAGCCCTATGAGGCTACCTAAAACATAAAGGATAGGACATGGCTGAAGCGATGCCGGGAATGGCGGGACTCCCTCCCCAAGCCGCCACACAGGCCCCTGCTGGGCCTGCAGAGACAATGACACCAGAGAACCTTGCTGTATTTGAACAAATGCGGCAGGAAATCCCTCCGTCTGAGTTTTCCGAAGACCTTCTAAGCACGGCAGCAGAAGCCGACCCGATGGCTGTGGCCGAGTTCAAGGCCGAGCTGCGTGAGCTAGACTTACCTGCTGAATCTTTAGACGCACTTAACACAATGGTAGATGAGATTCTGGCGTCTCCTGATCGATATCCTGAAATTAGAGCAAAGTATCTGGCACAAGACGTGCCTGAGGATATGCTTCCTCCTACGTTCGATCCTGAGTTTTTCGGCGCTCTGAATCTTGCAGTAGACGAGATTCGCGCCACTGGAGGCAGTCAGTTGCCTCCTCAAGGTTTTGCTCAAGGCGGCCTAGCTACCCTGAAGCCTATGGCAGCCGCCATGGCGCAGCAGGGACGTTATGGTGACACCATGCTTGCTCATATCTCTCCTAGCGAAGCACGCATGCTACGCCAGATGGGCGGTAGCGGCACGATTAACCCTAACACTGGTCTGCCTGAGTTTTTTAAGCTCTTCAAAAGCATCAAAAAAGGTTTGTCTAAACTGGCCAGAGCCGCTAAGAAGTTTGTGCGCTCCAAGGTCGGTCGTATTGTGACCACTTTGGCCTTGGCTTTCTTCCTCGGGCCAGCTGCAGCCGCTGCCATAGGCGTTACTTCTACAGCCGGTGTTGCCGCAGTAGCAGGCTTTGTCGGCAGTGCGGGGTCCACGGCCCTTGCTGGTGGAGACCTGAAAGAATCGCTCAAGGCGGGCGCCATAGGCGGTCTCGTCGGTGGTGCTGGCGCTGGTGTCTTTGGCGGCGCAGAAGCGTTCCAAGCAGGTAGCTACACTGGGCCAACCACTATCGCTGGTCAAATCGAAAAAGCCACGGACTTCCTGACGGGCGGGGGCCAAGAGGCTGCACTGCCTGACCCCTCGCAGGCAGCAGCTGAGACAGTGTCAGGGGTTCAGGATGCAGCCACTACAGGCGCGGGTGACCCTTTTGCGGCTGATCTGACAGGCGGGACAAGTCCTGTGCAATCTGCAACAAGCGGCGGTATTGAAAGCGTAATGCCTCGTGATCTTTTTGCGGCTGGTCCCGGAGGAGAATTGCCTGCTTCTATGCAGCCCACCGCAGGCGCTTCTACGGCAACCACTACTCCTACTACCTCAAGCGTTCCTATCTATGAGTCGGTAGGTGTTCCCGGTCAAAACGTGGCCCAGTTAGGTGTTGATAATCTGGGGCAAAGCCAAAACCTGCTTCAGCGCGGGCTAGACAAGATTCTGCCAAATCGTATCCAAGAGGCTGCAGACATAAAAGCGCAGGCATTAGGCCAAGAGGCTTTTCAAGACACATTGACTGATTTTGCAAATGCGGGTGTTACCCAAGGCGCTCCGGGCTTTGACCTTGCTGTTTCAGAGGCGATTAAGGCTAAAAACGCAGCTATAACCGCTGGAGCTAAAGTTGGCCCTCTGGCCAAGTACGGCCCTCTCGCCGCCACTGGCTTAGGCGTCATGGGCCTTACAGGTGGCTTCAAGCAAGAAGAGCCGCAGATACCGGAAGGTTTTGAGGGCATCATGGGCACACCGGGCATGGACCTGTTACGCCAGTATCCTGAGCTATATGGCCTGCGGTTCGGTGGTGTCCAGCCAATGTCCACAACCAGCCCATATCAGACCTACGCGCCACGTCCTGTGGGCGCTGCAAAGGGTGGCAGTATGGACCGGACAGAGTTTCCACGCAAAAACGGGGCGATTAACGGTCCCGGCACAGGCACCTCGGACGACATCCCGGCGATGCTGTCAGACGGCGAGTTTGTGTTCACGGCCCGCGCTGTACGTGGCATGGGCGACGGATCACGGCGCCAAGGCGCCAAGCGCATGTACGCCATGATGAAGAAATTGGAGAATCGAGCTAATGGTTGATCAAACTATATCCACGCAATATGTGCGTGAGGCGCCCGAGATCGAGGCGTATAAGCTTGGTCTTATACAAGAAGCGCAGCGTCTTTATAATCAGCCGATGTTTCTGCCTGCCACTGAAGCTGCGGGCCTATCCGGCACTGAGCTGCAGGCAATTGATTTTGCCAAGCAGGGCATAGGGGCGTTTGAGCCTTACATCCAAGCAGGCTCTCAGGGTCTGACTCAGGGTATGGACCTGACGCAGCGCGGCGCATTGGCAGCCGGAGCGGTAGAAACCGCTCCCCAGTTCCAAGCCGCACAGGACGTAACAGCTCGGGCCGTGCCTGTAATAGGGCAAGGTATCGGCGGTATCTTGGGTTCTGCCCAAGCGTATGACCCAACCAGTGCAGCCGCCTTCATGAACCCCTACCAAGAGCAGGTCACCCAAAACGCTCTCAGAGAGATGCGCCGTCAGGCTGACATTGCAGAGCAGGGTGCAGCGGCACAGGCCGTGGCATCCGGTGCTTTTGGTGGCACTCGAGAGGGCGTTCAGAGGGCCGAGACGGAGCGTGGCATTCAGGATTTGATGCAACAGCGTATCATGCAGGATTACGCGCAAAACTACCTACAGGCGCAGCAAGCGGCTCAGGCAGGCTTTGAGTCTCAACAACAGCGTCAGCTCGCCGGAGGCCAAGCACTGGGCCAAGCGGGCATGCAGTTCGCGAACCTCGGGCAGGGCATCGGCGGCCTCACCGCACAGCAAGCCGGTGTGGATATCTCTAAAGCACAGGCCCTTGGCAGTCTCGGCGGTCAAATGGGTGCCTTGGGTACACAATATGGCGCCTTGGGCCAAGCGACACAGCAGCTCGGTGCTGCTGACACAGGACTACTGGCGGGTCTCGGCGGTCTTGAGCGACAGATTGAACAGGCTCAGATCGACGCTATTCGACAAACCCAGATGCAGGAGGCCATGGCTCCTTATCAGCAGCTTGGATTTGTTTCAGATATTTATCGCGGCGCTCCAACGACCTCAATGGCTTTGACCTCGCAGACCGCACCAACTGCCAGCCCGCTGCAGACCGCAGTAGGCTTGGGCGTAGGCACTCTGGCAACCGCAGCAGGCGCGAAGCAGGCCGGACTTTTCTAGGTGGACAAAATGGCGAAGAAAAAAGTAAAAGATGATGAGGTCGAAAACGTCGGCATCATGCAGGGCTTCATGGATGACATTGAAGAGCTAATGGAAGAGATCGCCGAGGCTGAGATGTCTGGTGGCGAAGACCAAGACATGGCCAAGCTGATGGACCGTCGTCCTGATTCACCTGAGGTTTTAATGAATAACCTGCGCGGTGACTACCGCTCGGTCGATGCCAGACGCGAAGAGCTGGCTGATCTGGTAGGCATGAGTGCAGCAGTAGAAACACCTGATGATGTGTTGGCTCTCCTACAGCCTGTATTAGCACAGCAAGGGATCGAAGCACTAACACCATCGTCGTCACTCCCCTTTGGAACGATGGCTCCAGCCGCCGCTATGCCTCCACCTCCCATGGAAATGGCTGCAGCTGGACTTCCAGCGCCCCCGGTTGAGCCGGGCGGCGTTGGCTCTTTACCTATGGGTATGGCCGAGGGAGGCATTGTCCAAAATTTTCAAGACGGTAGCGGTGAGGCGGGCGTTACCCCAGCAATGACATTCTCGCCTGAAGTTATCCAAGCAGCTCAAGGAAGCATTGCTGATTTGCTTACGCAGCAGCCTTCAGCGGTTCCTGATCTTGCTGCGCGGACCAAGGCCCTTACCCCTCAATACGCAGAGCTGTTAGGTCTTGGAAATAAAGATGCGGTCCGCGCACAGATGCTGTTCGACATAGGTCAGGCGGCTCTGGGCTTTGCCGGTAACGTAGGGCCTCAGGGTCAGGCACTACGTGGCTCTACAGCTGCGCGTCTGGCTCAAGCGACGAGCGCGTTGCCCGGTCAGATAGGCGCAAAAGCGGCACAGATCAGAAAAGAAGAGCAGGCTGCAACAGGCACCGCTCTTCAGGCAGCACAAGCAGAGCAGGCTGCAGTGATTGCAGCAAATGTGAAGCTTGCAGAGCGTCAGCAGGACTTATTAGGTGAAATCGCCAAGCAGAAAACTTTCCGTCTTCTTACTGAAGAGGAAAAGAAACAAAGGCAGCTGGACCCAGCTCGTCCTTGGCAAGTGGATGAACAAAACAAGCTATATGCGCCCGGCGGTCAGCCTGCTGCAAACATCACTGTAGGCTCTGGCGAAAGCTATGCTCAAGCGATAGGAAAGGCAGCCGCCACTGACGATATAGATGTCGCAACTAACGCGCAGAATGCGCTGACGAACATAAGAAAGATTGATGAGACGCTTGATCAAATAGCCAACAAAGACATTAATGTAGGTATTGGCGCTAAATTCTTCACCACTGTGGACCGTATAAGAGGACAGTTTTTACAGGACCCTGATGCCATGAATAGAGCGACGCAGGATCAGTATCTTGACGCGTTGCTTGGGTCAGAGGTGTTCTCTCAGATAGGCGCGTTGGGTATTGGAGCCAGAGGCTTGGATACTCCCGCAGAACGAGAGTTCTTGCGTGAAGTGTTGACTGGTACTAGAACCCTTAATAAAGACACGTTGCTACAGATGACACAGCAACGACGCCAGCGTGAGGTAAACGCAATTCAGCTATATAACGATAGGGTTGAGCGTGGTGATTTGAATTCTTACTTTGATGCCACAGGTCGAGAAAAACGAAAGTTTGATATACCTGAATTGACTGGGATTACCATGCCTGATCTTCCAGAGGGTGTAGGGTCTTCCGTTGCCGACCCAGCTGGTGCATTCGCAGAGCTAAGAAAACGAGGAATCGGTGGATAATGGCTGAACAAGAGAACACCGCGCCCACGCAAGAAATAACGGTTGATTGGGGTCGGCTTTCTGACGCCGATTTAATTGCGTACACACAAGGCAACTTTGGCTCCATGACAGATCGCGGCCTAAAAATAGTCACGGGCCAAGAACCACAGTCATTGACCGCAAAGATCGTGGATACCGCTGGGACAGCCGTGGACGCTGCTGCTAATGTTGGTCGGGACATCTACGACTGGACAAGGGGCGCGAAGGTAAGCTATCCGAACCTGCCTATCATGGGGCAAGGTATTGGTGTCCGTGAGCTGAATCTTCCGGCAGCGGACCAAGCCCGCTTCATGACTTTAATCGGCACCACGCTGGACCCAGACAGGTTGGCTGCAGGTATCGTTGAGATAATTCCTAACGCTCAGACCATGAAGGATGAGTTTGGCAACGTCGTTGCCAATGTCCCAGTCAAGAACGACAAGGGTGAGATGCTTGGCTATAAGTCCTTTTATCCAAACCCCAGAGGATTGGATATCCCCACAACCATGCAGTTGACTGGCGTAACAGCAGCGGCTCCTGTTATTGAAGCAGGTTTAGCCGGAGTTGGAGTGCCTGCAGCTTTCGGTCTTCGTATGGGTGCGACTGGACTGACAGAGGCAGCTACCGCTGAGGCCCTGTCTGCTACTGTAGCAGGTGAGCCTGTTGCTCCTCGGCCTATTGCAGAGGGCGGTGTGTACGGCTCTGCGTTTTATGGTTTGGGCAGACTATTTAAGAACATTGGCGGCAAGATAGCCGATATGTTCACGTCCAGCCCTGCCAGAGTAATCGACAGGAACGCAGAGCTTACAAATGAAGCAAAGAATTATCTGAAGAGCGTTGGCATTGACCCTGATGAGGTTCAAGTTAATGTCTATGAGGACCTTGAGCGATTGATTCGACAGGGCGGTATTCCTGATGAGGCTTTGGCTCAGATGCAGGCACAAGGTCTTCCGGTCCCTGTGACTTTGACCAAGGGCCAAGCGACTGGAGACATGGAGCAGCAGCTGTTTGAAGACCTTGCTGCTAAGGGCGTGTATGGCGACGAAGCTAAAACCATAGTCGTTCAGGCAATGGAGGCTCAAGAACAAGCCATCAAGGCTAATATAGACGAAATGCAGCGCATCATAGCGGGCGGTGGCCCCACCGTCGGCAGAGGCGAAGGCGCCGAGCGAGTGCAGAAGGCTCTTGTCGATGCCAAGGCAGCAGCTAGGGTCCGTGCGAATCAGCTGTACACTGACGCAAGGAATGCGGGTGCTACATATCTTGATCCTCAGGTTGCTTCGACTTTTGGCGAAGAGGTTTCTGGCACGTTACGAAAAAACTACAACGAGCGTTCTGCTCCTGTAACTTATGGCATTCTGGAGGACCTAGATCAAGCCTTCAGAAACGGGGTGTCTCTTGACAATATTGAGGCAATCCGAACTCAGCTTACGAATCAGGCAACTAATATCAGCTCCGATGGCAGGGCGGCCAAAGAAGCTGTTCAGCTGTTGGATGATAAGCTCTATGACATGGCCGAGCAGAACCTGTTGTACGGTAACAACGAGGCTGTTGGGCTTTGGGCTAAAGCAATTAAAAATTATAACCAATACAAAAATAGATGGGAAAGTCGAGGTGGCATACTTAACAAACTGACCAAGCAAGAGATAATGGACGGCCCATTGGTTCTATCCGTGGCCCCAGAAGCAGCAGCTAGGACTATTCTAGCCTCTACTTTCTCTGGCCTGATCAGTAAACCAGAGGCAATAAGAACGCTCAGGACTCTAAAAGCAGGACTACCTCAGGTAGAGTGGGACCTGCTTAGACAAGATGCGTTCATGCTCATAACCGACGGCCTTGTGTCTAATTCCACTGGTCGAGTGGCAAACACGTTTGGCCGTGAGTGGCGTTCCGCTACAACAAAAAGCCCTCGGCTTCTGACGACTTTGTTTACTCCTGAAGAAATGCGGATGATGAACTCACTGGCTGAAACCGTGACTAAGATAACCACGACAGAAAAGAACCGATCCAATAGCGGTGCTGCAATAGGCAGCATGTTGGGCGGTTTGTTTCGTTCTATGGGTGCCACTGATGTGGGCCGCATGGCAGCACAGTTCTTTGGGCAGGTGGGGATTAGAAGGCTCTATGCTGAACCAAGAGCAAGAGCCGCGATTGAGGGGGCGGTGACCCGAACACCTACAACACTTGATCGTCTGACATTAGGTGGAGGCGTTGGTGCCGGTTCAACACCTGAAGTCGAGGAAGACATCGAGGTGACCATACCTCCCCAAGCTCGGGTCGCGCCCCCCGCGCCACGGACCAGAGGTGTGCCGATGCTTGAGACACCAGCCGAGGCCCCCGCGCCAGAGGCTGCAGCACCGACTGGACCAGCAAGCGCGTCAAGCCGAGAAATGCTGCAGCAGCTATTCCCCACTGACTTTATTGCCTGAGGGATGGGACAGCATCTTATTCACTAAGCCTGACCGTAGGATAGTGTAGATATCCTGAAAGCCTCGGCCATGGGGTTTTCGGTAGTGCTTCTTGAGCCACCGGCAAGTCGGACCCTTTGAATACTGCACGTGATGAGCCACCTCGTGAGCCACGGTTATCCAGAGTGACTGGTCAAGAGTCTCGCACCACCGTCCACCGATCACGGGGCACTTGTTGAAGGCGTCATACTCTTTCTGAAAATGCTTGCCCTCTTTGTGTTGCCAGTATGACAGGTTGACCTGAATTACATTTCGCCCGCCATAAGTGGCCCCGTTGCACCAGCCCTTGTCTACGACTCGGGTAATCTTGACGGCTCGATCCACATCGTCTTTGGTGATGCCGATCTCATACTTCTTTTTTTTAAGCTCGTTCATACACCGCCGGACCATACGCTTGATTTTGATTTCATCTGACACGACCTGTCTCCTTTCTATTTGATCAACTCGAGCTTGGCATTCTTTGGCAATCGCTTCCTGCCGAGAGTCGGCGAGTAGAAGTGCAGCCACTTAGTGCCTTCTTTGTAAATCCACCCGGCGGTGTAACCGTAGTCGCTGTGATACCACACTGGCTTGAACCCGCGATTCTTAGCTTTTCGCACGGTTGGGTTTTTGATAAACCATTCTGACTTCTTCATATCTTTCTCCTGTATAAGTAAAAGTGATGTAAGTGTCTTATCAACTTACATGCGTATTATAGCAAACGGGTTTTTCAAAATTTCGAGTTCGCCGAAAAACGGACGTTTCACTGGGCTGTGGCCCAGTGTTCATCAGAGAAAAGCGGCTCGAAAAAAAGCTTGACACTGTAAATAGCAGTGTTTGCCGAACCAAAAAAGACGTTTTACCGGGCTACAGCCCAGTGTTTATGAGAGGCAAATTTTTTTTAAAAACTCAACTTTGCGTTTTATGGAACTCATCCACGCGGCGAAGCCACATGTCTTTATATCCCTGAAACTCACGGCCCGCTGTCGAGAACTCGGCAGTGCTGCCGTCTGAGCGTACCGCCATCAGGATAACGGCGTTGTCGATGTTTGTGCCATGCAGCGCATCGTGCGCCAGAGCATAGGCAGCCAGCTGGCAGAAGTAGTCTTCTATCCACTCTCGTCGTTTGGGTTTGTTGCTCTGCTTGAAGTCGATGATGGCAGGCTTGTCTCGATACACTCCAACCAAGTCAGTCGTCCCTGCATACTTCTCAGGATAAAACAGCGACACCTCACTGCCCCAGATTTCATTCACGTTGTGAAAGTACGTGTTGATGATCTTGTACCCCATCTCGTAGCCCTTGCACATCTCCCATCGAGTAGGTCTGGGCAAGTCTCGATAGGCGACCATGCGCTCAATCACCTCATGCAGGTACGTTCCGACCAGTGACGCCTCGTTCTTAATCCGATCAGCCTCCTCCTGTCCAACTCTCGCGACCCACGCATCAAGCGCACCTTTGTCCTTCTTGGTAGCCGACAGGATGGTAGTCACGCTGGGCAGCTTCTGCTCACCGTACACGTAGCGTCTGCCCTCGGGCAGGTCCTGACGCTGCAGCGAGTGGTATTTGAACTTCTTCTTGATGGGTATTAAATCAACCACGATTTCATCTCCTCACCTAAAACTTCGTTAGCTATGTCTATTTTGCCTCGCAGCGCCTTCACAATCTTCTCGTCCACCGTGCCGGGCGAGATCAGGTCCACATAGGTCACCGAGCGGGTCTGACCAATCCGGTGAGCGCGGTCTTCTGATTGCAGCCGAACCTCGAGGTCGAAACTGTTACTGTAATACACAACTGTGTCAGCAGCCGTGAGCGTCAGGCCATAGCCGCCGGTGCGTGGGTTGCCGACAAAGAACCGCAGCTCGCTGTCCGGGTCCTGAAACTCCTTGACCACACGCGCCCGCTCATCGTCATCCGTGTCGCCGTAGTACGTGCCGACAGCGTTCATGCCGTATTCTTTCTGCAGCGCCAATTTTATGGCGTCAATATCATGACGGTAGTTTGCCCAAATGATGACCTTGTCGGAAGCCTCCTCGATCACAGAGAGCAGCTCTTGTACTCGGTTACTGGGCACCTCGACGACTCGGTCGTCGTCTAGCTTGACGTGGCCACAGACGATCTGGTGCAGTCTCATGAGCTGAGTCAAAGCATTGACGGTGCTGACCATGCCGTCTTTCAGTAGCGCCAGCGCCATGGTCTTCATTTCTTGGTAGGCTTTCACCTGCTCCTTGGTGAGATGCACCTCTCGCTTTATGTACACCTTCTCTGGCAGGTCTAGGCACTCGTCCTTACGGATACGATAGCTGAACTTATCGAGCTTCTCTTTCAACTCGTCGAGCTTCCGGTAGCCGACCACCTTCTTAAAGCTGTGGCTGCCCATGTTCTTTTCGACCAGCACGGCGTACCGGGCACGGAAAGCATAGTAACTGGTGGAGTTCAGGCAGTCAGGGTGAAGGAAGTCACACTGCTGGAACAGGTCCAGAGGCGAGCGGGTGACAGGCGAGCCTGTCATGATGCGCTTATACTTTGCCTCCCGCCCTATCTTTACAGCGTTCTTGGCCCGCTTGGCGGTGGGCGTCTTAATCGTGGTCGATTCATCAATCGCCATGAAGCAGTTCGTGCTTCTTACGAAACGAGTGGCATACTCTACGCCTTTGGCGGTGCTGAGAGCCTCGATGTTCATGACCAGAATCTTGAGGTCCTCGGTCACCTCCCAGAGGTTATCGAGTTCAGCCTTCTCTGCTTTTCTTGGCGAGGGCGTCCATAGCGCGATACGTGAGATGATGTGATCGGGCATGTGCTTGGGCAGCTCGAGATTCACCCAATTGCGGTACACGCCTTTCGGCGCAATGACCAAGGCACTATTAATCTGTCCCCTGTCGTAAAGCATCGACAGGTTGTTAATCACCATAAAGCTTTTGCCGGTGCCCATGTCCGCGAACAACGCGGCAACCGGCCTACGCCAATACTTTTCTAAATAAGCACGCTGATGCTCATACGGCTCATTCTTGAACCGATAAGTGTCCATCCACATTTTTTCCACAGTTTTTCCTTTCTACTTTCTATTGCTTTCTAAGTTCACTATTGTACTATTGTCATCCGCTTTGCGGAAATACTTTAATCAGAAAGGAGAATGTAGATGTCAAAAGTCTATGTCGTATCCGAAACAGGAAAGCACAATATCGCTCCCGCGCTTGAGTATGGGGAGATAGAAATTGTGTTGCCGCCGTCTCAATCCCAAGTAATTTTTTCTTCAGGTCCCACCGTCTCTCGCGTCAAAAGAAGCCTTGAGGGTTTCAGTGATAGCGATTATCTATTGTTCATAGGCGATCCTACGGCTATTGCCATTATGGCTACCGTAGCGGCGTCCAAGAACCACGGGCGTTTCAAGTGTCTCAAGTGGGACAAGCAGGAGCGCCGTTACATCCCGATTCAAATAGACTTATTCAACCGAGGAGACGCCGATGATTGATTTTGAAAAAGATGCCGATGCGCTAAAAATACAGGATGATGACATCAAAGGTATTAGTGCACTTGCCAAGAGAGCTAAAGAAATTGCCGCAGAGGTCGCTGACCTCGAAGCAGTGCTTAAAGAAAGAAAGAATGCTTTTAGAAAGTTATCAGAGGAAGCCATACCTGAAGCGTTAGCGCAGACGGGCATGACAGGCTTCACAATGGAAGACGGTAGCAAAGTGGAGGTTAAGCCCTTTTACTCTGCTTCGATTCCCGCAGCCCGCAAGGCCGAAGCCTTCGAGTGGCTTCGTGACCATGGCATGGATGACATCATCAAGAACACCGTTAGCGTCCGATTCGGACGTGGTGAAGACGAGCTTTGCTCTCGTCTTTTGGAACTTCTAGGCATGCAGGGCTATCCGGTCGAGCAAGCCGAGAAGATAGAACCCATGACGTTAAAAGCATGGGTGAAAGAGCAGGTCGAAAGAGGCAACGAGTTCCCTACGGAATTGTTTGGCGCCTTCATCGGCCAAAAAGCAACGATTAAATCTTAAAGACAAAAGGTAAAAGTATCATGGCTAAAGCACAAACGAGTGAAGTAGCAGAGAAGAAATCCACCGAAATTGCAGTGGCTGCATCATTTGAAGCAGACGCGCAGGTGGGCTTTGAGCAAATGGGACAGGACGACTTAGCTCTCCCTTTCCTGAAAATCCTGACCAACATGAGTCCAGAGATTGGCGAGGTAGATGGTGCATCACCCGGCATGCTGTACAACAGCGTAACCGGCGAGCTTTTCAATGGAGCCGATGGCGTTGTCGTCATACCGTGTGCCTATGTAAGGCAGTACATCGAGTGGGCGCCACGCGGCTCTGGCAGTGGCGCACCCATCAACATCCATCCGGCCACGTCCGACATCTTGAGCAGGACGCATCGCGAACCGGGCGAGTCAAAAGACTTCTTGGATAACGGTAACTACATCGATAATACCGCGAACCATTATGTGATGGTTGTTGATAAGAATGGCGTGCCTAATCCAGCACTTATCGTGATGAAGTCCACGCAGCTGAAGAAGTCACGCAAGTGGAACAGCATGATGATGTCCGTCAAGTTGGAAGGCGCGAACGGGCTGTACACCCCGCCGATGTTCAGTCAGCAGTATCGACTGACAGTCATGAGCGAGTCGAATGATAGAGGCAAGTGGCACGGCTGGGAGATTGAGCGCATCGGTAGCGTGGAGGACGCTGGCGTTTACCAATCTGCCAAGGCTTTTGCTGAGTCCATTCAAGCTGGGCAGGTGAATGTGAAGCACGAAGGCGAAGACAAAGCAGCTGCCGCTGCAGGAGCGTCGCACTCACACTTCTAACCGTTGTACAACGCTGGGGCCTTGTGCCCCAGCGCACTTGAGAAAGAAGAATGCTTGAAGAATTTAAAAAAATATTCTGGGGCCTAGACAGTGTTTACGGCACCTACAAGATCAACGGCGTCAGCGACTCGGGGAAACATGCAGGCAAGGGCACTGTCATTCGGCAGGCGCCTACAGATGACCTGTGGCAGAAGCACCTCGATGGTGTCGAGCCGTCGCTAGGCATCGTGCCAATACGTGCGGACAACAGCTGCACGTGGGGCGCTATTGATGTGGATCAATACCCCTTAGACCTTACTGCCTTCATCAAGAAGGTACGTGAACTCGAGTTGCCTCTCGTGGTCTTCCGCAGTAAGTCAGGAGGCGCTCACGCCTATGCGTTCACCACGGACCCCGTGCCAGCGGGAGAGATGCAGGACTACCTGAACGCCTGCGCGGCTTTGCTTGGCCATGCGGGACGAGAGATATTCCCAAAGCAGCGCGAGATTCTGATCGAACGCGGTGACGTAGGCAACTTTCTGAACCTGCCGTATTTCGGCGGCGACAAGACACTCCGCTATGCAATCAAAGACGACGGCGACGCGGCGACGATGGACGAGATGTTTGCGATGTACGACAAGTACGCGCAAGAGAAGCTGGTTGTTCCGCGAAAGAAAAAGAAAGACAACGACCCGTTGCGAGACGGGCCGCCATGTCTGCAGGCTCTGTGTTCGCAAGGCTTTCCTGAAGGCACTCGCAATAACGGAATGTTCTCCCTCGGCATCTTCCTCAAGAAAGCGTTCCCTGAAAAGTGGAGCGACAAGCTGATGGAATTCAACATGAAGTTCTTTGATCCTCCGCTAGGGCTATCAGAAATTGCTCTGGTCCAGAAGCAACTAGAAAAGAAGGAATACAAATACAAATGCAAGGACGACCCCATTAAATCGTTCTGCAACTCGGGCCTATGTCGCAGCCGTAAGCACGGCGTTGGTGGCGATGGTCCTGACAGCCCGCAGCTCGCTTCACTGACAAAGTACGCGAGTGAGCCACCGCTGTGGTTTCTTGACGTGAACGGCAAACGGGTAGAGCTTGAGACCGATACGCTTTTCAATCAGATGCACTTTCAACGTGCGTGCATGGAGCGGCTCAACATGCTGCCCCCGACAATGAAGAAGGTGGACTGGGAAATGCTCATTAACGAGCTGCTCAAGGAAATGGTGGAGCTGGAGCAGATCACCGAGGCCAGTGAAGACACGACGATAACCGGACGATTCAATGAGCTGGTAGAAGAGTTCACCACACACCTGCAACAGGGCATGGACCGCGATGAGATACTGCTGGGTCGGGTGTGGACGGATGAGGAAAAGGGTCAGGTGTATTTTAGAATGAAGGACCTAGAGGCTCATCTAAAGCGCAACAGTTTTACGGGTCTGTCTGCACCAAAGATATCCCAAAGGCTGCGCGACATGGGGGGCGAAAGCACTGTGCTGAAGCTGAAGGGCCGCTCGACACGGGTCTGGCAGATGCCCGTATTTGATTCACAGGACGCGCCATTCGACGCGCCGAAGACATACGATGACGTACCGTTTTAGAAAGGAGAACATCATGAAAATTAAAATAGAGAAGAACGTGCCTGTGCCAAAGAGAGGTGGCCGCAGGCCTAAAGGACAATTTAGGTTGGCATTGGAATCAATGGAGGTGGGAGACAGTTTTGCATACGACGCGCCAAAGTATCCAAACGGTGACAAGATGCGAAGCGTTATTTATCACGTTCAACTCAGCTCTAAAAAGAAATTTACAACGGCATCGACTGGCGGCATTAAACGTAGAGTCTGGCGAATTGAATAGGAAGCGCAATGATCACTAAGCTGTTCGGACCACCGGGTAGCGGCAAGACGACCTACATGCTGGAGACTGTCGCCAAGGAACTCGAAGCAGGCACGCACTCGGTGGATATCGGTTACTTTGCTTTTACGCGCAAAGCCGCCCTCGAAGCTAGAGATCGTGCAATCGAGAAGTTCCCGCACCTGAATGCGGACACTGACTTCCCTTGGTTTCGCACGCTGCACAGTCTGGCATACGGCTGTCTCGGCGTGGAGAGCAAGGACATCATGTCTGCTAAAGACTATGCCGAGTTCGCCAAGAGCGTAGGTTTGGATGTTAGCACCAGCACCGACGGGGATGACTTTGTGATCCGAGCGGACAACGTAATTCTGAGCGAGATTAACATTGCCCGGATCAAGGGCGAGGATCTCAGAACTCATTACAACCGCAGCAAAATTGACATCGAGTGGCATCATTTCGAGTACGTTGAGCGAAGTTACCGGAAGTTCAAAGAAGCCAAGATGCTGATGGACTTTACTGATCTGCTTGAACAGATCGTGGAGCAGCCTGAGCGACTGCCCACGCTGCAGGCGTTAATCATCGACGAGGCTCAGGACCTGTCCAAGTTGCAATGGAGGCTGGTTATGCAACTGGCCGACAAGGCACAGCGAACGTGGATAGCTGGGGACGACGATCAGGCCGTGTATGTCTGGGCAGGGGCCGATGTCGAGAGCTTCCTGTCGTGCGACGGCGACGTGCATGTGTTGAACCAAAGCTACCGGGTGCCATCCAAAATACATTCGTTCGCCGACAAGATTGTCAGGCGAATCCAGAAGCGTCAGCCTAAGGAGTGGGCACCGCGCACTGAAGGTGGCGAGATCAGTTATTACAATGATTTCCAGCAGGTGGATATCAGCTCAGGGCAATGGCTCATCATGGCCGCCACGAATTACATGTTGAACGACATGCACGAGTGGATTAAGTCGCAGGGACTGCTGTTCGAGCGCCACGGACACAAGAGTGTCAGCGAGGCGATGCTGTCAGCTGTGATTGGCTGGGAGAGATTACGAGCAGGCAGGGACATCAACTATTCCATGCTGAAGAATGTCTATCGATATCTTGGTGTCGGCATGGTTGCCCGAGGACACCGGACTTTGAAAGAGGCCGAGCCAGAGGACATGTTCTTGATGGAGGACCTCAAGGAAAAGCACGGGCTGCTGACTGACGAGATATGGCACGAGGCACTGGGCAAGATCGGCGAGGACAAAAGAGATTATCTTGTAGCCGTGTTGCGCCGGGGCACCAAACTTACCGCCAAGGCGCCAATACAACTGTCCACGATCCACGGGGCAAAGGGTGGCGAAGCAGACAACGTGCTTCTGATGACAGACCTTTCTCCTAGATTTGCAAAAGAATACGAGTACAATGCCGATAGTATCCACAGGTTGTTATACGTTGGTGTAACACGGACGCGGCAGGCACTTCATATTGTTCTGCCTAAGAATGGAGAAAGAGGATTTAGATTTTGAGTGACGTACTTAGCAGTGAATGGTTACCCCCGCAGAACTTTCCTGACCTGTCAGAGGCAAAAGAGATCGCAATCGATCTCGAGACCTGTGACCCCAACATGGAGCGTTTCGGACCCGGCTGGCCCCGTAAGGATGGTTTTATAGTTGGTTACGCTGTCGCAGTAGATGGGTGGTGTGGCTACTACCCGATCGCACACGAGGGCGGTGGCAATCTGGACAAGCGTATTGTCGAGATGTGGATAGCAGATATCCTCAAGCTACCGTGCCCAAAGATCATGCACAACGCGGCATACGACCTCGGGTGGCTAATGGCTTCAGGCTTTGAGGTCAGCGGCGATATCATCGACACGATGATAGCTGCCGGTCTGGTGGATGAGAATCGATTCAGCTATGCGCTAAACTCCCTTGGCTTTGACATGCTCAAGGAAGTGAAGTCTGAGGAAGCTTTGAAGAAGGCTGCAGCGGACTTTGGCGTGCATCCTAAGAAAGAGATGTGGAAGCTGCCAGCGATGTACGTTGGCCGTTATGGTGAGCAGGATGCGGCTTTAACGCTGAAGCTCTGGCATCACCTGCAGGTACTCATGCGGCAGGAAGAGGTGGAGAGCATATTCCAGCTCGAGCGTGAGCTGTTGCCCGTGCTGGTAGGCATGACATACAAAGGCATACGTTTTGATCGTGACAAGGCCGAGCGCCTCATTGAAGAGCTGCGTGACAAAGAGAAGAAGCTGATCAAGAACATCAACAAAGAGGCCGGGGTCCCGGTTGATATCTGGGCAGCTGCCAGCATTGCCAAGGCTTTTGACGAGCTGGGCATCCCGTACCCACGCACCGAGAAGGGCGCACCAAGCTTCACGCGCAGTTTTCTGGAGGGGTGTGACCACAAGGTGGCTAAGGCGATAGTCGCCGCTAGAGAGGTCAACAAGACCCACAACACGTTTCTGCAGCCGTACCTAGATGCCAGTGAGGCAGACGGGCGCGTTCACTCGCACATCAACCAACTCAGGGGTGACTTCGGCGGCACGGTGACCGGGCGACTGAGTATGGCCCAGCCGAACCTGCAGCAGGTCCCCGCACGGCACCCAGTGACAGGACCCATGGTCCGAGGACTGTTCTTGCCCGAAGAGGGTGAGCTTTGGGCCGCCTGTGACTTCAGCTCACAGGAGCCACGCCTGCTTGTGCATTACGCCAGCCTGTTGCAGCTCGACGGTGCCGAAAAAATGGCCACGGCGTACCGGGAGGACCCCGACACTGATTTTCACCAGATGGTTGCTGACATGGCAGGCATCACCAGAAAGCAGGCCAAGACCATCGGTCTGGGTCTGATGTACGGCATGGGCAAAAAGAAGCTGTCAGAGCAGCTGGACCTGTCGCTGGAAGAGGCGTCTGAGTTGATTCAGACTTTCCACGAGCGCGTCCCGTTCCTCAGGGGTACGGTCCACTCGGTGCAGAAAAAAATTGAACACCCAGCCTCTGGAGGCGCAATACGAACGCTACTGGGCCGGAAGTGTCGCTTCCCATTGTGGGAGCCGCAGGCATGGGGCATCAACAAAGCTCTGCCATACGAGGAGGCTTACGCCAAGTACGGTGCCCGAATTAAGCGGGCATTTTCTTGGAAAGGCACCAATAAATTAATACAGGGTTCGGCGGCAGATCAGGTTAAAAGTGCCATGATTTCGCTGCATAAGGCTGGATTCAACCTGATGCTGCAGGTACACGACGAGGTGGCCCTGAGCGTCAAGACACGAGAGGAAGCCGAGGAGGCTGCCCAGCTGATGCGCGAAGCTGTACAGCTGGACGTGCCTAGTAAAGTGGATGTGGAAATAGGGGAGAGTTGGGGAAGTGCCGAGTAAAAAACCGTTCAGATATGCTTTGAAGAGCCGGAGGCCTAAGGCAAAGAAGAAGCCGGAGGGGTATGTGCCCCCGCCATCGCCCAAGGACCGCTGCACGCCTTGGGTGAGCGTCACAATGCGGGCCGAGCATTACGCTATGCTGCGGGAGATCGCCGAGTACTTCGAGGCGCCGGTGAGCAAAGTGACGGCTACGATGGTCGTGCAGCAGTACTGCAAGATTCTACGGGAGGTCGAGCCGGTGACGGCGCAGAAAATAATGGAGGCGTATCAGAATGACGAAAGGCACGAGGGTCAGCTCCTCGATCTTATCTTTGATAGCTGGAGTTGAGTATGAGGTGATGCCCGCCGAGCATGGGCTGCCGGAACAGATCGACATCCTGTCTGTGTCGATAGAAGTAAAAGGTAAAAACGGCAGAACTAGAAAGGTAGAATTAATTCACACACTCGAAGAAAGCGAAATATTGCAGCTGGAGGACGAGATAAATGAAGATCGAAAAAGTTAAAGATGACTGGTACCGCGTAACGATTAGCGTGCGCGGCAAGAAAGTCACGATGTTTGCTTACTCAAGAAAAGAAGCTTGTGATAAAGCCAAAGCTTTTCTGCGACGACAAGGGGAGAGCTATGATCAGTTACTTAGCTGTGTTTGATCACGAAATTGAAGGAGAGACTCGGCAGATCGGCGTGATCTCTTATTTTCGCGAGCCAGCGTGGCGCGGTGACCCACGCAACTGCCCAAGCGACTTGGATTTTTACGGATACGTTGAAACCGACTATCACGTGCTGGACGAGAACGGTGCGTACCGGGACGAGCTGCAGGACTCGGGCGACACGGATCAGGTGATCGACGCAATAAAGGAGGCTATGGGTGATGCTTAAAAGGCTGAAGGCCAAGCTGCTGCGGCAGAAGCCTCTGGATGAGGAAGAGATTCTGGCGATCTACATCAAAGCCTCGCAGCAGATGAAGATAGCGCCGCTGTTCGCCAAGGATTTTGTGCGACTGGTAGAGGCCAAGCACGGCATCACCGGCAAGTACACAGTGGAGCCGCAGACATATGACTAGACCGTACCGGGCGAGCCTCGCCGACGACCTGACCAAGAAGCCTTGCAGGTGTGGGGGCACCATGGGCGAGATCATCGGCTATGACGAGGGCAGCAATGGCCAGCTAGTGCCCCTCCGGCGGGGGTGGTATTGTGTCGAATGCAAAGCGTGGGAAGAAGCAATATTGCGGGAGAGGAAAGTTGAAGAATATTGAAGACTTTGTGGAGGGCGTCACGACGCTCAACGACGCCGTGTATCGCGCTGTGGAGGAAGTTCGCAAGGACCGAAAGGTAAGCAATGCCGAGCTGATGTGCGTACTGAGCGGGCTCCTGTGCGCTCTGGCAGCCGATTGCGGAATGGACCACGACGACTTTCTAGATAGCCTGTCGATCAACTTCCTTGCCACCAGCACCGACATCGGCGTGGATCGAGACACGATCCACTGATGGAACGGCTACTGGACCTGCTCGACGAATATGAGGCCAAGCTGAAGTGCTATCTGGGCGTGCACGACTGGCACGAGTTCCACGCATGCGGCACCGAGCGACGCATCTGCAGGACCTGCTCTGAGCAGCAGAAGATCATGGTCCACGCGCATAAAACGTGGATATCCGATAAATGGTAAAAAAGTATTTGCAAAGTATAAAAATATAGCTTATGCTCTCATTCGTTGGTTGAGAGAACACTAGAAAGGAGAAAGACCATGACTTTTACTTACAACGTAGCCGGATATCTTATTGACGTTTGTTCTTTTGATGACGGCTCAAATGAGATAAATGTTTATCGCCGAGTTTATGATGATCATTATCCGCAGGGTATTTTAGAAGCAGAGATAAGCCTAAATGAATTGCTGGCTCAGTCAGGACAAGATAGGTACTTCAAAGATGGAAGGCTCATCCCCTGCTCAATAGTCGGCAAGATACTTGAGAGACTTGTTGCTGAAGGTTGGATAGAACTTCCCGCAGGTTACAAGCTAAACACTGAAGTAGTATCGATTTACCAGCCCGCTTAATTGCGAGCCATCCATACAGGAGAAAGACATGCAAAAGACTAAGTACAACAAGGAGGCCGTGGACAAAGCGATCAAACGCGATCCACGGATCAAGGGCCACGAGGCCAAGCTAATTCACCGTTTGCTAAAAGGGAGAACCATAAAGTAGTAAAAAGTAGTTGACAATAGCCTTGCAGTTAAGTAGTGTTTAATTGTAAATTAATTAGAAAGGAGAAAAATCATGAACGTGGCAGCAGCATTTGAGCTTGCCAAAATCTTTCACGCCGGACAAGTAGACAGGGCCGGAGAAGACTATTTTAGTGGCCACCTAACAAGGGTGGCCGAATACGTCGCTCCGCTTGGACCCGAGTACGTGATCGTGGGGGTTCTACACGACATCCTAGAGGACACACCGTTGACGCTGGAGGCCCTTGAACATGTGATAGGCAAAGACCTTGCCAAGTCCGTAAACGTGCTTACAAGGATCGGAGAAGGCGAGACATACGCAGAGTATATCAACAAGGTCTCTGAAAGCGGCGATCCCATTGCAATCGCGGTAAAGAATGCGGACATAGCGGATCACTTGAGGGACGTGAAATCTATCACTCCGTCAATGATCAAGCGATATGAAGCAGCATTGGCTGCAATCAACAGTAATTGACAGAAAGGAGCGGGCTTTTATAACGTGTGCTAATGTGGTACAGTGTTCAGAGTAATACAGGAGAATGGAATGCTAAATAAAAATGCTTTTGTGTTGTTTGCTGCTGTTTCAGTGGTTTGTTTTGCCGTGGCTTCTACCATGGATTTAACCGATGAAGTGCAGAGCGAAATGCTGTACTGCGAAATGACGGCGCTATTTCAAGAAACGCAGGGCGATCAAGGTTGGCCGCCCTTTGATGACACCATTGAGTGCAAGGAGTAATCATGGAATTTACCATCGATAAAAATGTGCCCGTACCTACTGAGCAACGTGCCTGTAAGTGGCCGTTTACCAGTATGCAAGTGGGTGATTCAGTTCTATTTGACGGAGAAAAAGTAAACGGTAAGGCCTACCGATCAGCAATGGCCATAGGTTCGCGACGCAAGCAGAAGTTCGTTGCACGTCGTGAAGGCAATGGACTGCGAATCTGGAGGGCTGAATGAGCTCCAAAGAATACACCAAACTGCTGGACGAGCACTGTGGCAAACTGGCCGAGATGGCTTCGGAACACTTTGATGATCTCAAAGTCTTTGATCGAGTCAAGGTGGTTCAGGCTCTCTCAAAAGTTTTACAGGACCCAGAAAAGGTCGTGGAGGAACTCACAGAGATGCTTTACTCTGCTAGGATTGAGTCGTATGAGTTGGGCATGGTCCCAATGAAAAACCTACAGGAGCAGTCTGTTGAAGGAAGAAAAGAAAGAACTGCGTGATCAAATAGAAAAAGACATGGCGAAGTTTCTGAAGGAAGGGGGCCAGATCACCCGCATTCCAGAAGGCCAAGGTGTTTTGAATCATTTGCAGAAAGAAAGTTATGGCCTTTATCAAAGGAGACAGAACATTGTTAATGAAAATATTCAAAGTGAAGTCGTCAAAAAATAACTGGTATCAGCTTCATTTCAGTGATGGCGTCAGAAAATATCTTTGGTTCAGTCAGGACAGGCAGTCCGTGCTAGATAAGTTCAGGGCATGGGAACGTAGTCAGAGGACCGAAAACAATTTTGAGTTTTACCGGAGAAATTCCCAAGAGGGGCAGCTTATCTATACAGGAGAATGAAATGAATGATAACGAGTGCCCGTACTGCGAAAAGGTAGTCGATCCTTTTTGCACCGGAGATAACTGGTACGTTGAGTATGATTGCAATCACCCTGAGACTTGTTGGTTTGACGGCTACAAAGACCCAAAGAATGACGATCCAAAAAAAGAGGAATAGCAGTGTACGAATACAAAGCAACTATTAAACGCATAGTAGATGGAGATACAGTCGATGTGGATATTGATCTTGGTTTTGATACTTGGCTGCACAATCAGCGGATTCGTCTTTACGGTATTGATACTCCCGAATGCCGCACAAGAAATAAGAAGGAGAAAGCTCATGGCCTACTCGCAAAAGCCTACGTTCAAAAAGCTCTCGTCGTGGGAAGAACATATGCGCTCACAACAAAAGAGAAAGGAAAGTTTGGAAGATTTCTGGGCGAGTTCAAAACGGGAAAAGGAGCTATTACGAAACTCCTTATCAAAGAACGATTGGCGGTTCCGTACACTGGGCAGAATAAAAAGGAAATAGCTGCTGCACAGGAAGCTAACCGAATAGCACTAATAGAAGAGGGCAGGTTGTAATGGAAAAAAAATTTAACGAGTGCGGGGTTTTGGTCTACAACTCTGAAACAGAGGAAGGCGAGGTGTCGCTGACGAGAGAGTTCAACAACGATCTTGGGGTGGTGCGGTTGGATGTTTTAAAGGACTGGATTGATGAGCTCACTAACATTTACAACGACAGCCTTGACGATTTTACTGAAGAGTTGAGGGAAGACAGAAGGCACTAGCTATGAACGATTCTGACGCCCTTGTGGCGATTTACGCGGGTATTGCAATGCAGGCCCTCCTCTCTGCCGACACAGGCCGCTACATCAACGACACGGAGTCTCTGGCTAAGTTGGCGCTAGCAGTAGCTGTTGATCTTGAAAATGAGGTACAGTGTCATAAGGAAGGTTTGGACTAGCCTTTCTGTTTAACTCCTTGTTTTAGATTTTTGCCCCGTGAATTTTACGGGGCTTTTTTATTCTCGTAATTTTTCCTTATGGATCAAAGACTTACCAGGTGGTAATTAATGGTAAAAAATAGTTGACATTAGTTTTTACATGGGCGACAATCCCAATCGTTGGAAAGTTAATCAGAAAGGAGAGTGGGATGAGTGCATATATGTACAAGGTAACAGCGAAGAGAAAAACCCTGCCTGATGGCTCTGAGGCTAATGTGGCAGTTTATGCGTACAAGCCCTATCGCGGTTACGGGGCTGCAATCGAAAAGATGAATAGAGAGCTTCACCGGACCACAGGATGCTATAACGCAGAGCGATACGCAAAAAATGGAAAGACCTATACCGGGCTGGTGGTGCTAGAAGAAAACGATGACGTAGCAGTGGCCGTGAAACACGGAACTTTTACTGATTACTGGTTCGATAAACAAAAGGAAGGAGAAAGAAATGAGAAAACTTACTGAAGCGGCTGAAGCGGCCAAGTTAATCAGAGCGGAACTGAAGAAGGCCTTTCCGAACGTCAAGTTCTCTGTGCGTTCAAACAACTACGCTGGCGGGGATTCTGTGTACGTCAGGTGGACTGACGGTCCAGTGCGAGATGCGGTTGCGAAGATCACTGGTAAGTACCAGTACGGACATTTCGACGGCATGATCGATCTGTACGAGTACAGCAACAACATCGAGGGCCTGCCACAGGTGAAGTACGTTCTCGAGTCGCGCGATATCAGCGATGAGGTTTACGAGGCCACGAAGGCTAAGATCGCTGAAGAGTTCGGTATCGAGGATGCCACAGACGAGAATCAGTGGATGGCCGCGTTCAATTACTGGTCAAATCACGTGGTTTACCGAGAGCTGGGTAAGGTAGAAATATAGAAAAAAATAGTTTAAAGTAGTTGACACGGATGTCAAAGCCCTTATAATAGTCACTGTTGGTTGGTTGGTTGATTAAGAAAGGAGAAAGAGATGTTGAAAGATGACTACGGAAACGAAGCGAAATACGCAAACCTGCACGGCTGGACTGATATCAAGCCTTACGAAATCGTGAAGGTGATCAGCGAAAAGACTATCGAGATTCGAGCCATGAAAGCGGAGCGGGACAAGACTGTGAAGATGGAGTGGGCAGTCGGGGGTTTTGCTGGGGTCCTCAAAAACATTGATGAGGTGAAGTGGAACATCGAACCTGAGCCTGAGAATCCGGTGATCCGAGCTCGATTGAACAAAGGCGGCTACTGGAAGACAAAGTACGGAGAGCACTATTTGGCCGCCAAGCCTAAGAAATTCTACGATTACAACTTCTAATTAACCGGCCCCTTCGGGGGCCACCTAGAAAGGAGAACGATATGAAATTAGTTAAAAATTATCACGACGAGCTCATCATGGCGTATCAGGACGCCGATCTTGATAAGCTGGCCACGGTCCTCGCTCACGCGGCAATGCTCTGGCATGCTGAGTGGAAAAAGCAGGGTGGCGAAGACAAGGGGACCTGCTGCGGCGGGAAGGGGATTCAGGTCCCGTACATTGGCCCACGAAAGCGGAACTACGAATACAAAAACGTAGTTAACTGTTCTTGGGTACAGGGCAACCTCGCGGCCTACGAGAGCGTAGGGCCCGCTCTGGAGTTCCTCAAGGAGCAGGGCATTGAGGCCGCCACGTACAACGACGGCTGGATGGATTAGCCGGATCAAAAGAAGCGCCCTTCGGGGCGTTTTTTTTTGGCTAAAATAAATGTAAAAAAGTAGTAAAAAATAGTTGACAGTGGTATTCAAATCGCCGATAATTCTAATCGTTGGTTGGTTGGTTGAGAAAGGAGATTGGCATGGCATTTAAGTGGGGAGAGATTGAGGCGGGCAAGGGCGGTTGCTTCTGGGAAAAAGAGAATGGCCACTTGTTTGAATTTGAGTTGGAAAACGACGGGTACTGGGAGGAGTACGGTCACAAGGTCTGGGTGGCGGAAAAGAAAAACATCATTGATGGTGTGGAATGCGGCTGGCGATATGCGAAAGTTTTGAAGACAGTGGCTTACATCGTGGTGGATGAGGATGAGTACGGCGCCCCTGTTGTTGAAAAGTGGGACATCAAGGGCCACAAGATTTACGGTTGATTGAGAAAGGAGATTAAAGTGGTTTACACAGATTTAGAAATGAAAGTAATCAAAAACCTGAAAGCACTTTTAGGAGAGACAGAGTGCATTTATCTGGCGGACCTGATTGGTCCAGACGATGATCCAAAAAAGATGCGAGGTGCAATATCGTCACTGGTGAAAAAGAATGTCATTGACGTTGACTACATTTATCCGTCCATCATCAATGGCACGAAACATTACCCAGTTGATTGGAATGATTCCCTGATATCAGAAATTTAAAGAGGAGAAAAAATGAAGAACGTAACTAAAGTGTTTGAAAGAGAAGACGGCTTCGCCGAGTACGCATTCGCTTGTCGGGGAAAGAGTTATCACATTGAAGAGTGGTCGGGCACATTTACGACATTTGAGGATGACGGAGAGCAGCACATTTATTGCGAGGAATCTGACACTTTAGAAGAAGCAATAGCTAAGATTAATTATGCAAATATACCCAAAGGGCCATTTGTCGGCTTCGCTCCTCAAATTCCATCAAAGAAAAAAGAGGAGGGTAAAAAGTAGTAAAAAGTAGTTGACAGTAGGTCCCATATCGAAGATAATCTAATCGTTGGTTGGTTAATTAGAAAGGAGAAAGAAAATGTTAGATTTGACCTACGAAGATCGATTCATTTATGGGGCCGCCACTGTTTGCATGACACTTATTACGCTGTTGGCAATTATCAACGTCTAATCAGAAAGGAGACAGGCATGAAAAAATATTACGACACTAGGGAAGCTGCTGAGGCAGCAATCGTTCCTGTCGCTGGGGCTGGTGACGCCCTGCGGGCCAAGGCTGGGGATCACCTCGAGGCCGAACGTGAGTCTTTTGAGCGGTGCGACACCGACGGCTTCCTGACGCAGTGGGCTCACGCCTGCAACGCCGATAAGGCGCGCATGGAAGCGGAGCTCGCCGACAACGGCGGGGTTGCGGTGTTCCCAGTTCTGGTGGACCTCGAGACTGACGAAATTGTCGGTGAGAAGGTCTTCGTGTTTGCTGACAAGTTCAGCTACGGCACACGAGCTGTGTTCCTCGTCGAGCGAGACGGCGGTACAGAGTGGGTGAGCGCCACCTATCGGAAGGATGCCACCTACACTAAAAAGGGCCTGAAGAAGGCCTACGTCATTGCTGAGGCCTTTATCGGTCATAAGGACAATGATCCTTTCAACAAGCTCCCTGTGGAGCGAGGCATGCCAACGGGTCCGGTTCATTACCACGCGATCCGAAAGCCTGCTACTTACAACTGGAAAGAGGAGGCAGCGTAATGAGTGAGGAAATGACCCTCGGAGAGATCGGCAAGGAGCTCGACAGAATGCTAGAGCTGCGGAGATTGATCTGGCGAGGAGAAAGCTGGGAGAAGATACATCCACTGGCTCAGGAGTTAGCAGACCTGACGCGCATTTATGCAGTGAAAAAAAATTAATTAATTTGGGAATAAAGTTCAGGCGGCTACGTTGAATAAATGGAGAGAGGAGAAAATCATGAAAAAGGCAACAACTAAAAACCTGAACGAGTACATCAAAAAGACCTA
>Ga0222719_10000822_pt1 | contig 30984 bp, 54 predicted proteins | sample C33_34DmetaG_FD_165039 | JGI IMG/M metagenome (GOLD analysis project Ga0222719, IMG submission 165039) | Estuarine water microbial communities from San Francisco Bay, California, United States - C33_34D | ecosystem: Environmental > Aquatic > Marine > Unclassified | place: USA: California... | reverse complement strand
AGTTGCCGCTGGAGTCGATGCGCATGCGTTCTGAGCCGTTGGTGCGGAACACAATAGGATTAGTACTTTTGGCTTCGACATTTAAAGCGTTGTTAGTCCAAATTAAACCTTCAGTTGTACCGTCATCTTGCAATACAACTTGTCCACCCTGAGAGCCTGATAACGTTAAGCCAGTGTAACCAGAGTCATTTACTGGACTGCTAGTACCAATACCCAAAGACTCCGCAGACGCATCCCAGAACAACTTCGCAGTCGTGCCAGTGTCTTCGTAGAAGCTGATGTCTCCTGTAGCGTGGTCTACCATAATTCTTTTTGTAGACGACGATAGAGCATCATTTACTGTATCTACTCTAAACTGCCCGCCAGATGTTATAACTCTAGTGTTTTTATCGGTAATGTCTGTTTCAACGAGGTCAAGTAAAGCGAAAGCGCCTTGAATTTTGCCTTGTCCATCAACAGTCAAACCATCAGCAGTCACTGTGCCAGTTACATCGATGCCTGTGGCGGTTGTGGCTAGTTTGGCTGAGTTGTCATGGTAAAGAGTCACAGCGCCATCAATGTCAAATGTCGCCATTAATTCTGATGTGCCTTTGTCGATACTTACGCCAGTGCCGTTACTTGTAATATGTAACTTTCCGGTGCCAGCGTCTTGTACATAACTATTACTGCCGTTGTGATAAATCTGTAGGTCAGAGCCAGCACCGAAGATAGCCTTAGAGGAATCAGCAAAGGTAATGTCATCACCCGTGCCTACGGCAACGTCTGTGCCGCCAGTAGTGTTACCGTTGGCAAGAACCTCAGCCAGTGTGTCTGCTGTAGCAACCTGAGAATCGACATACGCCTTGATCGACTGTTGAGTAGCCAATGCCGTAGCACTGTTGCTAGACATGTCGTCTTGGTCAAGGATGTCTGTGACGCTAACTGCGCCTGTGCCAGACAGCCCGTCAAACTCTACAGTTCCGTTGACAGTAACACCTGCAAAGGTTGGTGAGTCAGTAGTAGCTACGCCTTGGTTCAGAGCCTTGACTGAGGCTTCGCTAGTCAACTCTGAGTCCATCAAAGCGCCAGCGGCTGTAACATTAGCTGTGTCCGTTACGTCTGCTGAGGCTTCGATACCGTCAAGTTTGCTGTGGTCAGCATCGGTAAATACATTGGAGTCTGTAGCGGCTTCTACTGCGGCTCTGATCTCAGCATTGGTTTGGTCGCCTGTAGCGCCTGCTTCTATGCCGTCTAACTTTGTATGGTCTGCGTCTGTAAATACGTTGGAGTCAGTAGCAGACTCAACCAGTGTACGAATCTCTGCGGCTGTTTGGTCAGCAGTAGCACCAGCTTCAATACCGTCTAGCTTAGTACCGTCTGTAGCTACGTCACGTCCGTCTACAGTACCGTCCACAGTAATGTTGCCTGTAGCAGAAACAGTGGTAAATGATCCTGCTGCTGCAGTAGTACCACCAATGACAGTACCGTCGATAGTACCGCCGTCGATGTCTGGAGTGTTTACGTCAGGAGACGTGAGAGTCTTATTGGTAAGTGTCTGAGTACCAGTCAGTGTGGCAACGGTAGAGTCAATAGCAAAAGTAACATCATTAGCTAAACCAGTAGTAGTGATACCAGCACCACCAGTAAACGTCATAGTTTCAGAATCTAAATCAATGCTTAACGCACCACCAGAGTCTGCTTGGAAATCAAAGTCCTGAGCAGTTACTTGAGCATCAATATAGGCCTTTACAGACTGTTGAGTTACGAGGGCTGTAGCGCTGTCTGAAGACAAGTCATCTTCGTCAAGAATAGTTGTGACTGTCGCGCCAGAGGTTAGTGTAAGACTATCAACATTGGCAGTCCCATCAATATAAAGGTCTTTAAACTGTAGGGAGGAAGTACCCAGATCAATATCATTAGTAGTGACAGGTACGATAGCGCCATCTTGAATACGAATCTGCTCGACTGCTGCACTAGAAACCTCTACATAAAAACCCCAACGATTGTTGGTGCTGTCTACTTCAATCTTGTTAAGAAAATCTAGGTCGCCAATCTTAAAGATGTTACCACCTTGACCAGAAGAGCCGTCGTGACGGTGACCAGTAGAAGATGCTGAAGTGCTTGAATACGTAAAGGCATTAACTAACTGGTTATACTCATCATTAAACAATGAGGCCGTAATAGTATCGCCATCACTTAACGTACTTTGTCGAGTGTAATTCTGGGCCATGTTTATCTCCTACCTGATGGCATATAATCTATGTAAAGGCCATTGACTGCGTATGGCGCTTTAGTATCTGTACTTGTAATTCTAAAACTTACTGTGTTTCCGCTGCCTTCTACGGGCTGTCGAACCATTGGGTCGTTACTAGCGCCAAAGGTTGCTGTACCAAAAACAGCACTGCCAAAGATTGCAGGAAGTGGCACAGAGTCTAGAACATAGTCTGGAGGCTGTGGAATATCTGTGTCTTCGTAGTCAAAACGCATACGAAGTGTTGGCTGAATCTCACCTTCTGGGCTAAGAGACAGTCGTGCATACTTAACTGTTTTGCGTGTACCAATATCACCAAAGTCAAAGTTAGGTGTCTGATAAATAGCTTCTATGTTTGAAGAAACACCAGCGGGATTAAAAGCATTGCCTGTATCATGATTATAAATATATCCATCTTTATCACCATGAAAGGCTTTTTCAATTCCATTGTTGTCAAAGCCTGTTGTAAGACCCATAGCTTGAATGCCAAGCGTTTCAGCCCATTCAAAGCCATTAGCAGTAAACGTACCGATAATTCCTTTGGAAACTGTGGAGCCTAGAGTCTTGTCTGTATAAAACAATCGGTACTGAGACTTAGAGCGAAGCACACAACTATCAATAGTAAACGTGTTGATTGAGTCTGCAATGTCTCCAATAACACTTTGAATCTGTCGAGACACAGAACTCAACTCAACGTCACCAATACGGGCTGTACCAGCAATAGTACGAATACCATCAGGACTCAAGAACAAAAGGTCACCACCAATTTCTTGAATGCTGTACCCTGACAAACAACCTACGTTTTCTGTAATAGGGTCGATGCGTATATTAGAAGAATCATTAATATTTATAAGCTTATGAATGCTATTTTTAGCAAACACAATCAAATCAGTACGGAAGCCACGGATGCCTTGAATTTGATCTGATATAACTACTGAGCCAGCACCAGTACCCGTAAAGTTGTCGGGATCGTTGTAAACACTGTAATAAACTGTATTTAAATTGTTTTCTACGCCTGCTGCAATAAGATGGTGGTCGTGGTTGGTTATGTACTTAACACCATTAGTACCATCTACTGTAATTTCGTATGCAAAAAATGTTCGAGTCGTTAATGCGCCAGTGCCTTCCATACGGAACGAATAAAGCTTGTTAGCACCGTCTGCAATGATCAACTCGCCGTAGTCGTATGTTGCACCTTCAAAGAGTGCGAATGAGCCTTGACCTTGCCCTGTACGTGTTAAGGCACTGCGACCCGTAAAAGTGGTATAATCATCACCACCAACAGCCACACTATCTTTATTAATTTGTATCCACGTTGAACCATCAAGACTAAAATGTATATCAGTGCCTGAACAGACAACCACGCCATCGCCATACACAAAAATCCCAAGAATGTCATTATCACTATTGGGACGTGTATCACCATATTGCGTAAAGCCATTAATACGTCGATAGCCGCCATCAGGATCTACCTCAAAGTTTCTAAGGCGTGTAGCAAGTCCGGGCTGTCGAAGCATTTCAAGCTGGTTGAGGTTGGTATTTAGACCACCTCTACATGAAACGCCAAAGGGCTGAGACATTTATACAAACCTCACGCGATCTGTTTTCATATAGTTAGGCGTTGAACTCATGAGGTTTCCTTTCATAAGCTTTAGGCCACGCTTATAATCTTCTAGTGCAAATGCTGCAGCTTGCGAGCTTTCTTTAAACTGATGAATATAGTATCTAGCTCTAGCAAGCAATACAGGCTTATAAATATTTGGGAATACAATTTCATCCCCGTGTGCGCTTAGTTCTGTTGGCAAATTGTATGCAAAGAAATAAACGCGATAAACTTTATCTGGGATAGGGCTTAGTCCAAACTTGCGATTATCTGGGCTAATGATAACTTTGCGAGGCTCGCCATGATTTTGAGTATCTGCATCGTCTTGGTTTTCTGCTGTACGTACAAAGTCTTTCCATTCTTCTGTAGTCGTAAACTTAAGATTTTTACTAACATAAGGCGCTGTTTCATCTGTAACGCCAATTGTCGTTAAGTAAAAATTATCCCAATCAACATAGCCATAGTCTGTTGTCAAACTAGACGACGTAGGCTTTAACAAATACCAACGTGTACCTGCTACAGTTTCTACATACGTGTTGCCATAAAAAGGATCTGTAGAACCGCTTGTATCTACAGCAAGAAAAGGCCATTGAGGTTCTTCATTAACAATATCAAGATATGCTCTGTTTACACAGTCCTTAATATGTTGCTGAACACCAATAGCCCCAGCAAACGTCGAAGATGTAAGAGCTACTTCGTTTAGCTCTCGCAACAACTCGTTTGTAATTTCAAGATAAGTAGCAGCCATTATTTCTTATGAACCTTTTGAATTTCAAAGTTAGCTTCTTTCGAGGCTCCTTTGTGGGGTTTATAGCCATCTTTAGGATCTTTCATCAACTTGTATGTTGATCCTTTTTTCATCCAGTGATAGCCTTCGGGAGCTTTAACTTTCATTCTTGACGCATTGACATGTTGTGGTCTGCTTTAGTCATGCAAGCCTTTTCCATGTCTCTTATACTTCCGTAACCAGCTTTGCCGCCATGAGCATAAGGCTTACGCTTTACTTCCATGCCGCCCATATACATTGACCGCTTTTTCTTATCGCCGTACTTCATCTTTTTTTCTCCCAAAAATACGATCATAATTGTCGTCGTATTTTTTTTTGTTTTCTGGTTTGTAAAAGCCGCCTGTCATTCCTAGAACCTTACCATGCTTTTTAGATCCTATTATCATTGGCTTTTGTTCGCTTCCAATTTGTGGCATAATAAAACCTCAAAAAAAATTGGGGGAGTATTTCATCCCCCTTTTTATTTTTAGTCGATGCCGTAGAAGGCAGAAACAAGTGCTTCAGGACGAAGTACCTTAGCTCCGTAGACGTGAAGACCACGTACAATATCGCCGAAGCTTGCAGTGTCACGGACTACTTCAGTGTTGATGATAGTCTGTGCAGTACAAACTGCAGACATGTGACCAGCAATACACTTACCAGCTGCGTTAGTAGTAGCTGCAATGTTGTTAGTCTTGTACATGTCAAAGCCACGCAACTTACCAGAAGATACGAGACCGTTACGGATTGAACCCTGACCAGCGTTAAAATCAACGCTCAAGAGCTTAGAGCTAGACTGTACAAGCTGCTCGTAAAACTCTGGGTTAGCAAGGAACCAACGACCTTCTTCAGGAACATTCTGCTCGTCAAGAAGACGTGCCATGTGTGAAAGAACATCAATTGGATCATGCTCGCCAGAAGCGTAGCCGATGTCAAGGTTACCAGTACCATCGAAGGTGCCAGCTGCAAGGTCAGTTGCGTTGTCCGAACCAAGGATGTGGTTTGGAGCCGACGCAGGAACGCCTGCAAACATCTTAGCAATTACACCTGTATCGAATGCGTCACGAAGTGCGTAAGCTGCTGAAGATGAGGCAACTTCCTTAAAGTTGACATGAGACATTGAAGTTTCGATGTCGTCTACGATGAACTTGAATGCGTTCGCCGTGTCAACAACAAGAGTTACTTCGTTGTCAGTCAGTGTAGTTGCAGTGATAGAACCACCACGCTCATACTGATCAACAGTGATTACTGGCTCTTTGATGATCTTTACTGAATCACCATAAGCTGAGATCTCACCAGCATAATCGGTATTTGTGATAGCTTCTGCAACAGATGCCTTACGGAAGAAGTTAAGTACCTTCTTGGAATAGATTTCTGGCATGAAGTTGTTGCCAGAGAAGTTGCTCCCGGACGACTGAGCAAAATATTGGTCCGCTGTATTACTAGCCATTGTATTGACTCCTTAAAAACAAAGTTATTTAATTACTCTGCCTTCTTTGGCCGCTTGATCAATCTCTTCTTCAAGTCGATCATACTCGTCCATAGATAAGGCAGCTATTTCCCGAGTTGTCCAAACTTTTGGCTGCTTAGTGTCTACAGTTGTAGTCTTTGTAGATACTAAACTTGCAGCGTCTTTTCTGGACACTTTTTGACTTGACTGAACTTTAGGGCTTTCTAAACTCAGGCCCCTTTCCATTTTATAGATATCTATAGCACGACTAGCTAAACTAACATTGTCTGGGTTGCTGTAAATCCAACCTTGAATTTCTTTAGGCTGTTCTTTGGCCCAGTCATGAAACTCTTCATCGCCACGAATATCTTCAAAGTCAGGGTGACGCTCTCGCAACTTAGTTTCAGCTTCACGTCGTGCGATCATTGCTTCTCGCTCTTCGATAGCCTGCATTTTTTGTTGAAGGGCTTGTACTTCTTTCTGGCTTCGTAGATGTGCAACAGACTCTACAGTTTCATACAAATCAGGATAATCAGTTCTAAATCGCTCCAACTCTTCAGCTGATTTTGGCGGCTGGTAAGCTGGTTGAACAGACTGTGCTTGTGCTAACAGTTCTTGCTCTTTTTGCTTAAACTCTGCGATCCTTTCATCGTAGTGTCGTTTTAGGTCGTCATACCTTTTCTTATAGTTAGTTCCTTTTTGTTTTTGAGGGGCCGAACCTTCTTCGGTTAGGGTAGCCTCGTCGGAACCTTCTGATTCAAAAAATAGACTCTCTGCTGACCCGTTAGATGCTTTTGGCTCCTCGTGCCAAGATTTTTTTGCATTATATGGATTAGCTTGTGGTTCTTGTACTTCAGTCATGTCTTACTCCTTTTCGGGGCTTGTTTGTTTTCAAGGTGGCTAGAAGTAATTCTAGGGTCTTGAGATTACAAGGTGGCCTCAAGGTTATCGTTTATGATAAGGGGCTAAAAACTTCTTAGGTAGCCTTATCGTCGCATTAAGCTAGGAATGCGATTAGAATCGAGCATTTGTTCCTCGATCTGCTCATCACTCATAGCTTGGTCTGGCAAGTCAGCTTTCTCATCTTGTGTTGGATCGTTCATGATTCCACCAACTGCCTTATTTTGTCGTTTAGCTTGTTCTTCAGCGTCTTTCATCATCTTTTCTAGTTTTTCTACGCCAATAACATCTACTGCTTTTTTGGTGAATACAAACTCACCGTCTGAAAGTCGTGCAGGAATATCGTCTGATGTGCCTGTTCCGGGACCATCAACTTCACCCGCACCTGTAAATTCTGCAGATGATAAAACAATCTTGTCAAACAATTCGCTAAGTCTGTCGTCAGATTCTAGTGCTTTGTTGACATACTTAATTTCATCATCTGATAGTGTTTCATCCATAACGTATGAAACGTAATCATCTTCCATTTCTCCATCAGGCTTCATGCCTTCAGCAGGAATTAACAATCCCATCATGCCGCCGTGGGCTTTCATTTCTCGTGGGCCAAGACGATCCAAAAAGTTTTGAAAATTACCAAAAATTTCATAGTCTTCTTGCTTGACATTACCTACAAACTCACGAAGCTCTTGGGGCTTTAATGATCCTGCATAATCATAAATATTCTTTTCGCTTCCAAAAAGCTCTAGCTGTTGCGCAGCTTCTTTTGGAGCCATGCCACGCATCATCTCAACCATATCATCTGCTGGTGCTTCTGCAAAACCTAGCTTGGCTTGATCTTCTTGCGGCAAGCGATCCATAAGCATTGAAAACTCATCGTCTTCTAGCTCATCAAAAAAATTTGGATTAATGTCTAGCTCTTCTTGTACAGCATCAGACACTTTGCCTCTTTCAGCCATATCAAGCTTTGTAGCTTTTGCTTTTTTACCCAATACACGCTCTAACAGATCTACAACAATTTTACCTTTGCTGTATGGTTGTCGCTCTACTGGCATCATCAAAGAACCACCTTCTGCAAAAACTTTGCGTCCTTTAAGGATGTCTGCTTGTGTGACTTTACCGTCACCTGTTAGGTCTGGGAACTTGCTAGTCATTGTTGAATTCCTTTGCGGCTTTTACTTGGGCTGGGAGTGTTAGGAGGTTATCCAGAAAATTCACTCTCCCCTGCTTGCGGTACATTTCCTGTTCCGATGTTGCCACCACCAGTCCCTGTAGCTCCAAGGTCTTGCGGTGATTGAGGTACTCCTTCAGGGCCTCCCATAACTCCGGATTGTTCGTCAGTGGGGACAGCCTCGCTGCCAGTTGCTTGTCCAACATTATTTTGCATTCCTATTATTTGTGCAGCAATTGCAGCCTCTTCTGGGTCGTTGAGAATCTCATCAGGATCAAGATCCAGTGAGTAGGCCAACTCAGAAATAAGCTTAGACATTTTTACAAATGGAGCAATCGCTGGGTTTTGGGCTGTTTGCAAGAACATTGTTAATCGTTGACTTCGTACTTCTTTTTGCATTAGGCTGTTTGTACCCATAGCTTTAATTTCTAAATCGCCTTGAGTATCAATGTCGCCTTCGAAGAACTGCATATTCCATTGGAAGTATGACTGTCCTAGCGGCTTAAGTAAAAAGTCATCTAAGTTTTTTACAACCGTTTTAATATTAAGTGACGCTGCGCCAAGCAACATTGACATTCCTGATGCTGTTCGCGTCATGCTCTGCACACCTGTCTGTCCGTGTGAGTAGCTTGGAATACCTGTTTGCTCATCTGCAAGCTGTCGGAACTTGTCAAACATCATCATGTTTTCTTGTGATGTGTTTGGAAACTTTAAGCCATGAATACTTTGACCCGGAACACCCGCTTGTCGTCGAAAGATCTTGCCGGGATATACTTCCATGCTTTGACCACCAGCAAGCATAGACTCATCTACTTCGAATACTAGACTTCCAGATAATGCTAAGTTATCAATAGCCATACGTGCATGACCATTCATAACCTGCTGACTATCATTCATGTTTTCTGCAATACCGATACCAAAGAAACTGTATGGGTTTCGCTCATACGGGAAAGCATGATATGGTATGCGCATAGGCGTAAATGGATTGACTACTGCACGAAGCACAAGGCCATTACAAACCCAAGCATTGATTTGTATTTCAGCTAGGTCATCAACGTCGTCGCCAACATCCATTCCTATTTCACGGGCGTATTCTGCATCCATTACGCCCCAATACTCTAGCACTTCATACTGACCACTGCCATACTCATCTGAGCGCTGATCATCTTTTAGCTCATGCTCGTAGTCACGTTCAGTATAGTTTGGTCCTAAAGCTAATACTTCACGAATAGCATCTTCATTAAAGTATGGTAGCTTAGTTAGTCCTCGAACTTGAGACTTGTTTAGCTTATGGCGATGAAGAACATACTCACATTCATCTAAACTAGTGGCGCTAGGATCAGGAAAAAAGTCCCAAATAGAAACAAACTCAATGCGAGGTACTCTAACAAATAACGGATTATATTCACGTTCTCCTGTTTCTTCGCTGTTTTCCCAACGATGTAAAGTTTTGTTGTAATTAAATGGGCCTTTAATGATTCCTGTGCCAAATAAACACGATTCAAAAATTGCATTGCGAAGTTCGCTTGAGCCATTAGACTCATCAATCTGATCATGAATCAACTTCTCCATATTACGTGCTGCTTGTTTAGCTGGAGAAATTTCTAGCACTTGAGGGTCTGGGCTAGGGCCATCCTCAAAATCATCAATGTTTTCTTCAATAGCTTCTTCTAAAAACTTTGAAGCTCTGTATGTAGCTCCGGGCTTTAGGACTTTTCCATCACCCTCAAAGCCTACATCAAATGGATTTTCTTCTTCGCTTTGTGCGCCTGTAGGTGTAGCTGCGCTTGTTTCAATTCCCGGCGCTGATTGGTTTGCAAGGTGCATATATTCTGCAACACCTTCGGGAATAATAGTAGGGCTAACACCAATAGGAAACTTCCCTGTTCCAAAGATAACATCAATCAGCTGTCCATACGCTGCCAATACTTTAGTCTTTGTAATTTTAATAAAGACTCTAGACTTTTCACTTTCACGAAAAGGAACGCCTTTTGCGTACACACCACGAAAGTTATGATAGGCGTTTATCCATCGGTCTTCATCATATTCACGCGCTTGTTCGGCGCTAGTAAAACGAGCTTCGATAAGCCCTGCAAGATTAGATTTGAGGCTTTCGTCTAACTCAACATTGAGACCGTCTTCATTTTCAACTTCTGTGAAATAAATATTGTCTGCGTTGTCTAAGATGTCATCATTCATATATTAGTAACCAAACGTTGAGTCGAAAGGCTGAAAATGTTGTTCGCGCTGTAATGAACGTATTTGACTCATTGGATCGTTTATTCGTGGCCTAGACATAATTAAATAACGTAGTGCGTCGTAGGCGTGATCCGAAGCGTGTGTGTCAACATCCTCAGGATTATTTCTATCAAGCGGAATGCTTTGTAGTTCACGAATTAGATTGGGACAAGTGTTAAATATCTGCATTCGTGGTCTGCCAGATGGCTGAACTTTTAAATGTTCATGTATCTGTATTTTTCCTGCAACACGATTCTTATCTGCAGGACGTAATTTGTGTCCACCCTGTATTAGAGTTTCTGCAACTGTCGGGCCAGTAGTTCCTGTGCGTGACCAACACGCTGTATCTAATACGCCTCTGACAGAAGTTGGATCATTTAGTTCCATATTAGTAAGCATTTCTGCTAACTCTGTAGCTAAAAGACCTTTTCTATATAACTCTCTATATATAATCAGCGTTCCGTCTGTAGGGTCAAGTGCGGCCCAAACACAGGCTGATTCTGATGCATAACCATAGTCAAGCCCTTTGGTTCGTTCCCAGTGTAGTGGGATTTCAAACGGCTCAACAACATGGAGATGCCTGTCAAACTCTGTAAATGCTGCGCCTTCTGCAATTTCCCAGTTACCTTCGAGTAGCTGTTTGCGCTGGGTAGGCGGCAAGCTTTTTAGCATTTGTTCGTATCGACCATCTTGGGCCAGATACGGATTATCATTCAGTCGCGCTGGAATGAACTTACGTGTAATGCCATCATCACCCATGAAAGATTCGTTGGGTGGTGCTGGCGATATGTACCTCTTTTTAACCCATTGTGCACCAGAACCGCCGGGGTTTGCTGTGCAACGCATGTAAGGTACGATCTCACTGTCGGTTGTACGCAATCGTGAAGCTAAGTAGTTCCAAGAAAATTCGGTTGGGAGATGGGTAATTTCGTCAAAGCCTATCCAACTGTATGCTTGTCCTTGATAACGATATACGTCTGCATCTCGCTCTAAGAAACCGAATTCAACTTTTGCACCGCTTGGAAAATTCCAAAGTTTTTCTACTTCACGGTATCTACAACCGGGAAAGGCTTTAGGGTAGAGTTCACGAGATTTGTCGATGAGTTCGCGTAACTCTGGCATAGAACGCCGCAGGATTAATGCTCTATGCGCTGCCCTGTGTGCAAAGCGAAGTGGATCAACCAACATCGCATAGCTTTTGCCTCCACCAGCCGCACCGCCGTACAATACATCTGTTTCACCCGCAGCCAAGAAATCAGTTTGTGGTCCCTCGTTGGGACTAAATATAACATTCTCTTTTAACTCTGCTTTGAGTGATGAGGATGCTTTTTCTACAAACGTTTCTTCGACAACTTTACTTTTGTTGTTGTCTTCTAACAAGTCTAGGGCTTTTTCGGTATTCTCAACAGATTTTTGGTATCGTGAGATAGCGGAACGTGCCTGCGCTATTTTTTTCTTTTTTACTCTTACTTTTTTTGAAGCTTCTTGTTTTGCTTTAGTTCTTGAGTGATAGTTGTATCCCCTGCCCTTTGAGCCTTTTGGTCTTCCGGGTTTTTTCTTAGGGGTGCCATCAGCTTTTAGTTTAAAGCTACCGTCTTCATTTTGTAAGTAGTTTTGTGGGTTTAGATCCCAATCGTTCTTATCCATCTTTGTTTACTATCTTTTGTAAACCTTGATGGGAAATAGAGCGACCAGTCTCATGGGTCAACCACAATGCACCTTCGCGTAAAGACAAAGATCGTGATTTAATCATCGGTAGAATCTTGTTTAAGGCTTCAAGTTCGCTTGTGATCTCTTCGATGTGTTCAGGATCATTATCTATTAATTTGTAGCCAAATGGTATAGTGCTGCTAGTCCGTCTCTTCATATTCTGCGTCCTCAATAATTGTAGGCGCTTTAGCGGGTAGTATGAATAGACCACTTGGCGTTTCAACTTTAACATCAAGCCTTTCTTTCTTTGCAACTCCTACACGGTCTAGGAGCGTCTGTGCGGCTTGTACACGAATATTAGCTTGAGGGATAGGTTCATCACTCTCCATAACTTGAACGAGCTTCAGAGCCGCTTTAGGGGCGTTTACGGCCAACACTCCTTCAGCTAAATCTAGTATCTCAGACTTGAGAGCCTTTACAACTGATGTGTAGCTGCCAGCTGCATAGCCTGCTAGTTCAGCAGCTTGACGGGCATTGCCTCCACATGATATAAGATTGTCTAAAAAATCTTGTTGTTTGACTGTCAATTCTTTTTTAGTTTCCATGTTATACATTATATACCTGTATTGTATGTTTGTCAAGAACTATTTTTATGTTTTTTTGGTATTATTTCATTGACAAAACTGAAATACAGGTGTATAATAATATTTGTACCCGCCAGAGGTGCATATATATACATCTACTCGCCCACTATCGTGGGTGTCTCTTTAAAGGCCGGTGGGCCTTTTTTTGTGTCCGCAGCTTTTGTGGGCTTTAAAGGTCTGTGGGGCCAACTGGTAGACACTCCAAAAATCTCCAAAAATGTTTGAGAATGTATATATATACGGGGGAGGGGGCATGGGCACCTGCGTACCCCTAAAGACTTCGAAAATCTCTAAAGATTTTCTCAGTCTCGCATGAGGCGTATAGAAAATTTATAAAATTTTTAAAGACTCTCTAGTGGACAACTCCAGAAACCTTTAAAAATCTTTAGAGATTTTTACCTCAATTCCAAAATCTCCAACGATTCCAAAAACTTACAATATTTTCAATATTGCTCAAAAATTAGCCACCAAGCTCCTCACGATCACATCATACGCTCTTTCACAACCGCATAATGCGCAGGGAAAGAGGTTGCAAAAATTTCGAAACTCTGCCCTTAATGGAATGGCAACAGCGACACAGCGTTGCTTCAAACCTAAAACCATTACGGAGTAATGAACATGAGCATTTCGAACCTTCAAAAATCAGAGATTTTCGCTAACGTTGACGGGAATCGCACCGCCTCATCACGACAGCTTTATGCTGTAGCAAAGCACTTTGGAAAAATCGGTGGCAACAATCCCACTGAGTCTTACAGACTCTCCAAAATCTACAGCGCCATTCTTCTAAAGTTTCAGAATGAACACACTGAAACTCCCATCACTCATGCCGATGTCGTAAGATTCTTCGAATCCAAGTCGGTTCCCAAGAAGTTTGTCAGCATGATTACTTCTAAGCCTGTCAAGGCTAAGAAGATCGTCAAGGATACTCCGAAGCCGAAAGCGACCCCAGCTAAAAAGATTCAAGCGGACACATCAGAACTCTCTGAGTTCAAATCACGGTTTGATGCCATCACAAAGCGACAGGATGAAACCGACAAGAAACTCGCTACCTTCGAAGCGAAGCTCGACATCATCATGGCTTACCTTGAAACTGACCCAGATGCTTAATCTGGGTTTTACAGGAATAAATATCATGATTAAATTATTAATATTAAATACAGTAATATTAGGCTTCAACGTAGTTGCTGTTGGTTGCTTGTCAATTTTGATAACCTTTGGAGATTTTATATGTATGTAAATGAAACTCTTTTGTTATACTTAAACATTGCTTTCTGGGGCTTACCAGTTTGGTTAGGCATTGCAATCTCAATTCAGGAAATGAGGTAATATATTATGGATTTGGCTCAAAAGTTTTTTGATTGGTGTTCTGACAACCGTAGAGATTTAAAGCGTGAGCCACATGAAGATGTGGTTTTAGACTTTGATCCTGATGCAGAAGTGTGGGAGTTTTATCCGAACCCTTTTGACCCAGATCCATTCTACGGTTGCCATACGGCAGTAGAGTTTTCTGATGGCAGTAACGTAACGTTTAATTACAAGGGTGAATAATATTATGTATGTTATGACTGAGTGCAACGCTTGTAAATCTTTACAGGCCGTCGATGTTCTCCAAGAATCTTGGGAAGAATATAAGACTGACCGCAATGCTTTGGTGCAAAATATATTTCCTGACTTGGATGCAGATGAGCGCGAAATACTTATAGGGGCTGATAGTGGTATTTATCACTGTCCGCCTTGCTGGGAAAAAATGATACCTTGGGATGAGGAATAATATTATGTTACAGGTAAATGATGTTTGCCAAACTGAAGAATTCGGTTTAGTTTGGATTCATAATATTTATTACTGCGAGGAATCGTGGTGTGAAATAATTCAGGCAAGGCCCGTTGATGCGGGTCTCGATCACCCTTTAATTTCTTTTTTGCGTGAGGATTTACAAGATGTGTAATGACCCAACTCTTTTACTTGGTTTTTTATTTATGTCTAATGTAGTTTTTTGTGGCGTTGGTTTCATGGCAGGAGTTTATGCAAATGATTGAGTTCAATGTTGGCTATGCAATATTAATTTTATTTATTGTTGTCATCTTGACGGCTTGGCTGACCATTGATGACCATGATTTTAATAAAAAGTTTCAGCACCATCGTAAAGGCAGATTCGAGGACGAAGAAATATGAAAGAATATATTCTTGAAAAAGAACACAAGCCACTTGGCTGGACTGAAGTGCTGACCACTATATATTATGAAGAGGCCAAGGTCGAAGCAGGGCGAAGGGCGCTAAAAGAAAACACACGTTATCGCGTACGTGAGATAAGAGATATTGTTGTCTACGAATACTCAGCGACCGAGCTAAAGACATACACACCTACAACACGAGAAGCATTATCTAATATATTTAGGAGAGACCCCAATGAAAAGCTTGAGTGGGAAGACGGCTGTTGGTAATCTACAAAGAATCAAGAAATTAAATTATGATCGCAAGGTGCGTTACTGCCTTGACGACGACGATTTCTGTGGTATCTTAGTAGAGGCGTGGGGCGAGAAGCTCAACCAATCTTGGACGATGGTCGATGTCTACGAGTTCCACGAAGCAGTGACAAGTTCAGATTTAAGTGTAAGTAAATTTTTACAGGAGATACGCAATGTATAACATTCACGGCACAGCAATCCAGCAATATGCTCAAGAGTCTGCAAATAATTTATCCAGCGTGATACTCATGGTGGCTCTCAGCATTCAGCAAAATTGGTCAACCGTAGGTTATCAGATGAAAGATGTTCATGCCGAAGGCGGCGACTCACGCTTCTTGTGGGGCAACAAAAAGAAAACATATAAGTATCTTCAGGCTCGTAAACATTTTATGTACGGTCAACTCATGGCCGTCGTAAACTCTAACAAATCCGAAGCCGACAAAGCTGCGACACTCATGCGAATATTTCTTAGGGTGCCGGGGCTTGGACTCGCTAAAGCTGGATTCGTTTGCCAGCTGACCGCAGGGCTAGTCGGTTGTATCGACACTCATAATATTAGAATGTACGGAATTGATGAAAAACATTTGAAGCTTCCGAACACTATCAAGTCTGAAGATCTTCGACGCTCCAGAATTGAACAGTATATTAGAATTTGTCACAGCATTGGCACCGAGCAACTTTGGGACAATTGGTGTAATTTTCTAGGAGATCGTGACAAATCGTGGAACAATGGCTTTGAAGTCTCTGAAGCCCATTACAATTATTTAGTGCAATGAGGTGTAACATGACAACATTATCTGATTTAGTTTATGATATTGAACTTGAGATTGCTTGTTTGTTAGATGATCTTAAAGTAGATACTTTAGAAGAAGATGTAATACGTTTACAGAAAATGATGGTAACACTTTCAAATGATTTATACCATAGAGGGCTAGTAGAATGAGAACATATCAAGTATTTATGACAAAAGTTTACGAGGTTCGAGTGAGGGCTGAGAGTCGAGACCATGCCGAAGAATTGTTTGATGAGTTTGCAGATTGGGATGAGTTTTTAAAAGTACACACGCTCGACGTAGAACTGTGCGATGATTTCATTTTGGAGGATCCCGATGCAGACTGAAAACATTAGGCTTAGTTTAAACATAACTGTAAGTTATACTTATTGTCCTTATGATAAAATTATTGAATTAGATTCTGTTGTATTTGATAAGTATCCTGAGCTTGGTGATGTGTTGCCGCTACTCACCGACGAAGATCACGATAATATTAAAAGGGCTGTAGATAGATTAGGCAAGGAGTGGGGTCAGCCATGAGAAAAGATTTTAGATTAAATTTGTTGAAACAGGCGTGGGAGTTTAGTTTTTCTCACGACAAGCAGATAGCTATCGGTGTTGAGAAGATGTATTATAAAAGATATTTCAAAGATGAAGTAGATAGATACTTGGACTATCTTGATGCCTTCGAGATGCTGTATAGAAAAAAACATGGGCGCGATTGGGCTTGACAGCAATCGACAGTCGTGTTACCTTGTAATGGCCTCGAAGCAATGGGGCTTTCAAACTACCAAACTCACAGGAGAGTAAACATGAATACAGGAAAGTTGTTTAACAAAAGCTATATGATTCGTAAGCGTAAGATTCAAAACCGCTTTGAGATTTCAAAAGGCGAATGTTTTTACAGTTTCCAGATTGGCAAATATGGTTTTTATCTTCAGCATTCTAAGTCGCGTCCAGTCGGCTTCCGAAAGCTTGTGGATATCCCACGCCAATTAATTGTTGAACGTGCAGCATAACAGGAGAATGCACATGAATAATATTGTTAATATGTTTAACTCTAACGCCTCCGATACTTTCGGGGGCTTTGGTGACGCAGACTTTGATATCGCTACTACACCTGCGTTGTTTAGTTCTGATTATAGTTATTATGAAACTGATAAGTGGGTGACCTATCGCACCGATACTAAAAAGGCTTTAGGTATTCACTCGTCTCGACACAAGGCGGTAGCTCCTAAAGACGTTATCAAAACTGCGCGAGAAATTATCTTGCGTAGCGGCTTGAACACTGAGGGCATCACCGAACAGATCGCAGTGAGTCACGAGGGCGCACGATCTTTTGTAAAGTATAAGTTGCCGGCCCATACTTATGAGACTCCAGACGGTGATACAGCTTCACTGGGCTTGTTGGCTACAACATCTATTGACAGTAGCTTTCCGTTTGTCATCAGTGCGGCGGCAATCCAACAGGCGTGTACGAATCTCCAAGTATTTATTTCTGGGGAGGTTGCGGTCTTCAAAGGCAACCACACTCTTAACTTAGATCTTGATAGAGCTTCAAGAACTATTGTAAAGTCTTTAGATTTCTTTACAGAAGAACGTGAAGTTTGGAAGCGTATGTATACAACTTCAATGGAACCTATCAACGCTTGTCTGATGTTTGCTGAAATTGTTGGGATTGGTGATCAAGTACATGATCTTATTTTTGAAGAAAGAATAAGTCCTAATGAAATTGGACGATCGCTTAAAAGAAATAATACAGGCTATAATTATTTGTGGAATGTTTATTGTAATACTTATGTACCTCGACTAGGTAATACAGAGTGGGCTGCATATAACGCAGTAACAGATTACACAACTCATGCTGATAATGTTCGTAACAAAGATACCCTTGCTTCGGTTCAGTTCAAGAGACAGCAAGATTCTATTTCAACTTTGCGGAAATACTTAAAGGCGGCATAAAATGGCTAGTGTTAATATTACAGAAGAAATTTATATTCATGAATCAAACATATCTTTAGACGGGGCAGAGGACATAGTAGATCTTATAAAAAATAATTCTATTAATATTGTTGAGGTTTTAGCTCTTCTTAATTGGGAGCTTCCTGATTTTCAGGAGGCCGCACGACAGCTAGATATTGAATATCAGCCTGTTTGTACAACGGGGGCAGGTCTTCTATCTTTATTTAGAAAGATGGAGGCCACAGAACAACGGGAGTTTTTATCTATGATTACAGACGCAATCGTTAGTTATTATAGATCTGATTTAACTCTTGCTTGGCCTAGTGATTTATAATGAGCAATGAAGGACGAGGAGACCCAGCAGTTCGCGCTCTGGGTCGCAACAAACCCGATAGGAATTGGTATCCTGATAACTTTGATTGGTACTTAAAATGGATAGCATCTGTTGTAGTGCTTTGTAGCTTGGCCTTGAGGTCTGCTGGGCCAGAGTACCGTATATATGATTTACTGTTTGGGACAGTGGGGATAGCCCTGTGGACTTGGGTGTCTGTCATCTGGCGAGATAGGGCTTTGATAATGTTAAACGGCATATCGTTTTTTATGTTAAGTGTAGCAATATTAAAGGAGATATAGATGAAAGACTTTTTTGCTCGCAGCATGACGAGCTTTTTTAAATGGACAGCAGATACTTTCTTTGCAAAAAGGTACGGGCATCGTGCTGTAGTTCTTGAAACAGTAGCGGCTGTTCCAGCTATGGTGGCTGGCATGATGCTACACCTCAAAAGTTTACGGCGGCTTCGACGGGGCTATGACCCCTACATAAATCAGATGCTTGAAGAAGCTAAGAACGAGCGTATGCACCTTATGTTTTTCTTAGAGATTGCACAGCCCAATGCGTTTGAAAGGTTTTTGATTACCGCAGCCCAATTTATTTTCTGGCATTTTTACCTAGTGCTGTACATTTGCTCTTCCAAAACGGCGCATCGTATGGTAGCATACTTCGAACAAGAAGCAGTTAATAGTTATACAGAATATCTTGAGATGGTGAAAAGCGGTCAAGTAGAAGATGTTCTTTGTCCATATTCTGCTCGAATGTATTATGCGTTAGGGCCGAGCGCTACTTTATCAACAATGATTCAGTACGTCAGGGCAGATGAACAGCGACATGCAGATGCTAATATGAGGATGTCTTTATGAAACAACCAAATAACAAACATGCAGAAATGTTTGGCAACGATGGACCTGTAGGTAACGACGCTGAGATCATTGTGTACTACGAGCAACACGGACCAGCGGAGCCAGTGTTACGCATACCGTTCTGGTACTACAAAGAAGAGCTAGGAATGTTTGAACATTTTGAAGCGTCAGTACATCGAACAGCAAAGGCACTCAAAGAGTCGTATACGTACTGGCCTGAAGGTTATATACACGTACAAACAATTATCAATGATGAATATGTAAATATAATTTAGGAGGAACTATGCTTGAAGCAACCGATGTTGAAGCAATTATTTCAGACCTTGTGTTTATGAATATTTACTGCAGCGAAAGCCCTGACTACGGTGCAATACTTAAAGGTCTTGAAGCTTTGAATTTGAGTTATCAACAGACCTATGAAATCCTACAGAAAATTCGTGAAGGAGAATACTAATGTCTATAGATAGTGCAAGTCCCGACCAATGGGACGCTATTCGAAAACTAAATGAGCTTTCTATTCGAAAGCCCGCTGATCCTGTGACAAGACCAGACCACTACAACAAAGGAGCTATTGAGGCTATTGAAGCAATCAAAGCTTCAATGCCTGAAAATGAGTTTCGAGGTTACCTCAAGGGCAATGCCCTCAAGTATCTATGGCGCTATGACTACAAGGGTAAACCCATTGAAGATCTTAGAAAGTGTAAGTGGTACATTGACCGTTTAATAGAAGAAGTAAACTCGTGAAGGTTGTAACAGGAGATTTTGGAAAATCTAAAACTACAGAGCTTAGTCTTTCTGAAAAGATTGAAAGGGCTGTAGATAAAATTAATCAAGAGGTTGGTAATAATGCGCAGGGTACGTTTATACTCTTGACAGAAACAGATGGCGCTATTACAATGTCTTCAGACTTGGGAGCAGAAGAGTTTAACTATCTTTTAGATACTGTTAAACTTAATACTCTCTTAACAGCAACCCTAACAGAGTGAGAGCGAGGTGTATGAATACAACGATTTAACACATGATGAGCTAATAGAAGATGTAATTGCCCGTGCATTCGCTATGATGCTGGGCGTACATTTACCAGCGGAAGAGGCCTTGACATTGATGCAGACATGGATTAAGATGGAGGCAGTCGATCAAGGTGTCGAACTAGACGAGGATTTTATCCTCAGACAAATACCAAACTTTATTAATTATCTATATAGGAGATAAAATATGGCAGTTCTTGAAGGCAGAGCGTACTGGTCGTTTGTTACCACACCAAACACTAAGTACACACCAGCGTATTCTGTTAACCTCGTAGTCGATGACGAGGTAGCTGACAGTTTCCGCAACCGTGGCTTTACTGTAAAAGACATGGATGAAGGTCCAGCGCTTATCATCAAGCGTAAAGTTGATGGTCCTCGTGGTATGATTCGTGAGGCACCAAAGCTTTATGACAAGAGCAAGCGTGAAATCAACGTAACAGTTGGTAACGGTTCCCATGTAAAAGTGCAGTACAAAGAATGGGAAACGCAATGGAATGGTCAGGACTTTCGTGGCTTGGATTTTCAAGCTATGCAAGTTTTAGATCTTGTAGAGTACGATGCACCCGACGGTGCTGAGTTTGATATCGAAGAAGAGGAGGATGAAATCTAATGAGCATTACTTATGTTCACGAAGGTACTACATACAATGTAGAATCTTTAGCTCCGGAGGGCCAAAAGGCCTTCCAACTTTTAGTGGTGGCAGAGCAAGATGTGCGAGGTCTTGAAGACCGTATGGTTATCGCACAAGCTGCAGCTGTTGCGCTACACGCAAAAGTACAAGAGTTTCTAACTGAAGAAGCTATTGTCACAAAAGAGGAAGCTGAACCAGAAGAGGACTAATATGTCTTTTGTTCAAACTCACATCCCCTGCACTGAGTGTGGGGGTTCTGACTGCGCAGCTATGAACGATGACGGGTCTGTCAAATGTTTTAGCTGCGGAGTTTTTACTCCAAAACCTAAACAGGAAAACAATGTGACTTCTATTACTAACTTTCAGAAGGCACCCATGAACACAAATCACGGAGAGTTTTACCCACTATCTGATAGAAATATCAGCTTACAAACCGCAAAGAAATACAGAGTTCGCTCTGTTAAAGATTCAACAGGCCAGATTGTTGAGCATGTATATCCTTACTATTCTGGCAACGAGCAGATTGGTTCTAAGATTCGCAAGCCCGATAAGAATTTTTTGTGGACAGGAACCAACAAAGGTGCTGGCCTTTTCGGTCAACAGCTTTTTCAATCCGGTGGTAAATACATTACTCTTGTCGAGGGTGAAGTAGATGCCATGTCAGCCTACGAATTGATGGGGTCGCAATGGCCTGTAGTATCTATTCGCAATGGCGCACAGTCAGCAGATCGTGATGTGAAGGATAGCCTAGAGTTTCTAGAATCTTTCGATAATATTATTATTTGTTTTGACAACGACAAGCATGGTCGTGACGCTGCAAAGAAAGTCGCAAAGCTTTTAAGGCCCGGCAAAGCTAAAATTATGGAGCTTCCGGTAGACTACAAAGACGCTAACGACATGTTGCGTGGTGGACAACACAAGTCTTTTGTACATCACTGGTGGAACGCCAAGCTTTATACACCTTCGGGTGTCCTTAATGTTTCAGAAAATGTCGAAAACTATTTGCAACGTACACGCAAAGACTCTATCCCTTTTCCGTGGAAAGGTCTCAATGAAAAGCTTGAGGGCTTACGTGCAGGCGAGTTAGTTACTTTGACGGGCGGTACCGGCCTTGGTAAGTCTAGTGTCACACGAGAACTGGAACACTGGCTGATCAAAAAGACTAAAGATAATGTGGGTGTTATGGCCCTCGAAGAAAACTGGCAGCGTACAATCGACGGTATACTTTCTATTGAAGCCGATGCCCGACTGCACCTCGACAGTGTTCGTAATCTTTTTGATCAAGACGACCTTCGCCAGATACACCACCAAATGTTTGACGGCGACAACAAAGATCGTGTGTGGGTGTATGGTCACCTTGGCATGAACGACCTTGAAAGTGTATTCAGCAAGTTGCGATACATGATCATTGGCTGTGATTGTAAGTGGATAGTTCTTGACCACCTTCATATGCTAGTTCTTTTGTCTGATGATCCCGACGAGCGTAAAGCTATTGACATGATCATGCACAGACTTCGAACTCTCGTAGAAGAGACGGGCTGTGGAATGATTCTTGTTTCACACTTGCGGCGTACACAAGGTGATCGAGGTCACGAGAATGGTATCGAGACAGCACTAAATCATTTACGTGGGTCTCAATCTATTGCGCAACTAAGCGATTGTGTGATAAGCTTAGAGCGTAACCAACAGTCTGACGATCCTATGGTTGCATGTACAACTAAAGTACGTGTACTGAAGTCTAGATACACAGGCGATGTCGGACTTGCAACACACTTGTTTTACGACAAAGAAACCGGACGCTTATCAGAAGTAGATATAGATACTATGATTGATGAGTTTGGAGATGAAATATGACAGCTTATGTCTTTGACATTGAAGCAAATGGTTTGCAGCCAACAAAGATTTTTTGTTTAGTTGCAATGGATACAGAAACCGGAAAGGTCTACGAGTACGGTCCTGACTGTATAGATAAAGGAGTTAAACTTCTACAAAACGCAGACAAACTAATCGGCCATAATATTTTAGGGTATGATATACCTGTGATTAAAAATCTTATGGGTGTCGATCTGGATGATGGCAACATAAAGATTGTAGATACGCTTGTGCTTTCTCGACTGTTCAATCCAACACGAGAAGGCGGCCACGGTCTTGAAGGCTGGGGCTACAGGTTACGTCATCGAAAGATTGAGTACGACAACTTTGAATACTACACGCCTGAGATGTTAAAGTATTGCAAGCAGGACGTGTCTCTCAACTACAAAGTTTATCGTCATCTTTCTCGTGCAGAAGCAAATGGCTTTAGTCCTAGAGCAATAAAACTAGAACACGATGTGTACCGTATTCTTAACGCACAACGTGAAAGAGGATTCAAGCTAGATCAACAACATGCGATGAGTCTTCTGGCAGAACTAAACGAAAAGATTGACAAAGCCGAAAAGCGTGTGCACAAAACATTCAAGCCACGCGAAACATTTATTACTCTGGTCCCAACAATGACCAAGGCAGGTAAGGTTTCTAAAATGGCGCAAGTCAAAGGCGAAACCAAAAAGGTCAGACTGTCTGATGAAGAGTACCAAAAAGCGTGTGAGAATCCGAATGATAATCTTGTTCGTCGTGATTCTGAACCTTTTAACCTTGGCTCTCGCAAACAGATTGGAGAATATCTCGTGGAGTTTGGTTGGAAGCCTACAAAATTTACGCCCACGGGACAGCCAATTGTTGATGAAAAAGTATTATCGCAAATAAAAAATATACCTGAGGCTGCTGTCATCGCTGAGTATTTGATGCTGCAAAAGCGCATTGCTCAGATAAACTCTTGGTTTAAAGAGATGGAAGACGATGGACGCATTCACGGCTTTGTAAATACTAACGGCGCAGTAACAGGGCGCATGACACACAGCAGCCCCAACATGGCACAAGTCCCAAGTACAAGCAGTCCTTACGGCAAAGAGTGTCGAGAATGTTGGACAGTTGAAGATAACTACAGATTAGTCGGTATAGATGCCAGCGGCTTAGAGTTACGCATGTTGGCCCACTATATGGATGATGAGGACTTTACTTATGAACTTCTCAACGGAGATATACACACAGCAAATCAAATGGCTGCAGGGCTTGAATCAAGACCTCAGGCTAAAACTTTCATCTATGCACTCTTATACGGAGCAGGAGATGCAAAGCTTGGGTCAGTGGTTGGAGGAGACGCAAACGATGGTGGACGACTTAGACAATCTTTCTTCGATAATCTCCCTGCATTTAAAGTTCTTAAAGACAGAGTATCAAGAGCGGCTAAAAGAGGTTACCTCAAAGGCCTAGATAAACGTAAACTATTTGTGCGTTCTGAACACGCCGCACTAAATACTTTGTTGCAAGGTGCTGGTGCTATTGTTATGAAGCAAGCACTGGTCAACCTGCAAGAAAGTATCAAGGACTTAGATGCACACTTTGTTGCCAACGTCCACGATGAATGGCAGATAGAAGCGCACAAAGACGTAGCAGATAAAGTAGGTGAGTTAGGTGTTGCCGCAATTGAACAGGCTGGCAAAGACTTTTACTTGAAATGTGAACTAACAGGAGAGTACAATGTTGGAAACAACTGGGCAGACACACACTAAGGAACTATACGTGGCAGAAGCGACTAAACAATGTACAAAGTGCAAAGAAACCCTACCTTTAAATAGTTTTCATAAATACAAGGAAACATTTAGAAGTCATTGTAAAGTTTGTAGAGTCTTAGAAAACATCGAAACCCACAAAAGAAACAATCCAAAAAGGATGTGGGTAGATGGTAAGTATATTCCTATGACACATCCTTTACATAAACCGGGACGCTACAAAGGCTTTGAAGAAGCAGCTTTTAGTTCTTTAGAAAACTACAAGTCTTCAAAAGAAGGTGAAGTATATATTATTACTAATCCTGCGTTCAAAGGATGGGTGAAGGTCGGAATGGCTGTAGATGCAACGGACAGACTAAAAGGTTATCAAACCTCTAGCCCTTTTCGTGATTATGAGCTACAATTCTTTTGTAAAGTAAATGATCGTCGAGCATCAGAGTCTCAAGCACATCAAATACTTGCTGCTAAATTCAACCAACAAGGCGAATGGTTTCAGTGTTCTGTCGAAGAAGCCCGTCAGGTTATTAATCAAGTTAAAGTGGAATCAGAATGAAAACTTTAGACACACTTATTCAGGATATTTATTCTAGCCTCGAAGGTCTTTCATCTGGAGAAGCATTAAATATTTCTGAAGAAGAACTAGACTTAACTCTTTCGCGTATGAAAGAAAGCATACTTGCTTGGTCAAAACCACGAGAAGTTGAGAACAGTTTTAGACTTCGGATGTCTAACATTGGAAGACCTTTACGACAGCTGTGGTACGAAAGCAAAAACACCTCAGACCCTCATGTCGTTAGCGGCTCAACACAAATCAAGTTTCTTTATGGACATATCCTAGAAGAAATAGTTTTGATGTTAGTCCGAATGGCAGGCCATAAAGTTACTTCAGAACAAAAAGAAGTGAACGTAGATGGTATACTGGGCCATATGGACTGCAAGATAGACGGTCAAGTTGTAGACGTTAAAACAGCTTCAAAGTTTTCTTTCAATAAGTTTAAAGATGGCTCACTGGTCAACAACGATCCCTTTGGGTATCTTGCACAGTTGTCTGGGTATGAAACTGCTGAACAAACAAAAGAAGGCGGCTTTCTTGTTATCAACAAAGAGAGTGGCGAGTTATGTTTGTTTCGGCCCGACGACCTAGAGAAGCCAAACGTAAAAGAAAAAATCGAAAAGGTCAAGGCAGCAATTGCCGTTGACACGCCACCTGAAAGGTGCTATGCTCCTATACCTGAAGGTAAAAAAGGTAATATGAAACTACCTTCTGGTTGTGCATACTGTCCGTACAAGTTTGAATGCTACTCAGATGCAAACGACGGTGATGGACTTAGAGCATTTAGATATTCTAACGGTCCCGTATACTTTACTGAAGTTGCGGTAGAGCCAAGAGTTGAAGAGATTCTTTTATGAACAGAAAGAAAATAAAGCAAATCAACAAACAAGTTGGACCTATTCTTGTTGATTGGCTAAAGACATTAGTCTCTGAAGAAGAAGCCAAGAAGATCACTTTAGATAATTACAAAGAACTTCTCCCTGATCAGACGCATGTTTTAGCCAACAGCAAGTTTTTTCTTAGCACCTTTTCTCCACGGTGGGTGCGCAAAAAGCTAAAGGGTTTGGTTGCTCGACAGCCTGAAAGACCTATTAATACATACACTCTAGAAGATATTAAGACTGAGATGCAGACATGGAAGATGATCAACAGGGATTTTTAGTCCCGCTTGAAATAATTATTCTTGGTTTTGCTGCACACTTTACAAGTGGTAATGACGTTAATACTGTAGAAGATGAAGCGCTATACGACCTTCATGCTGCTCTAGAGTTGGAAATAGAACGCAGAGGAGCAATAGTACATTGAGTAAAGCGCCAAACATTCGAAAAGGATACCGCAAAAAAAGAGTTGTTAGACCCAGAGAAAAGGACGTAACGGTTGGCTACGACTCTCATTGGGAATATAAACTACATTCTGGCCCATTGTCTGAGTGGGACATCCACACAAAAAAGGTTGACTACGTTGTAGAACACACTTATCATGCAGACTTCGTTAAAGAAATAGACGGTAAAACAATACTTCTTGAAGCCAAAGGACGCTTCTGGGATGCGCCTGAATATACCAAATACGTTTGGATAGATAAGTCGCTGCCCGAAAACTACGAGCTAGTCTTTTTGTTTTCTGATCCTAATGCGCCAATGCCTCAAGCAAAAAGACGCACAGACGGAACTAAAAGATCTCACGCAGAGTGGGCAAGCTCAAAAGGATTCAGATGGTTTAGTGAAGAATCGCTGCCAGATGAATGGATCAATCAGGACTATAAAGAAGAAGGACTATGATCGACAGGAAACAAGAACGCTCTAATAAATTTCTTCGCAAGAAAAAGTTTAAGCAAAAAGGAGCGACACCCCCAAAACGAAAGAAACAAAACATTAACTTTAAGGAAGAGTAATGGACTTATATCAACAGTACATCCATAAGTCACGGTACGCTCGTTACCTGCCAGAGGAACAGCGACGTGAAACTTGGGAAGAAACAATAGACAGGTATTTAAACTTTTGGGTAGAGAAGGGCAAACTTACTCTAGAAGACGCTAACGGTATCTTTGCAGACATTCACGACATGAACGTGATGCCCAGCATGAGAGCTTTGATGACTGCTGGTGAAGCACTGGACCGTGACAATGTAGCAGGATTCAATTGCAGTTATTTGCCGATTGACCATCCTAAAGCTTTTGATGAAATGATGTACGTGTTGATGTGCGGCACAGGAGTAGGCTTTAGTGTCGAGCGCCAATACATTAGCAAACTACCGGAGGTAGCAGAAGAATTCCATGACACAGACACCGTTATACATGTCGCCGATAGTAAGATTGGCTGGGCTAAAGCTTACAGGGAACTTGTTAGCCTGCTCTATTCGGGCCAACTTCCAAAGTGGGACGTATCTGGAGTACGACCTGCAGGGGCAGCCCTTAAAACATTCGGCGGTAGAGCAAGTGGTCCAGAACCTCTTGTCGATTTGTTTAAGTTCACCACTGAGATCTTTCGGGAAGCTGCTGGACGCAAACTTAGCTCCATCGAATGTCATGATCTCTGCTGTAAGATTGCACAGATCGTCGTCGTGGGAGGAGTCAGGCGAAGCGCTCTCATCAGTTTATCTAATCTCACTGACGACAGAATCCGAAGAGCTAAGTCAGGCCAATGGTGGCAAGACAATCCTCAGCGAGGACTAGCCAATAACAGCGCATGTTACACAGAGAAACCAGATTTTGAGGCATTTTTAAATGAGTGGAAAAGTTTATACGAGTCAAGGTCTGGGGAACGAGGAATGTTCTCTAGGGTTGCAAGTCAAAAACAAGCTGCAAAAAACGAGCGACGAGATGCTACCTATGACTTTGGAACTAATCCATGCTCCGAAATTATCCTTCGACCCTACCAATTCTGTAATCTATCAGAGGTTGTTGTCAGGTCGTCCGATAGTCTCTCAGACCTCAAACGGAAAGTACGTGTTGCGACTATCCTTGGAACTTTACAAGCTACCCTTACCAACTTTAGATACTTGAGGAAGGTGTGGCAGAACAACACAGAAGAAGAGGCCTTGTTAGGCGTTAGCTTGACAGGTATTATGGATCATCTAACGCTGTCGGGAAGGAGAGATAAGGGTGTACTTAAAACATGGCTCACAGAGTTACGTGAAGAAGCAGTTAAAACTAATGCTGAGTGGGCTAAAAAACTTGGCATTAATCCTTCTACCGCTATTACTGCTGTCAAGCCTAGCGGGACTGTTAGTCAACTTGTTGATAGTGCGAGTGGAATCCACCCTAGATATTCATCTCAATACATTAGACGAGTTCGAGCAGATGCAAGAGACCCACTCTGTACCGTCCTCGAAGCCTCAGGAATACCCGTAGAAGACGACGTTATGTCGCCCAGTACCAAGGTATTTAGTTTCCCGATTAAGTCTCCTGACAAGGCTGTGGTGGCCTCTGAGATGGGTGCTATGGAGCAGTTAGAACTATGGGAAATCTACCAAGACTTTTGGTGCGAACATAAGCCTTCGATGACTTGTTATTATCGTGACGAAGAGTTTCTTGAAGTAGGCCAGTGGCTATATAATAAGTTTGACAAGATTAGCGGTATTTCTTTCTTACCATACTCTGAGCATACGTATCAACAAGCACCGTATGAGCCTATCAGTAAAGAAGAATATACAGAAATGGCCGCTAACTTCCCAACTGAAATGTCTTGGGACATCACAGAAGAGAGTGATATGACCGAAGGCTCACAAACTTTAGCTTGCACTGGTAACAACTGCGAGATATAGTATGAGTGCATGGCACGGCGGGAAGGGTTCGTCCCCCCGCCAAGTAAACAAAAACAAATTTGACTCTAACTGGGATAGAATTTTTAAGGATAAAAAAGATGTTGAATCCAAACCAAATACTGAAGACAATGAGAAGTTATTACGAAGCAGACATAAAGAAACACGCAATGGCGGTTGAGGTTATTATTAGTAATCCTATGGCTTTTCACGACCACGATGCTTTCTACGAGGCTATTGAGTCGCAGCTAAAATTATTAATAGAATCTAAAGATTATCTTGACGGGCTAGACATTGTTCGTATTGAAATGGAAACGCGCAATGGCTAGTAATAAACAGGAAGGGAACCTTGTCGGTTTTAGGATTTTCTTTGATGCTTCTGGAAACTTGATGACTGAGTTAAACAAGATTCCAAAGAGTGAGGTAGATAAAATATTTAAAGAGCCTGAAGAACAAAAAATAATTTCAACAGTTCTTGAGCAGGCTCTTTATAACTTCGAAGGGTTACACGAAAAGATCGAAAACGAACTAGATGCGTTAAACGCTAGGACTTTTTAGATCTATGCCTTCGAGTTTTTTGGGCAATCTTCTTCGGCTGCTTGCTGTGTTGTTTGCCCTTTTTTGTATCTTCGCGTTTTTTGCGGGTAGTAGCAGCATACTCTTTAGCTGACAAAGACTTAATAGCTTTTTCAGGTAAGTATCTCTCTCCAGTCTCACTGGACTTCTTGCCCGACTTAGTACGCCACTTTTGTTTTGTCCAAGCCTTAAGAGACTTCTGAGATTTTTTAAGAGCCATTACTTATATCCTCCACCTGCAGCCTTATACTCTTTAGCAAGCATCTGAGCTTTTCGCGCAGACCATTGACCAGCTTTACCGCCCTTTGAACCAGCCTTTATCTTGTTGAAGAGGCGCTTACGCATAGTAGGCTTGGTATAGTTACCAGCCTCGTTTACTTTAGACTTTGTTTTTCTTTTTGTCGTCATTTTTGACTCACTGGTTGAGTTGTCATAAATCGAAGAACAACAATACCGCTTGCAATTGCACAGCCTACCATAGCCTGAACAGCTGGATTAGCAGGAAGAAAACCTACAAAGCCTTGGAGAACTGAAAGAACAGCAAGGGCTACGCCATACTGTACTGTTCGTGATTTAAGTGCTTGTTTAATTGTCATCTTAGTTCCTCTATTTCTTCTATTCTACAGCGAACTAATCGCCCTTTATGTTTCATGTGAACTGGTGCGCCTACATGTAAGCGTCTTACCTTTACGTTTTTCACATCTTCGGAGATCTGACAGTCTGGTATAACCACGTACTGTTGATTTCCTTTTTGTATGAGAATACCATTAGCTCCAAATGCTGGAGCAGACAGCAACATTGCTGCCACTATATACTTATTCATTGTGTATCTCCTAACGTCATCTCGACGTGCTATAGCCTCACGGCTTAGTATCTAGTATATAATTTACATACTATTTTACTTGCAGTTTGAGTGAATAAAAAAGGAAGAATAGCGTGAATTACACACGCTAAACCTCCTAAAAACAGCCAGCCTGAAAACATAGCTGCTCGCTTTAAGTGCTGCCAATATGTTTCATTAACAGACTTTGGATGCTTGGTAAATAAATCTACTACCATTTAACTTTATCAGCCCAGTAAGCCGCTGACATCTTTCCTCGCTTAATGTTCTTAGCGTGTCTTGCTTTGAAGGATTTTCGTTTTGCTTTCATGCGCTCTGACTCACCCGGCTTTGGCTTGCCTGCAGTTTTCGCGCCCTTTTGACCAAAGCGTATTGTTTTAATTTTATCGCCTTCTTTTGCCACCACGATGTGTGACTTTGTTTTGTGGTTAGGTGTGCGTTTCGGTTTGTTGTACCCACTTACTCCTGCCCTTTCTAGCCTTGAATCTTTTTTCTTAGTCATATGCTTCTCCGGTGCGAATCATTTCAGTTACTTCTATTGCACGTTGACCAACTTGAACAGCCCACCGACTATCTAAAAATTCATCTGCTGCTTCCTCGTAGTTATGAATTGCCATAGCCGCAAGCGCATTTTCAAACTTTCGAAGACGTGTGAGGCCTAAGTTAAAACATAAATTTACCATTGCTTCACGTCGAACTTGAGTAAGATCTTTGAACCATGTAAAGGCAGCATCAAGCTCTTCAATACAACGCTGAATATCGTTCATCAAAAGGTAGTCTACTTCATCGTGTGTTAGTCCTAGACCAACGTTTTGCTTAATACAGCGTCCTACGCCAATAGTTTCGTAGCCTAGGTGGTCTTTGTAGACATAGTACTTGACGCCTTCATGACGCTTTAAAGTATCAATGAGTCTTTGCATTATTATTTTTCTCCATCTT
>Ga0222719_10000821_pt1 | contig 30986 bp, 35 predicted proteins | sample C33_34DmetaG_FD_165039 | JGI IMG/M metagenome (GOLD analysis project Ga0222719, IMG submission 165039) | Estuarine water microbial communities from San Francisco Bay, California, United States - C33_34D | ecosystem: Environmental > Aquatic > Marine > Unclassified | place: USA: California... | reverse complement strand
GGATTATTTATTAGTGGTGCTAACGAATCTATTACTTGGGATAACGGAAACTCAAGATTTAACTTCTCAGACGATGTTCATGCAGCAGGTAACATTACCCTAACAGGAACAGTAGATGGAAGAGACGTAGCATCAGACGGAACTAAATTAGACGGTATAGAATCAGGAGCAACAGCAGATCAATCAAATGCAGAAATTAGAGCAGCAGTTGAAGCAGCAACAGACTCAAACGTATTTACAGACGCAGATCATACTAAATTAAATGGTATCGAATCTTCTGCAACAGCAGATCAAACTGATGCTGAAATAAGAGCAGCCGTAGAAGCGGCTACTGATTCAAATGTATTTACAGACGCAGATCATACAAAACTAAATGGAATAGAAGCTAATGCAGATGTAACTGATTCAACTAATGTAACAGCAGCAGGAGCTTTAATGGATACGGAAGTAACTGACCTTGTAGGTATCAAAGGCGTAACAATTTCTACATTACAAGTAAAACCATCGGAAGGTGCTTTTGCAAATGGAGATAAAACAAAGCTAGACGGTATTGAAACTGGAGCAACTGCCGATCAGACTCAAGCAGATATTAATGGATTATTAATTACCGATGTAGGGACTATTACTACTGGTACATGGAACGGTACTGCAATAGCAGATGCATACTTATCATCTAATACAGCTCACTTGAGTGGTGCTCAAACATTTAGTGGAGCTAAAACATTCTCAGCAGCAGTAACAGTATCTAATAATACAGCATCAACCAGTAAAACAACAGGAGCTGTTAAAGTAACTGGAGGTGTAGGTATACAAGGAGATGTATTTGCAGGAGGAGATGTTGTAGCTTATGCTTCTTCAGATGAAAGATTAAAAGATAATGTTGCTGAAATTAGCAATGCTTTAGATAAAGTTGAAAAACTAAGAGGAGTATCTTTTGACTGGAACGATAAACAAAGTGTATATTCAGGACATGACATAGGAGTAATAGCACAGGACGTAGAAGAAGTAATACCTGAATTAGTTGAAAATAGAGATAATGGATATAAAGCTGTTAAATATGATAAATTAACAGCAGTATTAATACAAGCAGTTAAAGAGCTTTCTGCTAAAGTAAAAGAGCTAGAAAATAAATAATAAAAGTTTTTAAAAATGGGTTTTATTTTAGATGTTGACTTGGAAACAAGTGAAGGACCTTCTCACGAAGTGTATGCACGAGTAGAAAGTTTTTCATTCAACAAAGTTACAAGTTTTGTGAAGTTTCAGGTTACCTACTGGCAGGACAGAGATCATGCAATAAGGTATAATAGAACTTCGATAAACGAGCCAAAGAGGAGTGCAGTGGGATTGATACAGGAAAGAGTGCTTTACTTTAAAGATGATAATAGTGACGGTATAGAGATTATGTTCCCTCACCATTTTAAAGTACCGCTAACAGTTGCAAAGGAAGTAGAGACACCAGAGTATGGAGTCGTATCAACAGAACAAGAAGTACCTTATGTAAGCTTCGATGAAAATGGAGATGAGATAACTAAATATAGAAAAGTGGTTAGAGAAGAAAGAAAAAAAATAGGAACTAAAATAGAATTGTTAGAAGTAATCGATACTTCTCTATTAACTAATATTATGGAGTTTTGCTATTCTAAGTTGAAATTGAACTTAATTTCGAATCTACCAGAAAATAAAATTATTACAGTAAAGTAAGATGGCAGTATTTACCTACGGAGCAAACGATATTTCATTAGGAACTTTTAACACTTGGGCTAACAACGTATCAGCTCAAGCTAACACATCTTTATCAAGCTCCTTAAGTGAATTTGATCCAGCTAACGCAGCACCTTTTCAAGTCTCAGAAATAGCACCTAACTCAGCTATATTCTATGGACAAGTAATAGCTGGTACTGGAGGAGGAGTCGCACTTAGTGCTCCGTATACGGTTGCTAATACTACATCGTTTACTGTTAAGAATATATTAATTGATGATTACTCTTTATCTTTAGTCGCAACAGCTGTTTACCCTTATACTTTTGATTCATGGAGAGATGCAGCAGATGGAGGTGGTACTCAATTAAGTACAAATGCAACGTTATCTTTAACAGAAACTGATCATACAGGTGTAACTGTTTTTTACGCACACTTTAGTTCGACACATATTGATCCAACTGATAGCGGAGGATAAAATTAAAAAAAAAGGTTTTGATTGTAAATTGGGTTTTAGAAAATATTAAGAAGAATAAAAATTCTAATGATTACTATGTAGATAGTAAACTAAACATTCTTCTACTACTAGCTTCAGTACATTTATGGAAAAAAAATCATCCAGAAGATACATGTATACTTAATGGCGATAATTTAACTATAGATACTTTAGATAGATTAAAAGTTTTAGACTTTTTTGATAGAGTTCTGCTTTTACCTAAATCTAATAGAAATATTAATAAAGATGTATTTTGGGCAGCTTCTAAATTAGAAGTTTTATCGAATATAGATTATCCTACAATTATAATGGATAACGATACACATGTTTATAGACGAATAAAAGATTTTTTAGATTTAGATATTCATTATGTATGTAATTTTGAAAAAGGAAAAGGGTATTATCCAACTGCAATAGATCCAAAAGTAAGAGAACTTTCATATAAAACTAGATGGAAAACAGAATCTGTAAATGTAGGTTTTTTAAATCTACCTAATTCTGACTTTACTAGAAGGTACGCTAACGAAAGTTTAAAGATGATGGAAGAGTTTTCTACTATGGGAGTACCCCACTCACAGTATCTAATATTTGCAGAACAATTACTTTTAAAGCATTTATTTGTAAAAGAGAATATAGAACATAGAAGTATTATATCTACAACGTGGGACTGCAAAAAATGGGAATGGGGAGAAGATCATGACAAAGGAGTATGGTCGATATATGAATCAGAAGTATACTTTAAGCATTACGGACCGTTAAAAGGGTGGATAAAAGATAATAAAGCAGATCAAAATTACGAAAGAGAAATGTCTCATTTGTATAATTGCATTAATTTTCCTAACTTAGATCTAACAAGCATACCACTTAAGTAATGAGCATACTAGATAAAATATTTGTAAACCACTTTATTACTCATAATCCAGAAGAAGTTATTGAGAATGGAGTTAAGAGAACTGAACTCAATGTAGTACCTTATACTTGGACTCATGGAGCAACTAACTATCATTTAGGAGACGGACTTTTAATTTACTCTATTATTCAGCTAATGAGATATAAAACATGTGTATGTCTAGGCTCAGGCGGGGGATTTATTCCTCGTATAATGACTCAAGCTAGATTAGATCTACATGATCAAGGTATATTTGAAGGAGATAAAGATTATAACCACGGTGATATAGGAGAGACTTATTTAGTAGATGCAGTAAATGGAGTAGGAGGTAAAGTAGACTATGCTGATGATGATAGTTTTTTTAGGTATCAATTTAGTCCTAGATTTATAAAAGATACTACAAAAAATGCTTTTTATAATTATTTTGTAAAAAAAGATATAAAAATAGACTTTTTGCATATAGATGCTGGACATTCATATGAAGATGTAAAACAAGATTTTGAATTATATTCTACTCTTTTAAAACCTAAAGGTATGATATCGATTCATGATACAGATGAAAAATATCAGAAAGAACTTATTATTACTGAAGATGAAAAAGAATATTATGAATTTTTTGATGGTCCTCCAAAATTTATAAAAGAGATAGGACCTGAATGGAAACAGTTTAATTTTTTTAATACCGGTATAGCTCCAAGAAAACCAGCTTCTACAGGATTAACTTTATTACAGCGTGCCTAATAAAATCTGGTTTATAGGAGATAGTTTTACTTACGGTTACGGTTGCCGACCGGGTCGTAATTTTGAATATTACGAGTACACAAAAAGAGCTCACGGAAAAATATGGACACAAATAGTATCAGAAGAGCTTAATATGGTAGAAAATAACTTAGGAAAAATAGCCGGCTCAAATCCGTACAGTTTAGGAGTATACATTAATAATATTAAAAACTTTAAAAAAGGAGATTATATAATCTTAGGTACAACTTATCCTTATGGACTTTTAGTACCTTCTTTAGATTATCCTATTATTACTTCTACAAATGGACCAGAGGTAGAACACGATACACCTTTTGATCAGGAAAAGAAAAGTACAATAACTGACTTTAGAAACTATTTTATTGAGCCTTATCAAAAAAGATGGAATGAATACTATTTTAATCTATTTAAAAATCTTTCTATGGAAATGTTTAATAAAAAAATTTATACTTTTATATGGGATTATAAAGTATGGGAAAAAGAAAACAATTTTGAAAGTATAAGAGAACATACTAATAATATAATAACTGATCCAGATCACTTTAGTTGGAATGGTCACAAGCAGTTTGCTAATTATATTTTAAATAAAATTAACTTAAAAGATTTTGTAAAACCGTGCCTAATTTAGTTACAGTAGTGGGTAGTAATACTCATATCTTACCTCATATGTTAAAACACTATGAAGATAAGGTAGATAAAACTTATGTAGTCGTTTATAGACAAAATGATGATGACGGTATATTAGAAGAAATCGAAGAGTTAGGAATAAAACCTTTTTGGGTTGTAACAGATAAAAAGTATAACTGGGAAAGAGTTACTCATATATACAATACAGTAAAGTCTAAGAAACCAAAAGACTGGTGGATAGTATCTGATGACGATGAACTACAAGTATACCCAGACAAATTAGAAGATATCATTAAACACTGTGATAATAATGGATATGACTTTGTTACCGGAGGGTTTATTGATAGAATAGGTACTGAAGGCAGTTTTCCTAAAGTTGAGAGAGATACGGATATTATCAAGGCTTTTCCTTTAGCAGGATTTTTTAGATATCCTATGTCTGGCGCTTGTCCTAATAAAGTTACTTTAATGAAAGGCTATCAAGAAGTAACACCTGGACAGCATTATGCAAAGTTCGGTGATACTAACAGCTGGGGTAGAAGTCATCCTAAAAGAATGCCTATAGAAGAGTGTTTTACTCAAGTTCATCACTTTAAATGGGATTCATCTGTTTTAGAAAGATTGTTAGATGTATCAGAAACTAAACAGAAATATAGTTATCACGAAGAATATAGTAGAATGTATAGATCTATAGCAAGAAGTGACTGGAAAATAGACATACATAATCTTGAATATTTAGTTGAAAAATTAAAAAATAATTCATATATTGTATATAATGACTACTCATACTGGAATGAGTTAATTGATAAAATAGTTAAAATTTAGAAAAATGGCAAAAAAAATTACACCTAAACCTGAAACTGAAATTCTTGCTCAAGAAAAGCTTCTACTAGATGAAAGAAAAGTAAAAGCATTAGAAAAAATAGCAGTATCTATTGATGCCCTAACTTTATGGTTCGAAGATATTGATAAAGACGAATGGAGTGAAAGAATCCAGTTTTACTTAGCAAAGTGGTTAGAGTCTCAAAACGATAATATCGATGAATAATGTCTCATATTCTTGGAATTATTGTACCCTATAGAAATAGGTATAGACAGTTAGTTCATTTTAAAAGTGCAGTAGCTGAATACTTTAAAGATGAAGATATAGATTACAAGCTTTTAGTTATAGAACAAGATGATGCTACCTCTTTCAACAGAGGTAAACTTCTCAATATTGGAGCTGTAAAAGCAAAAGAGCTTGGATGCGATTATGTTTGTTTTCACGATGTAGATATGCTTCCTTATGATGTAGATTATTCATTTAGTGAAAAACCTTTACATTTAGCCTATAATTTTTTATCTAATAGTAAAACTATAGATATGCACTTTGAAAAGTATTTCGGGGGAGTAACATTATTTCCTTTGAGTGATTTTGAAAAGATTAATGGTTACTCTAATGATTACTGGGGCTGGGGGTTCGAAGACGATGATCTCTTCAATAGACTTATACAAGCCAATATTGAAGTAGATACATACAATAAACCTAGTTACGTATCTTCTACAGCATCATTAAAATTTAACGGTATTGATGCATATATAGAAAGTGATAATATAATTAACTACAATAGAAGTTTTTCTATTTTAATCTCACATAAGATACCTAATTTAACTTTAGATCATAGCAAACCAGTAGATATTTATCCTTTATTTAGCGTACCTGGTTATGAATTTAGTATTTATTACGATTCTTTTAAGAGGTATAATATCGAAATATTCGATCGTAGAGGTAACATACAAAGTATAGTATCTGAAATATGTGAACCTCAGCATAATAAGCTTATAGTAACTTGGAATAAAGCTAAAAAAACTCTTGCTTGTTATGTTAATGGTAAACTAATAGGTAAAAAAGTTATCGAAGAATCTCTTTATAGTTATGGTAAGTATAAAACTGCTTATATTGGCTGTAGTAGTAGAGTAGAAGATGCTAATCGAGAAATTAGTTACTTTAAAGGAGAGATAGATACGTTTGCTATATTTAATAAGAGTTTAAATAAAGCTGAAGTAACAGCATTAACTAAAAATCAAAGTTTAGGATTAACTACTAATTTTGGTAACTATAAATCTTGTGATAGTCTTATTACGTACTATGATCCTAAGTTTATAAAAAGGTATAAATTAGTAGATTTAACAGATAATAGTAATAACGGTAAAATTATTAAGGCTGAAATAACAGATACTGAATTTAATAACTTTTCAAAAGTTGCCATACCTTTCAGACGTAAATGTACCTTTAAACTATTAGATCATAAACCTGGAGGATACTTAGGAGGTAGATGGAAAGACCAGTTAACTAGATGGAACCAGTTAAGGTTTACAAACGAAGTGACAACAGGTAACAGAACGTATAGACAAGAAGGTCTTAACACTTTAGATTATGTAGTTCATGGAGAAAGTAATGTTAATAACGTATATCATTTTACAGTAGGAATATGAAACTAGGAGTTTGTGTACCATATAGAGATAGAGAATTACACTTGAATGAGTTTGTACCTAAAGTAGGTAAGTACTTAAAACAACAGGGTATAGATTTTCAAATGTATTTCTGTCATCAAATCGACGATAAATTATTTAACAGAGGAGCAACAAAAAATATAGCTGCTAAACATGCTTTCGAAGAAGGCTGTGATTATATAGTTTGGCATGATATAGATATGATCCCAGAAGAAGGAGCTGATTATTCATTTCCAGATAAATACCCTATTCATATAGCTACTAAAATATCTCAAATGGAATATAAGCTTAAATATCACGAATATTTTGGTGGAGCAGTTATATTCTCAAAAGAGCAAGTAGAAGCTACTAACGGATATTCTAATAACTACTGGGATTGGGGTATGGAAGATGATGATTTGTTTTGGAGATGTCATAAAGAAGGATTTACTAATGATACCTTTCTAGATGCCAAAGCTTTTACACAGAAGTATGCTAAATTTAACGGTGTAGATACATCTATTGAAATTCCACTTACTAAAGATACCAGAGGATTAACCACTGAATCTCATACGATATCAGTTTTATGTAGAGTATTTCAGAAACCTAAAGAGAAAAAAATCTTTCTAATAGGAGATAAAAAGAACGAATACGTTGAATACCCTATCTTAAGGATACCAGGTTATGATTATGGTTTATCATTCAATAATTCAAGAGCTTTATCATTTACGTTCTGGAATATATTTAGTGCTCATAACTATATGTGGTTAAAAAGGTATGATGGACAGTGGAGCTGGGTTACAGTAACAATAGATGCAGATAATAAACTTACTCACTTTTATTTAAACGGTTCAGAAGTAGATTCTAAAGCAGGACACGGTAGTCCTTCACCTTTAAAGTTTAACGGTAAATTAAAACCTTACGGTAACAAACCTATCTATTTAGGTTCTACTCCATCCCAAAAAGACGGTAGTCCTCTCAAGCATTTAAAAGGTGATATAGCAAAAGTATTTGCATGGAAAAGATGCTTATCTCCAGATGAGGTAAAAAACTTACATAATAATTTACCTTCAGAGGATTTAGTTATAGATTTAGATTTTAATAATCCTACTACTAACCATAAACTTAAAAATATAGACTTTGTAGAAGAAGATATAAGAGTTCCAAACTCTATCATACCACATAGAAAAGACGGACGTATGAGATGTTTGCATCATAAAGACGAAGGACTGGTTAACGGTAAGTGGGCAAAAGGAGAAACTACTGCTGCTAATGAAAGAAGATATGTATTACAAATGCAACAGGACAAAATAGATTATAAGCAAGATGGTATTGCACAAGTCAAGTATGAATTAGTAAGTGAAGAAAAACTTACACCATGGGCTAAAATGCTTAACATAAAGTTATGAGTGAAAAACAAGAAGTAATTAAAGTAGTAAAATCAGATAATACATTTGATAATCCAGACTACGTAAACACTAAAAAAAGTTTAGATAGTATCGGATGCGGTATGTGTTTAGCTAAATGGACTCAAGTAACCATTCACTTACAGATGGGAGAAACTCACTCTTGTCACCACCCTTCTACTCATAAAATTCCATTAAGAGAACTTAAAAGGAACCCTTCAGCATTACATAACACGAGATTCAAAAAGCAGAAGAGGAAAGAGATGTTAGAAGGTAAAAGACCTGCTGAATGTGATTACTGCTGGAACGTAGAAGATAATTCTAACAGATTCTCAGATAGAGTCTTTAAGTCTAATGAAAGCTGGTCTAAACCTCATTTTAAAGAAATAGTTGAAGGAGATTGGAGAGCTGATTTTAACCCTAAATATGTAGAAGTAGCTTTTTCTAATCAATGTAACTTTGCATGTTCTTACTGTGGACCTTCTTTCTCTTCTAAATGGGCAGCAGAAGCTAATAAGTACGGAGCTTACCCAACTGACGAAAAGTTTAATGATGTAGAATACTTAAAAGCAGCCGGTAAAATGCCTATTCATCATACTGAACATAACCCTTATGTAGAAGCATTTTGGGAATGGTGGCCTGAACTGTATAGAGACCTACATACATTCAGGATAACAGGTGGAGAACCGTTGCTCTCTAAAGATACCTGGAAAGTATTAGACTATATACTAGAAGAACCTAATCCTAATAAGAAACTAAATTTAGCTATAAACTCTAACTTAGGTATTCCTGATAATTTAGTTGATAAATTTATAGATAAAATTAATAAAATAACTGATGAAGATAGAGTAAATGAGTTTATTATTTTTACTTCTGTAGATGGATGGGGTGAGCAAGCAGAATATATTAGAAACGGTTTAGTATTTAATAAATTTTGGGATAATATGCACAAGGTATTATCAAAATGCCCAAGAGTTAACATTACTATAATGTCAACATTTAATGCTTTATCAGCTCCTTCTTATAAAAAACTTATTAACGGTGTATATGATCTTAAAAAAGAATACCATTCAAACGATAGATATTGGCAATCACCAGTCTTCTTAGACTCTTCTTATCTTCGTCATCCATCTCATCAAACTCTACAAGTACTACCATCTAAATGGGCTAAAGAGATAAAAAAATGTGCACAACATGCTGACTTTTTAGGTATGCCGAGATTCGATTACCAGTATATAGGTTATTCTGATGTAGAGATTCAAAAAATTATTAGATCTTATGATTGGATGCTAGCAATCAAAGATGAAAAAAGATTACTTAATCAACGAAAAAACTTTGGTAGATTTTTCAAAGCACATGACGAAAGAAGAGGAACAGACTTTAAAAAAACATTCCCAGAACTAGCAGATTTTTATGACTATACATTAAAACTTAATAGATGAAATTTAACGAAAAAGAATCCTACGTTTTCGAAGTAGCTAATAAGAACGAACTGATTAATAATCTTTCAAAAGATTTTTTGACAAAAGATAGTACTATATTAGTTAGATTTACTCCTGATTGGGGGACTATGGAAAGTAGATATGATGAACATAACAGGTATGTAGGGTGTGTAGTAGGTAAAAACGGACACCATATGGGAGTTATGGTAGAAGCACATACTACTCATGAAGGAGATAGCTATAGATCAGTATCTTTTGAGTACTGGGTTAAGAATTTAGATGGAATGGAGATAAAACAAATACAATTTATTATCTCAGAAGAAGATTATAATAAACCTATTGAGTTTATACTTAAGAGAAGAGATAATAAGTTTATAGCAGAATATAAAGGAGATATAAAAGAAGGAGACTGTTCTAATTTATGTGACTATAGCTTTAGTATGCTATGGATAGGTGCAGCTAATAGGATAGTAGAAGATCATAACCATGTTTTTATAGGAGATATAGATATTCTACATCTACAAGAAAGTTACCTTGATGATGAATACTGTAAATTATTCTTTTCCGACTTCGATAAATTTCTTCCTATAGCTAAGAACCCTGAAAATATTCCTATATATACAGGTGACTTTAAAGACACTACTCCTTACAGAATTATGGATTTATCCGAAAATGGTAATCACCCTATAATATTTAGAAAAGAATGGATGATGTAAAAATACTTTACGCTAATGGAGATAGTTGGACTGCTGGAGATATAGTAGACCCTATACGTTTTAAAGACCAACCTTGGCATGTTAATCACCCAGATAACGATGCTTACAGGTTACCAAGAGTATGGCCTCATATGGCCGCTAAACAACTTGGCATAAGTGTTTTAAATAATAGTTCAGCTGGTTCATCTAACGATGGAATCATAAGAAGAACCTTAAATGATATACCTAAACTTTTAAAGGAATATACTCCTGAACAAATATACGTTGTTATAGGATGGACGTCTCCTGAAAGAAAAGACTTTTTTTATAAGACTAAAGAAAGGGGTTCTTGGGATATACTTTATCCTGCTGAATTAGATCACTATAAAGATGAAGATCCTGATATCGATGTATTTTATAAAATATACACTACAAAGTACTGGAACGAAGAAGAGTATATTACTAGATTTATCAATCAAAATAATCTTTTAGCAGGATATCTTAAAAGTAAAAATATAAAGTTTACCTTTTTTAATGCATTTTATGAAGATAAGTCTACAGTATTAGATAAATCTGAAGGTATTCATAATTTAAGAAATAGTCCGAGTTTATATGGATTTATTAACCGTTATTTTAATAGACATTCACAAAATCAAAGCTGGTTAAATAATATTGATTTAAAAGAAAACGTAGAAGAGTTTAATTCTATATTTAAAACTAATTACATTACTACTAGTTTTAAAAATTATATTGTTGAACTAGAAAAAATTTACAATACTGAATTTTTAGATTACCATCCTACAGAAGTTGGACATAATAAATGGGCAACATTTATAGCTGACAATATTTCAAAATCGTTAGGGCAGAAACAGAACTACTTTGTAATGGATAAGTTTAACCAAGCAAGTTTACACGCCCCAGATCCTGAGTTATTAGAAATATATAAAGATATTCCAGAAATAAATGAAGAAGATGCTAGAGGCGAAAGAATTTGTAGACCATTATTTTCTCAATCTGATTTACCTCACGTATTAGACTTTACTAAAATATCTCCTGATAACATTATACCGGACACTAAGTTTTATTACTTTGTTACATTACATCATCACAACTGGCTAGCTGCTAAACATTTAAATTTACTTCCAGACTATGTACTATCTGCATTACGTAATAATAACTGCAGATTAATTTTAGACAATAGTTTAGAAGGAGACAAAGCAGAAGAATTTTACGAAAGTTTGTATAAATCTTTACATAGTTTAGATATTAATCCGAATTATATTACTTATGTTACTAGTAATTTAATAGCTGAAGAAACACATACTAAATGGTTAGCTGATAAATCTTACAAAGAAGAAAAAATAAACGTAATCTCTTTTCCTTGGAATATATACGATGTTAAGAGATTAATTAGCTTAGGACACTTACCAGAAGAAGTAAATATTGATAAAGAAATAGAGTATAAAAAAGAGAACATAAACAAGATTAAATCTTTTCTTAAAGTTAATCGTACCTGTAGACCTGAAAGAAATATCTTTATGCTTTTCATTAATAGATTAAATCTCTATAATAGATTCAAAATTAGCTTTAATAACTATAATAAAGATTATGACTTATTTGACTGGTTTCCAGATCTTACTGGTCAAGATAATATAGATTCTCTTATAGCTAAGATACCTTTTGATATAGACGAGACTGATAAAGATAATCACGGACCTCCTGGTATAGGAGTAGGAAAGTTTGACGCTGACCTACCTTTTAACCCAGTTCATTACAAAAATACTTTAATTAGCACTGTTATGTGTGCTTTTCCTTTTGTAGAAAATGCATGCCATATTCATAGTTCTACATATAACCCAATTTATTGCGGTCATCCTGTTATTCAGTTTGGACCTGTAAGACATCTTAAAAATTTAAAAGAGCTTGGTTTTAAAACATTTAGTAAATGGTGGGATGAATCTTATGATGAAGAAGAATTCGGTTGGGGTAGACTTACAAAAATACTACTTATTGTTGAAGAGCTATGCCGCAAATCAAATGAAGAACTATTAGAAATGTATATTGATATGAAAGACACATTACAGCATAATAGTGATTTAATAAAAAATTACGATAGCATTAATATCTTAACTAAAAGAATTACAGGTGAATAGTATATATAATAACTACTGTACTATCATTAACGGTACAGGTAAAGAAATAGAAACCCCGTATAAATTCGTTCAGTTTAAATTAGACGAATATACTTTATTGAATATTAAAAAACAAGAAGTAGATACTCATAGATTGTTTAGTAATCATATTATTATTACAAAAGATACTGATATCGATTTTAAGAGACTATCACACTTAGATACTACTCAAAATAAAGTACACTGTACAGAAGTATTTCATTCAGGTGTAGATAAAGAATGTAGAGTTGATTTAAGTACAGCAGTATGTAGCTCATGGACTTTACCTTTTATATTAGACAGTAAATGTGACTACGGTTATTTACATAAACATAGAATAAAATTATTTAACTTAAGAACAGGATCGTTATTATGAGAGTAGCAGTATGCTTATCAGGGCAACTTAGAAACTGGAGATTAGGATGGAGCAACCAGAAATGGTTCTTTGGAAACCAACAAGGATTAAATGGTAGTAAATTCTCTGTTGATTATTTTGCTCATACTTGGAATATAAGTCAAGATAGACCTAAACTTTCTGATCCTTATTCTGAAAGAAAAGTAGATAAAGAAGAATTTGATGAATTTGTAGAATCATTTGAATTAAAAAAAGCTATTTTTGATTCTAAACACATTACAGAGTTTCAACATAGCGAACATTGGGGAGCTTTATTCTATAGTTTTGCAAATTCTATTATGTTAAAAAGAGAATACGAGTTACAAAATAACTTTACTTATGATCTAGTTATAAAATCTAGACCAGATATTGTATTTAACCCTCTTATGTATGTTAGCCCTATGACGTATGATGACGGTACTTTATACTCTACTCATGGAGGATTAATGCCATCAGAATTTAATATGATGAACTTTAACGATTGTTTATTTTTAGCTAATAGCAGAACTATGGATAAACTAATAAATTTATTTCATTATAGAATGCATAAAATAAACATAGAAGAAGATAATGTGCATCCTATGGGACCAGGAGTCTTGATGAACGAATACTTTAAAGACTTTGGTATTTTTCCTAAAGTCGGTAATTTAGGCTTTAAAGAAACTCTTCTTAAAGAAGGCTGCCCAACAGATGTAGATATGTTTAACGCAGAAGACTTTAAAAGAGTAGATGATTACTTTATGAACTGGTATAGATAATGAAAAAAACTATAGGATTTTATTGCTGTACTAATGGATTCGGACATTTTAAAAGAGTCTTAGAAGTAGTTAACCTTTTAAAGCATAAGTTTGATATTTCTATATTTTGTTCTGTAGAACAGTTTAATAAGTTTGACAGCCTTAATGATGTTGAATATATAGTTTCTCATAGAGAAAATATTAAATGGGAAAAAGTTATCTCAGGAAATAGTAAAACTGTTATAAAAAATTATTTTTATAGTTTAGAGAATTTTAGTAAAACAGTAAATAATTTTGATATAGTTGTAAGTGATAATTTAGTTGGGTTATTAGAATATAGGAACGATGTTATTATTATGGGTTCATTTTTATGGAAGGATGTTTTTGAGAGTTATTTAGGCACTAATGATTTAACTAATTCAGATAGTGCTCTATTAGCTAAACATAACCCTATTATTATAACTAATAAATATGTTGAAACACAGACTGTAAAAGATTATAAAAATAAGGTACAGTTTGGATTTGGTTGTAAGGAACTTCCTTTTTCTACGTCTAACAATATAACGCATAATTTAGTAAATTTTTCGAGTTTAAAATATCTACCAGAATACTATAATTTTATCGATGAGTTAAAAAGAGCATATAAAGTAAAATTAAGTAATAATTTTGATATTACTGAAAATACTTTAATGATAGCTAGACCAGGAGTTGGTACTATAACTCATTGTGTTGAAAATCACATACCTTTAGTCGCATTATACAGTGAAAGAGATTCACAAGAAATTATAGAACTTGCGGATACAGTAGAAAATTTTAAAATAGGATTAAAGTTTAATGTAGACGAACCTGTGGATATAGTTAAATTTAATTACCTAAAAGAAGGAAATATTAGTTTTGATACTAATATAGAGAAGAACGGCTATAAAAATATAGCTAATTTTATAAGTAAGTATGAGTTTATTTAATAAAAATTTTAGAAAACAAGGCATTAGTGAAATAGAGTTAGCTTACTGGTTAGGTTTTAACGGTAGGTATACACCTAATGATAGAAAATTTTGGTCTGGTTCTGATGATGAAAACTCACATCTTGGATCTGAGAAAACACATCCAGAGAAATTTAATTACTGGAAAAACCGTTCTATAAATTACAATTATAATAATTTAGGATTTAGATCTGAGTTTGATTTTGAACCTGGAATGAAAGGAGATATATACTTAGGATGCAGTTTTACGGAAGGTGTAGGTTTACCATTAGAATGTAGCTGGCCAAGTTTATTATCTGCTGAGTTAGGAGTTCGTGGCTTCAATTTAGGAACTGGAGGTTATAGTATTGATACATGCTTTAGATACTTAGTAGCAGCACATAAATTTGGCTTAAAATTTAAAAGAGTATTTCTACTAGTACCTCCACCAAATAGGTATGAACGTATCATAAAAGACAATTCTCTGTTTAAACTGTTTCTCAACGAGAGACATCAAGAAGATACTATTTTTCATACTATGCCAAATATGATGAATCATTATTGGACTGACGACGCAATTTTGACCGGTAAGAATGAATTAATAATTAGTTATCTAATAGGAAGTAATCATAATGCTCTCATTAATTCGTATAAAACTACTTTAGCAATAAAAGCATTTACAGAAAACACAGGAGCTAAACTATACTATCGATCTTTTACAGAATTGAATAAACATAATATTCGTAGAGCTATGAGAGAAAATAAAGATGAAATTAATATGGTACCTGCAAGAGATGGTCACTACTCTAATATTTTTCATAGTAACTTAAAAAATATTTTTATGAAAGAACTATTAGGTAAACCTATAATTTAAAAACTAGATATGATAACACCGGAAGACATTATTACTGGAGAAAAATTTCAAGACTTAGCTGATATTTCTTTTAGTAAAGCTGAACATAAAGAATTTGAATCTGCCAACATACATAATAATTACGATATTGACAATTTTAACCCAGAGTTATTTAGATATGCTAAACCAAAATTTATCTATGCTAACAGCTCACTTTTAAACTTAACTAAAAAGAAATTATTAGATTCTCAATTTTATATAAAACTCCAGACATTCGAACATTCTTTTTCTCTAATACTCCATAATTCAGATCAAGATTTTAATTACAGTAATTTAAGTATACTTAATCAAGTACCTAACATAGATAGAATATTTACCCAAAATTTAAATATTAATCACCGTAAAGTATTTCCACTACCTATTGGTATAGCTAATAGCAGGTGGGGACATGGTAACTTAGAAACATTCTGTGAGGTAGTAAATGAAAAAGTAGATAAAACAGAAGAAATCTACTATAACTTTACAGTAGAAGGAGGAATGAGGCCTGAGTATAGAGTATCGTGTAAAGAAGCAGCAAATAATCTTAACTTAACGATTAATAGTTCTTTAGACTATAAAGAGTATTTACAAGATTTACAGAAACATAAATTTTGTTTATGTCCTAGTGGTAATGGCCTAGATACTCATAGATTATGGGAATGCTTGTATTTAAAAGTAATCCCAATTTTGATTGATTCTAACTATAGTGCCCATTTTGCAAAAGATTTTCCATTATATTTATTAAAAAAATGGTCCGATTTAGATTTGAGTAAATTACCCTCTGTATATAAGAATACGGACTGGAGTAATTACGATTTATTAAAATTCGACAATTACGTTTCAAAAAACATTATATAATATGAAGGTTATATCATTTGGCGATAGTTTTACCTCAGGAATAGGTACCGACTGGATAAAAGAAAATCAAATTAAAGAAGCAAATAAAGATAATAGTAAATTAGCATCAACTTTATTTCACGAGTTTACTACTTCTCATAGTTTTACACGTTATTTTGCTGATAAGTTAAAAGTAGAATGGGTAAATAAAGGAGAACCCGGTTGTTGTAACAAAACTATAATAACAAATATATTTCAGTATTTTGCTGACGGGTTTTTTGAAAAAGGAGACTTAGTATTAGTATCTTTTACTTCTACTACAAGAGATGATTTTCCTTTTTTTCCTACTCTTAAACAAAGACAATGGAAAGGTCTATCATGGAATATAAGTGATATATACCTACCTTTAAAAGAAGAAAGAACTTATAATCAATTTAAAGAAACAGTAAGTACTAATGACCTACTAGGTTTACCCGTAACCCCGGAAAATACTGATATAGGTTATTTTTTAAACAACTATAAAAAATTCTTTATTACTGAAATGTTTGATTATAGGTATTTAGATTTCTTTAATTTTAATATGATTGCATTATTACAGCAGTTTTTTGAATATATTGGAGTTGATTATATACTAATGGATGCTTTTGAACCTACTTTCAACAGCTCTACATATGACAAGAGAGATTTTATAGACATATACAAACACTACTGGGGATATAATTACTATAATATTTACAGTTATCTCGAACAGTATGAAGATAGAGATTTATTTGAACTAGAAGAGTACGTTCTAGCAAATAGTTACGGACCTAAACACCCTTCTACGAAAGGGCATAAACTTTTCGCAGAAACTCTTTATAAACATTATAAAAAAACTAGGTAACAGTTATATGAAAAAGTTTTATTTTGATACATTTAACAACTTAAAGAGCTTTGATATTATTAAAGGAGAAGAAGTTATAGATTTATATTTAAAAAATCATAAACTACTAGAAAAAGAGGGGTATGAGAAAAGAGGAGGACCTAATGAAGAACCTTTATTTAAAGAAAAGCACAATATAGAAGAAAACGGGTTCTGGAGCGGACACCCTCCTGCATATTTTTCAGTAAATGATGTAAGTCAGTATACTATTAACGGTAAACAGGCTAATCATTTTTCAAAAGAAGCATTTGCAAAAGCAGATGTCATATCAATGGATATGTCCGGTTTAAATGAAACATGGACTCATTTTATTTACTTAGAAATACCTAGTAAATTACTCGTTAAGTATCAAGATAAAGTACATTCTAATCCTAATATAGATATTTTTAAACAATTTGCTTTAGAAACTATTAGTAAAAATTTAAATATAAGAGAAATATTAGAATTAGCTGATTATTACGATTCTAAATATCCAGAGGCTCATAAAATAAAAGATTTTTTTGAAAATAGAGAAGAGATAGCATGGAGAGCTGACCTTGACATTACTCAGTTAATAAGTATAAAAGATAAAGGGCTTATTTACCCTATCCTTTATAATCAATCACACGGTATTTTTGGAAGAGGTACTCATAGAGCTATTATTCATGCATTATTAGGTTTTGATGTACCTATCTTTTTACGTAAACCAAATCTAGGCACAGATCAAAATTCTTGGAAAGTTACTATGGCTGACATGTTCTGTGTACCTGATGTAAATTTTAAAATAGACCTAAGTAAAAAAAGCCTTGAATTTTTCTCGGGTAATGAAAAGCTGATAATAGATGATTAATCACAAGAAAAAATTTATATTTCTACATACACCTAAAACTGGTGGAGTAACTATTGGACAAACTCTCTACAATCTATTAGACGTCGATTCTAGATATGAAGGATTTAAGATACATTATGATAAATTTGATGAAGATTTATTTAAAGACTATTTTGTATTTACTTTTGTACGTAATCCTTGGGATAGGTTTTATTCTCTGTATAAATTTAGAGAGTTTTTAAATAAACATCCTTTAAGTTATGCTATAGATAATTTAGAAGACTTATGGGTTGATTATTACTACCCTCAAGAAAAAATAGAGAACTCAAAAAAATTCTTAAATAAATTAAGATTTAATGATGTAGATCCATTAACAACCGGTAAACCATTTTTTAATCTTTTTGATTATATGGGAGAAAATATTCACTTAGCATCTCAAGTTAATTTCTTAAAAGGCCATTTTAGCGGGAATATAGATAGATTACCCTATATAGACTTTATTGGTAGGTTCGAAAATCTTCAGCAAGATTTCGATTTTATTTGCAAAAAAATAGGATTACCTCAAACTAAACTTCAGCATTTAAATAGATCTAATAAACTAGACGTAAAATACTATGATGTTATGACTGATAAAGATATAAATTCTCTACAAAATATACTTAATGAGGATATAGAAATGTTTAATTACAGTTTTAAATAATTATGAAAACAATAGCAGTTATAATACATGCCAGAAAGGATAGTACTCGTTGCCCTAATAAACATTTAAGAGATATTGGAGGTACAACTATGATTGATATAGCTATCGATAAAGTTAGTAAGTTAAAAAATATAGAAGAAGTTTACTTAGCAGCTTTTGATCAAGAATTGATAGATAAAGCAGATAATAAAATAAATACATTAAAAAGAGAGTATGACTCAGTAGCACCTGGCAATGCTCATCACTCTATAATGTATAGACATTTAAAAAATGTAAAATCAGATTATATTATTAATGTAAATGCTTGCCAGCCTTTTTTAGATATAGATAAAATACAGAAAGTTATAGATTGGTATAAATCATCTCCTCATGAAAGTGCTATAACAGTCAAAAAGACGAAAAATTGGTATTGGAACGACGATAGTTTACCATTAAACTTTAAACCAAACGATAGATTATCAACAACAGGCGGTCCTGGTGTACTAGAAGCTACTCATTCTTTAGTAATGTTTAAAAAGAAATATATGTTGGATAATTGGGAGTTATTTCCTAACTTAATAAAAGAGCCTTACACATATATAGTAGATTGGCCTGAAGAAGAATTAATAGATGTAGATACTGAGTTAGATTTTAAACTAGTAAAGTTAGTCTATAAAGATAGAAATCGTCATACTGTAGAGTCGTGGGGTAAGTTGCAAGATAAAATACTTAAAAACACACTAGCTATTGATTTTGACGGAGTAATACATAAAAACTCAAAAGGCTACTACGATGGCACTGTATATGATGAACCAGTAGATGGAGCAATCGATGCTATAAAGAAGCTTTCTGAAAAGTATATAATAATACTATATACGTTCAAAGGACATCCTGAGAGACCTTCTGTTAACGGTAAAGACGGTATACAAGGTACTTGGGAATGGCTAGAAAAACACGGTATAAAGCAATATGTAAACGATATTGTTTGGGGCAAGCCAAACGCTAAAGTATATATAGATGATAAAGGATACAGATTTGAAAATTGGGAAAATACAATAGAATACGTATATGGAAACTTATAAAATACAACAAGAAAACCACTTTATAGACAAAGGTCTACCAGAATTAGAACTATTTAAGCACTACTCGCTTTACCAAATTATTAAATTTTTCGATTTCTATGAAGAAAGACTGGTTTGCGCAGAAAGCTTACAAGATCCATTAGTTACTTCTCCTATAACTGTTACCTCTCAACACAGAAACGACCCAAGTACTTTTAGGTTTGGTCTTAAATGGAAAACTTTAACTTGGAATATTTTAATTAAAGACTTTATTGAGTTTAACAGAAATAAAGGTAATTTTGTATTCGGGAAAGATTATAGTGATAGTAAGATTCATAGAATACCTTTACATAGAGAAGATTTTATAAGAGAGTTAAAATATCCTAGCCACTATATTTACATTAAACTTCCTCATTTATTTTTAAAGAACCATTTATCAACTAATGTAGGAAACCCACATCTAGAAACATTTTATAAAGTCTTTAGTAAGGTAAATTGTAATAGTTATAAAAACATAATAAGTGCTTTTCAAAAAAATGATATAAAAAATCGTGAAAAAATAAATCCTTACGGTAGAGATAAGCCTAAACCTAATTTATTAGGAGCTAGCACTAATCAAAAACTACCAAGGTACAGGTGGAGAGCGGATATGTTTCCTGATATGCTATATTCTGTTACTAAGTACGGTTACGGTTATCCGGTAATTGTAAGTGATAAGAATAACACCTTACTAGACGGTTCCCACCGTTTATCAGTAGCGCCCATAGCAAAGAAAGACCTTCCGCTTTTACTTAATTTACAAGAGGTCGATCATTTTAGCTCAAAAGAACCTATCCATTATATAACTCCAGCATGGTTTAGACATAGACATTTAGTTTTAGATATAGCTAGAAATAGAAACTTTATATATGGAACTTTAATGACATCTGAAAACCTTAAAGACTATATTAAGTATCTCCCAGAGCTAGGAAACGGCTCAGAACCTCCTAATACCTTTTATCATTTTAATGAAAACCCAGATAAGGCATTAAGTTTTGCAAACTATATGAAAAAAGCTAATAAGTACAGAGGTTATGATTTTAAATTTGAATTATGAAATATATTATAGACATAGACAATACAATTTGCAAAGAAGAAGGACCAGTTATAAGCCGTCAACCCTGGACTGATAGAATAAAGAAAATTAATCAACTGTATGACGATGGGCATATAATTATATTCTATACTGCTAGAGGAAATAAAAGCGGAAGAGGAGAAGAATACTATGGACCGATCACTAGAGCACAGTTAGATGCTTGGGGAGTAAAATATCATGAACTTTATTTCAAACCCTTTGACGGAGATATATTTATAGATGATAGATCAGTACATCCTGACGAGTTTTTTAAATAATGGTTAATCAAAATACAACTTTTTTTGGTGACGGTTTCGACGGTATACAACCTCTTACACTTCTTCCTATAGATGAAATAGTAAAGAGAGTAGAGAAGCAAGTTGAATTTGTCAGAAATATAAATATTAAAGACTACCCGGAACAATATCGAGGAGGATTAAAGAGACTTAAGCATTGGACAGATCATGATGGAAGTTTTTTAGATTTAATTTATAAACAAGCTTACTACCATAATCCTAATTTTTTTGATAAACCTGAATACTTTATATTTGCATGTATAGATAAAAATTTAGTAGCAAATTATCAAACAGATTGGCATATACAAGATAATATAACTACTAATTTGCCGGATTATGAAACTCTGAAAAAAGCAAAAGAGCATATTGACTCTGATACTCCATGGGACGTATATAACGAATATATAACAGTTTCGTATGAATGTTATTCTTCTTTTAAAAAATTCGGTACTGTATTTCCGGTACTGGCTTCTAGTAAAGCGCATGGAGAACAACACACTCATAAACAGTTCTTTTGTGCTAAAGCAGGTCATAATGTTCCTACTTTATTCCCAGTTACCGAAGAAACTGAAACTGAATTTATTAGTAAATTTATTTACAGAGGAGCAAAACCATATTGGTTCGAAGGAAAATATTTAGATATAGTATTAGATATAAATAAAAAAACAATAGAATATAGAAAAAGAAATGAAGCAATTTTTTAACATAGTTATACCCATGGCAGGGAAAGGTTCGAGATTTACAGAACAAGGATATACAGATTCAAAACCGTTTATAGACGTAAACGGAAAACCTATGATTCAAAGAGTAATAGAAAATCTTAACTTTGAATTCAACTCAGAATTTAAAACTATCATACTATGTCAAAAATCTGATTACGAAAAGTATAATTTTAGTATTTTTAACGAAATAATAGGGCATAATAATATTGAGATAGTTAAAATTGACGGTACTACAGAAGGAGCTGCTTGTACTTTACTTTTAGCTAAGGAGTATGTTAACAATGATACTCCAATGCTTTCATTTAATACTGATCAGATGATTGATTATAATGTTGAAGATACTTTTGAAAAAATAAAAAAATATGATGGAGGTATACCATGCTTTTGGGGAGATAGTACAGATTGGTCATACGCTAAATCCAATAAAGAAGGGTTTGTAACAGAAGTAGCAGAAAAACAAGTTATATCTAACGATGCTACTGCTGGATATTATTTTTGGAGTAAAGGTTCTGATTACGTAAAGTATGCTGAAGAAATGATTGCAGCTAATGATAGAGTTAATAATGAATTTTATGTTGCTCCTGTCTATAACTACGGTATAAAAGACGGTAAGCAGTATATTATAACTCAAGTAGATAAGGTATACGAACTAGGAACACCAGAATACTTAGAGAAATATTTAAATGGAAAGTAAAAAAAGAATAGCGATATGTCTTTTCGGCCAAGTCCGGTTCGTAGATAAGTTAAAAGAGTACTATGAGTATCTTTGTGATAATGATAGTTACTTAGTTGATATATTTATAGCAACTTGGAATGATTTTGATACTAGCTTACTTAATTTAAACTTCAAAGATAAGTTATTTTTAGATCAATCTATAATAGAAAAAGAAGGAGTGACAGGAAATACTCCTAAAATGGCATTTTCTATATCAAACTCTATACAATTAAAAAGAAAAGTAGAAGTTGAAGAACAGTTTACTTACGACTATGTTATAGTAAAAAGAGTAGATTTAGTAATAGCAAAAAAAAGATTTTATGAAAGCTTATCAGAAATAAATTTTAAAAACGAAACTTTACCATGTGTATATACTTTAGATGAGTTTATACTATCAGAAGAAAAAAATAGCAGAGGATCTTTCCCTGCATATAGGTTGAATCAAGATTATATGTTTATAGAAAATTCACTAGCAGCAGATTTACATTCATTAATGTATAACTTTTTCTGGATTCATAAGCATTATAAAAAATTAAATATAACATATAGAGAAGGAGGTCACTGGAATCATATTTACTTCTTTAAGTTTTTTAATTTTAATATAAAGAATACTTATATAGAATTATTTCTGATGAGACCGGTTTTAGATCATAAAGTTTTTGAACAATATGCTTCATCAGAAAACTTAACACATCAGTTAGCTATGCATAAAAATCAATTAAAAAAAGAAAATAAAGCTACCCTGCCTGGATTTAAAGGAAAAATAGTATGAATAAACCAATAACGTACGCTTATTTAGAGACTACTAATTACTGTAATCTAGACTGTTCTTTTTGCAATAGAAAAGAAGTTATAGGTGCTTTACAGCATATGCCTTTACCTAAGTTTCGACAAATGCTTGAAAATATTAAACATCATCCAATTGAAGAGGCTAAACTTATGGGTATGGGAGAACCTATGCTGCACCCTCAGTTTGATGAAATATGTAAAACTTTTAAAGAATATTTCCCAGATGCTTTTTTAATAGTAGCTACCAACTGTCAATATCCTATCAGACCTGATACTAAAATGGGTAGAAAGTTTAATGAAAGTATGAAATATATAGACCTTCTTTATTTTAGTATTGATGGATATAAAGATTCATACGAAAGAGATAGAGCACCTGCTAAATGGGATAAACTTATGTCTTTTTTAGAACACTTTAAGCCTATGGAAAGACATGGATGCAGAGTTACTTGTAATTATGTTGTAAACCCAGATAATGTTTACGATATTCAAACTATTCAAGATGAAATAGTAAATGTTTATGGTTTGGAAGAGCTTAGATTAAATATTGCACAAGAATGGAGTGAAGATAAAAATATGCCTGGAGGATATACTCAAAAAGAAATAAAGTATTTAAAAGAAAACTGGAAAGATAATTTAAAAGGAAAAGATGAATGGGATTTTCCTGATTGTTTCTGGGTAAAAGAAGGAATTTATACTACAGTAGAAGGGCATGTAAAAATGTGTTGTCTTAACACAGGTGCTAAGCCGTTTGGTAACTTATTTGAAAATACTGTAGAAGAAATAAGAAACTCTAAAGATTTCCAAGCAGTACAACAAGGATGTGCCACTAATAAACCTACAAGTCACTGTGCTACTTGTTCATATAAAGAACTCGCACCAATGCTAAAGTTAATTAAACATGAATAAAATAGATTTTAATAAGTGTTACACTTTAGTAGCAGCAGGCTGTTCTCATACTCAAGGGTGTGCTTTCACTAAGTACCAAAATCGGCCTAGAGATACCTGGAATGATCCTAATTGGGTATTTGAGTGGGCTAATGATAAAATTAAAAATAAATTTAACACAGATTGTACAGCAGAATTTATAACTAACAATCTAACCTGGATGGCATATTTAAGAGACTATATTAATATTGGAAATATAGTTAACTTAGGTTACGGAGGACTTGGTACTACTACTACAATAAGATCATTGCAGAACTACTTCTATAATACACCTGACTTAACTAATCATTTAGTTATAGTACAGCTACAATATAACTATAGGGACGAACTACTGATAAGATACGATAATGGCCGTATGGCCTTTGAAACACAACACCATTTTTGTACTAACAACTACCCAGAAGAAAGCGGTCTTAATAGAATGCAAAAAGACTATCTTTTCCATTTGTACGATGAAAATTTTTTTATGATTGAGTACTTTTACCAGTTACTTTTTTTACAGAAAGTATTTGAAAAAAACGGAGCAGAGTTTCGAATATTCGCTAAACCGTGGTTCACCCTACCTAAATTAACACTCCAGGAAATTAAAATTTATGAAGAGATATACAGTCAGTACCATAGGGTAGGTTGGGAAAAGGCAATACAAGGGCCACTAACTATGGCAGACTTATATGAAGAGTTAAATATTATAGGTACTGAAGGAATGTCAACAATTATAAAGCAATCTATAGGAACACCAAAATTATTAGCTAAAGATGTACCTACTTTACATAGAGATTACGGGCTAGAAGGAGACTATCATTTTTCTGAATTAGGTAATAGTTACTTTGCTAAACACTTAGCATCTACTCTGAATATAAAAAGAGATGTAAAACGTGCACTACGAACAAAAGAAGTATTATAATTTTAAAATATGAAAGGTTTTTTAAAGAAAGTTGAAAGGTATCAAAAAAATACAGATAGAAAAAAATACCGTATTTACTTAGGTCAAAATGAAAGAAATACTTATCTACCTGATGAAGTATTTGATAATTTTTTATCATCTATAGAGCAAGAAGATATTTTTCATTACCCCGATATAGCCCCTTTAAAAGTTAAAGTAGCTAATATGTACGGAGTAGAATCAGAAAATATTATGCTTACTCACGGTAGTGATTTTGGTATAAAAACTATTTTCGATACATTCGATGTATGCTGTAAAAACATAGTAACCTCAGATTACTGTTTTCCTATGTATAATGTTTATGCTGATATAAGTGAAACACAGGTTAAAAAAGCTGTTTATACAAACTTAAACTTAAATGTAGATTCTATTATTGAATTAATAGACAAAGATACACAGTTTGTCATACTTGCTAATCCTAATTCACCTATAGGAGATACTCAAAGTGTAGATAATATTAGAAAAATTTTAGATACAGGAGTACATTTAATAGTAGATGAAGCTTATATAGAATTAACTAATTTAAAATCTAGTATAGAATTAATTAATGAATATGAAAACCTTACTGTACTTAGAACATTTTCTAAAGCATATGGAGCAGCAGGACTTAGAGTAGGAGTTTTAATATCAAGTAAAAATAATATTAGTAGCTATTATAGTAAGCTAAGACTTATGTACCCTATTAATTCACTAGGAGCAAGGTATATAGATTTTATAATTAAACACCATACTTTTTTTCTTAACTACTTTAAAGATATAAGTGAAGGAAAGAAAAAATTTGTTGAAAAGTTAATTGAACAAGGAGTAGAGATAAGAGATACAGAATGTAGTTGGGTTTTTATAAAACAAAACCAGAATGGTAAAGATTTATCTGAACTTTTAGAACTACAAAGAATACACCATAGGACTAATTTACTACCCGGTGAAGAAGGTATGTGGATAAAATTAAATTATGAACCTATTATAAAGAATCATGATTTTAATTTCTCATAGAGGTAATATTACAGGACCTAATCCTGACAGAGAAAATAACCCGGCTTACGTATATGAAGCATTACGGGCAGGTTTTGATGTAGAAGTAGATATTCACTATATAGACAGTAAATTCGTTTTAGGACATGACGAACCTCAGTACCAGTTTCCTTATGAACTGTTAAAAAACTGGTATAATAAAATGTGGATACATTGTAAAAATAAAGAAGCTTTAGTTAAGTTAGTTGAAATAGATAAAGGAGGTTATAAGTTAAATTATTTTTGGCATGAAAATGATTATGCTACATTAACTTCTAAGGGTTTTATTTGGAGTATAAATTCATTAGATAACGGTATACTAGTAATGCCGGAAAGCACTAATAACACACCAGTTGACTTAACTAGAGGAGTATGTAGTGACTACGTAGGAGAGTATGAATAAAGCAATTATTATATCAGGTTTAGTAACACATCTGTCAGATAATATTATACCGTTCTTAGATAGTAATACTGATATATACTGTTATACTTGGAATATTGATGATAACCCCAGGTGGGTAAAAAAATTAAATCGCTATAAAAAATACTGTAGAAATTTATTTGTAGAAGTAAAAGAGCCATTATTTGATTCTAAAAGACATTCTTATTTTTATTCTACATACAAAGCCGTAAATATGATAGATAATATTTTTATTTACGATAAAATAATTAAATTTAAACCTAATTTGATTGGGGGTATAAAGTATCAAGGTAACTTAGAACATTATTTTAATAAAGCTTACCTACAGTCTAGACCTCTTTTAGAAGGCACCAAAAAAGAAGAGTGTGTATATGGCTCTATTCACTATAAAACTATGGATGAAAGATTATTTTCAGGCTACCCGTTGGCTTTTAGTAAAATATTTCATATCTTAGAAGAAAGCTTTGTACATAGAATGTACTCAACTGATCTAGACGTAAGAAGAGAATACGGTAATAATTGTGAAGGGAGTATATTTTGGAAAGAATGGATAAATAATTGTAATATAAAACTAATACAGGATACAGACCTGTTAATACCAGATAGTAAACCATGGCAACAATAAAAGAATTAAAATCTAAAGCAAAGAAACCTCAAATTGAGACTATTCCTTTGACTCCAACAGAGATTAAATTAATTACTGATTTAAATACCTCTAAACAAATAGTCGTAAACGAATTTGCATCTATCGGACAGCTAGAAGCCAGCTTAGATATCAGAAAAAGAAAAAATAATACTGTATTTGAAAGTAATCTTGAATCTGAACGTCAATTATCTAAAACTTTAACTAATAAGTACGGGGAAGGCACAGTAGATATCGACAATCAAGTTTTTATTCCTTTTAAAGGTTAACGTAGTTTGTACATATTTATATATGTAGGTAGATAACATATCGTAAAGAAGGTTTTCGATATTTTCCCTATATTTATAATAGAAATTTAACAAACTTAACCTAACATGGCAGAAACAATTATCTCCCCTGGTGTATTTTCAAGAGAAAACGACATCTCTTTTATTCAACCCGCACCTACAGCAGTCGGGGCAGCAATTATCGGACCTACAGTAAAAGGACCTGTAGAAGTTCCAACGTTAGTAACTTCATACAACGAATATAGCAGAAAATTTGGTGTTACTTTTGAAAGTGCATCGACAAGCGGCGAGTTTCTTACTTCAATAGCTGCAAAAAGCTATTTTGATCAAGGAGGTGAAAGCTTATTAGTATCTAGAGTAGTAGCAACAGCATCAGGCTGGGCTAATGCTTCTAATTCTAAAATACTTCCTTCCTCAGGATCGACTGAACCTTTTCAACTAAAAACAATAGGTAAAGGCTCAATATATAACAACACAACTGGATCCTTAGACGCAGGTACACAGAATTCTGATGGCTCTTTAGTTTCAGGTTCTGCAGATAACATAAGATGGGAAATAAGTAATAAGGATAATGCAAAAGGAACTTTTTCTTTAACTATTAGAAGAGGAGATGACAATACAAATGGAAAAGTTGTATTAGAAACTTTTAACGATTTATCATTAGATCCAAATGCTCCAAATTATATTGCAGCAAAAATAGGAGATCAATTTCAAACTCTAAGCAGCGGTGACCTTATTCAATCAGGTGACTATGTAAATAAATCGAATTATGTTTATGTAGCTTCAGTTACATCTAAAACATTCGACTACTTAGGAAATGACGGAAATATAAGAGTAGCATCAGCAAGTGGCTCTTTACCAGCTGCAGCTTCAGGAGGATTCCACGGTGCCACAGGAAATGTAGTACAGAGTACTCAAACATCATTTGGAAATATAGCAGCTAATACTCAAGGTTTAGTAGCAGGAGATTATACAAATATTATTTCTTTATTAGGAAATAAAGATGAATTTTTATTCAATATTATTTCAGCACCTGGGTTAATAGATGCTTCACATGGAACAACTGTAGATAGTTTAGTTTCTTTAGCAGAGACTAGAGGAGATTGTATAGCAGCTATTGATTTAGTAGGATACTCAGAACTTACAATTGCTAACGTAACTTCACAAGCTACAGGACACAATAGCTCTTACGCAGCTTCATACTGGCCTTGGTTACAAGTTCAGTCAGCTACAGGAAGAAACGTATGGGTACCGGCTTCTACTGTAATACCAGGAGTATATGCATTTACAGATAATAGTTCAGCACCTTGGTTCGCACCTGCTGGATTAGTAAGAGGAGGATTAGTTGGAGTAATACAGACAAGAAAAAAATTAACTAGAGCAAATAGAGATTCACTATACAGTGGTAAAGTAAATCCAATAGCTTCTTTCCCAGGAACAGGTATATCAGTATTCGGACAGAAGACTTTACAAACTAAAGCATCAGCTTTAGATAGAGTAAATGTTAGACGTTTGTTAATCGAACTTAAAAAATTCTTAGGTGATCAAGCTAAAAATCTAGTATTCGAACAAAATACTATCGCAACTAGAAACAGATTCTTAGCTGCAGTTAATCCTTACTTAGACTCAGTAGTACAACAACAAGGATTATTTAGCTATAGAGTTGTAATGGATGATACGAATAATACAGCAGATGTAGTAGATAGAAACCAATTAGTTGGTCAAATATTTATACAACCATCTAAAACAGCTGAATTTATTGTTCTTGATTTCGTAGTAGAACCAACAGGCGCAACATTTGACGCATAATTTTTTAATTAGATATTTATAATAAAGCAATAATAACACATGGCAACATTAGACCCAAATGAAATAATGTTTAGAGCATTCGAGCCAAAGGTACAAAATAGATTTGTACTTTACGCTGATGGTATTCCATCGTTCATGGTAAAGAACGTAACTGCTCCAAACTTTACTGATGAGTCAATTAAACTTGATCACATCAATACGTACAGAAAAATAAGAGGAAAAAGAGAATGGGGAGATATGGACTTAACAATGTATGACCCTGTAACACCATCTGGTGCTCAAGCGGTAATGGATTGGGCACGTATTTCTTACGAATCAGTAACCGGAAGATCTGGATACTCTGACCTATACAAAAAAGACTTAACACTTAACGTACTAGGACCAGTAGGGGACGTAGTTTCTGAATGGGTAATTAAAGGTGCTTTTATAACAAATATGTCACAAGGTTCTTTTGACTGGTCTTCTTCGGAACCAGTTGAGCTTACTATTACAGTTGCAATGGACTACTGTGTACTAAACTTCTAAAATAGCCACCTCATTTTTAAAGAACCCGGTATTCCCGGGTTTTTTTGTATTTATATAAAAAAGTTATGTCTAATACTAAACTTGAAGCTATAGATCCTAAAGATCCTACAAATAAACACCTCTACTATCTATACCCTTATATAGCTTACACTAGAAATTTTGGCCCTAATTCTCCTACAACTCAAGTATGGGATAGAGAACTTACCTCTACTTTTAATTTTGAAAACGATATTTCTAACTATGTAAAAAGAAATTATAAAGAAATAGCAAAAGAGTTTAATGCTAGATGGATTACCGCACTATGTGAAAGTTATGTAGACTGTTCTAATAATTCTGAAGAAAGACTAGCAGCTTTACTACTTTCAAGCTTTATACGTCAGACACAAGTTGCTACTACTCATTTATACTGGAGAGGTGGAATGCATCCAGAATATGAAGATACAGAAAAATTACATTTAGAATCTAAATTAGACAAGAAATACGGTAATACTACTGTTCTATGGAGCGGCATGCACGGAGTAATTGGAGATGATATTTATAGAAATTTATTTTATAGAATAAACTCATCTCTTAAAAATACTCCTATATTCCATAAATTTTTTATAAAAGTAGTTCGTACACTACTTACAGAAAATACTGTAATTAATCCGTCAGGTAAGCAAGAAAAATTAACTAAAAATACAGTAAGATTTATAAAAGTTTTAACTGATAATATAGAATGAAAGTAGCAGTAATAATCTTAGGCCCAGTAGAACAGATAAAAAATTCATTAAATAAAGATATCGACTATAGCTATTGGAAAGAAATTAATTTTAAATT
>Ga0222719_10000819_pt1 | contig 31047 bp, 25 predicted proteins | sample C33_34DmetaG_FD_165039 | JGI IMG/M metagenome (GOLD analysis project Ga0222719, IMG submission 165039) | Estuarine water microbial communities from San Francisco Bay, California, United States - C33_34D | ecosystem: Environmental > Aquatic > Marine > Unclassified | place: USA: California... | reverse complement strand
CAAAGAGCAGGGCTACCTGACATACGCCGAAGTTAACGACCACCTCCCACAGGATATTTCTGAGCCGGATCAAGTCGAAGACATCATCCAGATGATCAACGACATGGGCATTCAGGTGTTCGAGCAAGCGCCCGACGCTGACGAACTGATCCTGACAGAGGGAGATAGGTCGGCCGATGAGATAGCAGCTGCCGAAGCAGCCGCAGCACTTGCTGCTGTAGAGAACGAGGCTGGCAGAACAACAGACCCCGTGCGCATGTACATGCGTGAGATGGGTACGGTAGAGCTACTCACGCGCGAAGGCGAGATCGTCATTGCCAAGCGCATCGAAGAAGGCACCCGTGAGCTCATGGCCGCCCTCGCCCACTATCCCGGCACAGTGCGAAGGTTGTGTGACGAATACGATCTCGTCGCCAAAGAAGAGCGCAAACTCACTGACATCTTGGTGGGCTACCTTGATCCTGCCTCTCACGTCCCATCCGCCCAAGAGATCGCAGAGCAAACTGCAGCGGCCGCGGCCAATACCTCCGATGACGATGCCGAAACTGACTCTGGGCCAGATCCTGTAGAAGCCAAGAAACGTTTCTCCGCGCTAAAGCGTCAGTGCACAAAGACTGAAAAAATACTGGTAAGCAACGGGCGCAATGACAAGAAAAGCATTGCTGAAATGGATAAGCTCGGCGAGTTATTTAAATTCTTCAAGCTTACGCCTAAGGTGTTTGATCCACTGATCAATGAGCCACGCCTAGCGCTGCTAAAAGTACGCGAGCAAGAACGTGAAATTATGCGGATTGCGGTGCGCGAATGTCGTATGGACCGCAAAGAGTTCATCAAAAGTTTCCAGGGCACAGAGAGCGACAGTCGCTGGGTATCTCGAGTCGCGCGTAAAAAAGAAATTGGCGCTCGTATTAATGTTCACAAAGATGACATTCAACGTATGCAGCGCCGTATTGCTGAAGTCGAAAGTGCAACAGGCCTGACCGTCACTGAAATCAAAGAAATTAACCGCCGAATGAGCATGGGCGAAGCCCGCGCGCGACGCGCCAAGAAAGAAATGGTCGAAGCTAACTTGCGGCTTGTTATTTCGATTGCCAAGAAATACACCAACCGAGGCCTCCAGTTCCTAGATCTCATTCAAGAGGGCAATATTGGCCTCATGAAAGCGGTTGATAAGTTTGAATACCGCCGTGGTTATAAGTTCTCAACCTATGCCACATGGTGGATTCGACAGGCGATCACTCGCTCTATCGCTGACCAAGCACGAACAATTCGTATCCCGGTACACATGATTGAAACGATCAACAAACTCAATCGTATCTCGCGTCAGATGCTCCAAGAGATGGGTCGTGAGCCCACACCTGAAGAGCTGGGCGAGCGTATGGATATGCCAGAAGATAAAGTACGTAAAGTACTCAAGATCGCTAAAGAGCCAATCTCGATGGAGACGCCCATCGGTGATGATGAGGATTCTCATTTGGGTGACTTCATCGAAGACAACACGATTGCCAGTCCCGTGGATTCGGCAACCGATGAAGGCCTCATGGAAGCAACCAAAGACGTTTTAGCAGGGCTTACAGCAAGAGAAGCCAAGGTCTTGCGTATGCGGTTTGGTATCGACATGAATACCGACCATACACTTGAAGAAGTGGGCAAGCAGTTTGATGTTACTCGAGAGCGGATCCGCCAGATCGAAGCGAAAGCGCTTCGAAAGCTGCGCCACCCTACTCGTTCAGATTATCTGCGCAGTTTCCTCGATGAATAAGGTCCTCGAGAAATAAACAATCGCGCATTTACTAGCCGGCAAGACATTCAATGTTTGCCGGCTTTTTTATGTGCTTGTTGCCTACTGCCTTTAAGGCGTCAGCGGTGCCGCAACTAATGGCAGCCTAATACGAAAACAAACGCCTCCATCGACATTTTCACCGTGAATCTCTCCGCCTAAACTATCAACTAACCGCCATACAACAGACAAACCCAAACCTGGTCGTGCGACCTGCACTTTAGTGGTATAAAAAGGGTCAAAAATGTGGCCGAGAATCTCGGCGTCAATGCCCCCCGCGTTATCGGTAATCTCAAGTTGATAGCTGTCGTCGACCAATAATTCTCGAACCCAAAGTTCAGGATTAGCTGTATGACGTTCGGTAAAAGCATCGATCGAATTACCCAAAATGCTATGCAGTATCGTTTCGATATTCACATTGCTTGCTTTGACATATAGCGCCTGCGCATCGCTTTCGTAGTGAACAATAGCGCCCGCCGCGCTAAACTGCGGTTGCATTCGCCGCACGGTAGCCTCCACGACAGATGCAATATTTAATGGCCTCCATTCTTTTTTAGCCTCTAGGGCGAGGACCTTCATGGCCTCAATAATTTGCGCAGCGCGCTCGACCTGAGCATCAATGCGGTTAAGCTTTTCTATAAGATTAGCCGATCCATCCACTAGCAATGCTTTTGAGCGCTTCAAGTTTGCCGTGGCCATCCGAATAATATTCAGTGGCTGATTCAACTGATGAGCGGTGCCCGTTGCAACTTCGCCCAAAGCTGCCATCTTTACTGTTTGTGCGAGGGTATCTTGCGTCTCCAGCAACAGAGAAATATCGGTAAACAGCAAGACGAGTCCATTGGGGTCGCTCGCAGATCCTACGTCGTCTCCAATCACACCAATAGAAACGAGGTAGTGTTTTCGATCAGCGACATCACTACCACTGTTAAAATCGATACCAAATTGCGGCTGTCCATGTTGCCACGCGTTGGTTAGGGATTGGATAAACCGCAGCTCTGCATCCAACAGATCAGCTCGCTTATCAACAGAGTCACCATCAACCACCTGCTGCCTCGCAAGATCCAGAATAGGGGTAAGCGCCAACCCAAGCGAGGCATCGAGGTTGCAAGACCGAGAGTGATCAACTTGCATCTGCCGATCAATAACCACCATAGGCTCCTGAAACGCACTAACGACAGCCTGCTGTTGTTCCAGTATCAGTTTACGCTCCTCACTTATACTGGCGACGGTTTTGTAGCTCACTTCCATATTTGCAAGCAATTGCGTGAGCGCTGTGTCAGCGTCATCAAATTCAGTAACGACCCCCTTCGTCAGGGGTATGTGAGGCATTTGACTATAACCCGGCACCCAGCCCAACAACTCATCAGTAAATTTAGCGAATCGCCTACCGGCTACATTGATCCATCGTTGGTACAAAAACTCCGCCAGCATCACCAATAACGCCGCCACTATGAGACCCCACATACTCTGCGCCAGTCCGGTGTCCGCGCCGGCCTTTAGACCTACGTGGACGACTAAGGCGACCGAGTGTTTTGGAAGAAGTTTCACGGCTCTGAATTGTCGCCGGTATATTTTATCAATCGAAGTTTTAGGATCAAAATCATCAGGTAACACAAAGCCATCTGACAGTGCACCCGCCTGAGATAGCGAAATGACATCCAAACGGAAGTTAAACGGCAACGTTACAGCGCGTGCGCCTAATAAAAAATCTACGTCACGTGTAAGTATCTCTGAGTACGACGCTCGCGCAGTCTGCGAATCGAGTACTGCGGATGACGGCAGCGCTTCCGATGCCATCCAGATAACGTCGTCTGCAAAAAGTGACGCCCCAGCCTCAACGAGCTTGCCATGCTGGTAAACCGATCCCGTCGTAAAGAAGAGCGCAGTCGCTAACATCGGCAACAGTAGTAGAGGCACAAAAAAGCCTCGAATTAGCAGGGCCAGTGATAACACGTCGCGCTGCGGAAGAGGGAAATCGTGTGGCCATAGTTTACGCAGCGTCGCCGGACGCTGCGCTAACCCTTGCGCTACAATCGTAGGTATAAGCTGAGAAAGCATGATGCCAACTAACACCAATAAGCCGGCGTTCAGATCGAAACGAAAAAGTTCCGCATGGTAGGCAAGCGTAGCGGGAATGATAATCAGCCAAGCCAAAAACAGGCTGAACATAATGCGGTTTTTATGAGTGGCGTGAACAACGCTCACCACCACCACCATCATCACAGTTGCAACGAAAGCGCCCCAATAGCTTATGCCCGCTGAGGAAAAAAACCAGATAAGCGGAAGGGCGACCAAGAACGAGATAACGGCCGTCGGAATGCCGTAACGAATTAAGCAGATAAGAGGCACAGTCAACCAAAGCTCTAAGCTAACACCAAAGCTTGGTTGCGCTCGGGGGACGTCTACCAAGAACGTCAGCAAGCCGCACGCAATGCCAACTATAAGCGTACTATTTAATGTCGCAGCCGCGGGGGTTAATGTCGCAGCCGGGCGGGGATCATTTGCTGACATTAAAGACGCCCCCTTTCACGACCAAGGTGAGGATTGTCACGCCATCAGCGTGGATAGCACGAACGCAAATGAATAGCATCGCCAAGAAGAGCCCCTTGAGCTATACAGCATTTCACCTTAGCCTAGATCAAACCATAAAAATACCAATCATTATGAAAAAATACGGCCTACACCGAGTTACCCCATCGAGCTTACTATTCACTTTACTCCTCACTCTTGGCTTGAATGGTTGCAATGATTCTGTACCGCTTGAAAAAGTCGTTTCAGAGAATCTTGCCGGGATAGATCATGACGCTATACCCCTATGGCTATCCAACTGCGCGCTTTGTCATGGTGCTACAGGAGGCGGCAATGTCGATGTATCGGCGCCCGCCGTTACTGGCCTACAAGCTTGGTATCTTGAACGCCAGCTTCGTCATTTTAAAAATGGGATCCGAGGTACCCATGCGCAGGACACTACCGGGGGGCAAATGGCAAAAGCCATCAAGAACCTCAGCGAGGCAGAGCTTGACGAACTAACAGAGCTAATGACCTTACTCCCGAGCACAGCGGCGCAAACTTTTTCCTCTGGCGATGAAGCCAGAGGAAGGGATTATCACAACAACCTCTGCTCGGCATGCCATGGATCCGACGGTAAAGGTAATGAGGCTTTGCAGGCACCTAGCCTCGCGGGGCTTAATGATTGGTATATCGTTAACCAATATGAAAAGTTCCGTTTGGGCATCCGAGGAAGTCATCCCGAAGACCACTACGGCGCTCAAATGGTGCGTTTTGCACCGGCTGTAAAAGACGCGGAGGTGGTAAGAGATATCGCCTATTACTTAACCACGCTGCCTATCGATGCGGCTCAATAACGTATGCACTCAATCATTTACATCGCGATCGCGAGCTTCATTTTGGGGTTTTCTGCACTGAGCAGTGCCCTCGAATTGTCTCCGCACTGTCCGCCTGCAATGCGACTCGATGACAGCGGGCACTGCAAATTACACAATCGTTACCAGAGCTATGCTTCGCTCTACGACAAAGGCGTCGGCGGACTAAAAACGGGGTTGCCTCCCTGGCGCGATGGCTTCACAGCTCAGCAAATTGATCTTGGCCGCCTTCTATTTTTCGATCCGCTGCTATCTAGCAACCAGGAAGTTTCTTGCTCAACTTGCCATGACCCCGCGCTAGGTTTTAGCGATGGTCGCCAAAAGAGCGTGGGAGTTGCAGGCAAGCCGATAGCGCGCTCAGCGCCGTCACTGTGGAATGTCACGTTCATGCAGCGACTCTTGTGGGATGGCAGCAAACGTACTTTAGAAGAGCAGATGCTTGGCCCGCTGTATTCCCCGGTCGAGATGGGCACTACTCCAGAAAAGCTGCTAGAGAGCCTCCAAAGCAATGAAGCGTACACTGCATTGTTTCACGAGGCTTTTGGAACGCCATCGCCCACGCTTACCGATCTCTATTCGGCACTCACGGCCTTTCAAAGCTCATTGATATCGCTGAACAGCCGCTACGACCTGTACGCTCACGGCGTTGCCGACGCACTCAACGCGCGTGAAATAGACGGTCTCAATGTCTTTCGTTCGTTTGTGGCACGCTGCGCCGAGTGCCACACACCGCCAACCTTCTCCAACCAGCAGATCGCGGTGCTAGGCGTGCCCGAACGAGACGGTGACCCGCTTGATATTGGCGCACAAGCAACAACTGGCGATGCGTCCCAGCGCGCGGGCTTCCGAGTTCCATCGCTACGTAATAGCGCGCTGACGGCACCTTACATGCACGGTGGTAATTTCGATACTCTGCGGGAAACGGTTGCCTTTTACACGGGTGGCAGGGGCCATGCAGTTCCCGAGGGCGAAGATTTAAAGTTGCATTGGCATATTTGGAATCCAGAGCTTACCGAGCGCGAACTCGATGACATCGTGTTATTTTTGAACGCGCTGACGGACCAAAGCTTTTTACCTGACATCCCCAACGAACTACCTTCTGGGCTACCACCGGGACGCGCGATAGCACCACAAGCCCGCGTACATAGCCGCATAGTAGTAGGAGACTTAGATCATGAATAGCTCACTAAAGCTCGCCACACTGGCCTTTGTTTTTTTCAGTACCGCCGCGGGGGCTAAGACTCTCGAAGTAAGAGCGGGTGAATCCATACAAGATGCGATTAAAGGTGCAAGTGCGGGCGATACGGTCCTAGTACACCCCGGCGTCTATGAGGAAACCGTTTACATTGATAAAGATGACATTACGCTAAGGGGCGTCATCGAAGACGGCGAGTGGCCTAACCTCGAAGGGAACAAGCAGCTTAATGATGCCATTTTGTATTCGGGCAACGGATTCAGCGTCGAGTGGTTCAAGATCACGAACTACAAAGGCAATGCCATCATGGGGCAGGCGGGCAACAACTTCTCTATCCGCAATAACTGGATTATCGACACTGGCGTTTACGGGATTTTCCCCGAGTTTGGCGAGAACGGCCTCATTGAAAATAATGTACTTAGCGGCATTGAAGACGCGGCTATTTATGTCGGCATGAGTGACCACATTGACGTACGCAACAACCGCGTTTTCGATAATGTTGCCGGCATTGAAATTGAAAACTCTCGACATGCGCTAGTCGAGGGTAACATCGCTCACAACAATACCGGCGGTATTCTCGTGTTCATCACGCCCGGGCTACCGATCAAAACATCGTACGACGCCATTATTCGACGCAACACGATCATCAACAACAACACGCCGAATTTCGCTATTCCCGGTTCGCTGGTGTCCAATATCCCTGCGGGCACGGGCATGCTCATACTGGCCTCCGATGATGTGATCATCGAGGACAACATTATTACCGGCAACAACACAGCGGGAATAATTGTCACCAGTCAGGACTTCGCCACCGATGTCGCCGGTGATTCCGAGTCGGACCCCAACCCAGACCGCATTCAAATTCGCGACAATGTCATGTACGACAACGGCAACGACCCCGTCACCGATGTCAAAGCCTTAATGCTGACCCAATTTTCGACGCAGGGACCCGATATTCTCGCGTACAAGTCGGCAGCGGATGCAGAGCGCGGCAGCTGTGTTAGCCAGAAAAGTGCTTACCGCACCTTTGGCTTGGGAGACTGGGCGGAGTGTGGCCGTACTACGGTGCGCGCCGCCGACGCGGTCGCAAGCGCTACACCACCCGACAGCACGTCGCGCGCAGTAGCGAGCAAAATGCTCGCCGAACCCGCAGCGCCTCGCGTAATTACCGTAGATGCCAACGGCGCAGAATTGGTTTACCAGGGCATATGCGCCGGCTGTCACACATTAAATGTACGCATGATCGGGCCACCCGTGCTCGCGATTCAAGCGCAATATGGCGATGATGCCGAAGCGATAGCACGCTACATTGCCGCGCCAGAAAAAAAACGGCCTGACTTCCCTACAATGCCTCCGCAGGATCACCTGTCAGAAGCTATGCGTATAGAAGTAGCGCGTTATATGTTGTCACTCAGCGGGCGCTAACTCGATAGGAAAGCTCACCGTGGCAGTGATTCCTTTGGAATCGCTGTCTAAGGACAGCGTGCCGCCCAGATCAGCCGCGATTTCGTGACAAATGGTTAGCCCCATACCAGGATGGCTACCGTCATCCGCCTCGGTCACAAACGGCGCATGCACTAGAGCAAGCTTCTCAGGGTCAATGCCACCTGCGTTGTCTCTGACCACAAGCGTGAAACTATTACCCTCGACGCTTTCAATCACTTTAATAACACGGGCTTCTGCCGGCTCGCTCTCACCGGTGATATCAAATACCACTGGGCCTTGGCGAATAAACGCATCCACTGCATTCTCGACTAAGTTAAAGACGATCTCCTGCAGCGCGGTGGGTACCGCTTGTACCTCACACAGGTGTTCGGTCGGCTGATAATCGAGCTCAGCATCAGCTGCCGAAAACCGCTTCGCCAATAACTCCAAGGCGACACCAATCGACTCGCTTGGCTTGATAGGCGTTTTCGACTGAGATGCCGTTGGTGAAAACGCTTTCATACCGCCGGTAAGACGAGCCGCTCGCGCAATCTGATCATCGATACGCGCAAGCTTTTCTAGCGCGACGGCGGGGTCTAAGGTGTTTTTTTCGATTGCACGCTTTAAGTTATAGGCTGCCATACGGATAACATTGAGCGGCTGATTCAACTCGTGGGCGGCACCGGCGGCAACCTTCCCTACACCCGCTAGGCGTGCCGAATGCTTTAGTCGTCTAGCCAGCTCATTGACGTCCGGGTCACTGTCAGTCATAGGGATTGGCCTTTTTTCACATGACGATTATGGATAGACGCGATTATTAGAGCGCGCGCATCCACACGGGTATGATTGACTTGCATGTGCCGCTCTCCTGAGTATTAATAACGCCTGCAATATGCTCAACAGCGTAGCACCACTAGCGACCCGGTAACATGGCTGCTTAGGTAATGCGATAAATCTCCCACAAATAAACACAGTAAGGACTCACATGGACACACGCGCTCTCTTTTCTCTCGAAGGTCGTACCGCACTGATTACCGGTGGCTCGCGAGGCATAGGCCTTATGATTGCCAAAGGCTTCCTCGCGCAAGGAGCGAAAGTTTACATTTCCTCACGCAAGGCCGATGTGTGTGATGCGGTCGCAGCTGAACTGGGCGAAAACTGCTTTTCACTGCCCATGGACGTGTCCACCGTTGAAGGCTGTCAAGCATTAGCCCAAGCCTATGCAAAGCATGAAGACCAGCTCGACATCTTAGTGAATAACGCAGGCGCAGCGTGGGGCGCACCGTTTGAATCGTTCCCAGAGCAGGGCTGGGACAAAGTCATGGATTTAAACGTTAAGTCACCCTTCTTTCTAACCCAAGCGTTTGCCCCCGCTCTGAAAGCGGCAGCTCGCGCTGATAAACCTGGCAAGGTCATTAACATTGCGTCTATTGACGGCTTGCGCCTGAACCCTTGGGAAACTTACAGCTACCAGGCATCCAAGGCGGCGGTTATCAACCTAACCAAACGCATGTCGGCTACTCTAATCGCTGACCAGATTAACGTAACGGCTATCTGTCCCGGCGCCTTCCCGTCTGAGATGAACCGCGCGACACGCGACCATGGCGATGCTGTCAGTCAGACCATTCCTAACAAGCGTATTGGTCACGACGAGGATATGGCCGCCGTAGCGATTTATCTCGCGGCACGTTCGGGGGACTATGTTGTTGGTGAATCGATCGCTGTAGACGGTGGCGTTGTTAACGCAAGTCTTCCCCAAAGTTGGGAGCCTGCGTAATAACCATTGCGGGAGGGCCGTCCCGCATGGTGCGGCCCTATAGTCACAGTAGCTTAGATCTTACGAGCAATAAAAACAGCGCCTTTCGAGCCGATGCCTACGAGCCACTGCCAACCTCTGGTCAGCAGGCCTATCTTTGCCACTACTAACGACGCCGCTTCATCGCGATGCGCCACTTCGTCTTGTTGACACTCAAGCAGCAATTGGCGCAGGCCTCTGAAGGGGCCATCTTCGCTAAGCCTGACAATTTGCTCCTGGTAGTGATGATCGACAAAGGTTTCTACCGCTTCAATAGTCGCAAATACAGCGTGTGGTCCAACTAATGACGGAAGAGCGCCCGTTAACCACCCCATTATCTTCCACAGTCCCAGCAAGTGCGTTTCGGTATTGGGAGGCATAGCCTCTGTTATGCGCTGAAGGTGATATTGCTCTGTTTCTAGGTGGCGCAGAGCAAAAGCCCGAACCTCACTGCTTTTTGAGACAGCCAAGATGCCGCGATAGATCATGACAGCGCCTGCTTCACCTGCGTGATTTGAACGTAAATCAGCAATTAGCCAATCGGGAAGCTCATGGTCTGCTTGGTTGGCAGCGCCAACCAGCCTAGTCTTTAACTGTAACTCTGCGCTGCGTTTCACGCGTGCAAGCTCACGAGGCACTTTCCTCATTTGTTTTAAAGTGCTCGGGCTTTCCATGCATGGCATACCACTCTTCCCATTCCCAAGGCGTCATCGTTTTAGGAATGGCGTTCGAGGTAGCGCGACTAAAAGCCTTGCCTTGCAATGAATTATCCGTTGTTTGAGCGTCATCACCGAGAATGTCGCGAATTAACTTCTGATTCCGTGTTTCCATGGATACCACCTCCTGAGCCTACAGTACTCTAAAAACGGCGGAAGTGGTTTTTGTCGATGACACTACGAATAGCAAACACAGGAAATGTGCTCAAGGTGGTGGCCGAATGTGAATGTTCTGATAAACTGCGGATCTCGTTTTCGGGCCCATAGCTCAGTTGGTTAGAGCAGTCGACTCATAATCGATTGGTCCCAGGTTCAAGTCCTGGTGGGCCCACCATTTTATTGACTCATCGATAAGTGCCAAAAGCACATGAGGTCCCAGCCCGACCCCTCCTAGCGCCCTCAGCCAGAGCGCCACCTGAGTCATTGCCTCTTTTCGCTGGGAAGGATTCCAGTTCAACAGCACTCAATCAGCAAGGAAGCCACTGAGAAATTCGTTGGTACAAAGTTGTTCGTGCCAGGTTTCGAAGGTGAACGAAAAAGATCTACAGGACCTGCAATGCACGTGCTAACCGCAGGCACTGCCCGAGTCTGTATGCACGATCTCAGGTTCCGCGATTACTTTCTGGACGCCCAGTTACTTGCAACACCGAATTTATAATTCTTATACTTCGAATTGAGGCCCGTGAGTGTTAAGCCAACCGGGGGGAAGTCCACCCCGTTTCAGGAAAGAAATACTCCCGAACAGCCTCGGCACCAGCATCTAGGCGTGCCGACCTAAAACGCTCGTCTTTCACAATGCGGTCTATGCCTCACGAAGTAGCACGGGATTGGCTGGTGTTCCACCCTGTGACATCGCACGTTCGGCCAGGTCAGCATAGCGCTTTTCGACAGCGGCTCGCTTGATTTTCAGAGTGTGCGTCACCAATCCATTCTTGGCACTCCAGTCTTCGGCGGAGATTACGACGGCAGCCAGCTTTGCGTGGCTATCGAGCTTCGCGTTGGTGCGGATGATCGCCTGCCGTAACTGCTCATCCACGAACTGCGGATCGGCAGCTTTGCCTTCCGCGGATAGCTGTATGGCCATCGCAGTCTGAGGGAGCCCCGCGCCCATCACACAAAGCTGCTCAATGAATGGCTCTAAGGATAACTCACCTTCTATCGGCAGCGGTGCAACATATTTGCCTTTTGCGGTCTTGAAGATTTCCTTCACGCGTCCGGTGATACTCAGGAATCCGTCCTGGTCCAGCGCACCGCGGTCACCGGTGTGAATCCAGCCATCCACCAGGGTCTCGGCGGTTTTTTCAGGTTCGTCAAGATAACCCTGCATCACCGCCTGTGCCCGGATCAGGATTTCACCGTCGTCGGCTATTTTGATGTCAGTATTCATAGTCGGTTTGCCCAGAGTCCCAGGCTTCCTGTCCCAGGGTAAGTTGCTTGTGCCCGAGAGAATCTCCGACTGTCCGTAGATTTCGCAGAGCGGCATGTTCAGATTCTCGTACCACTCGTGAAGCGACGGTGGTGTCGGCGCCGATCCCGTCAATAGAATTCTCGCTTCGTCGAGGCCGAGGCTCGCTCTTATCTTCATCTTCGTGCTTGCGCCTGTCTCAGGATTGGTAAGTAGCGTATCCAGTGCTTCCTGGCCGCCGGTCATAGCCAGAATACCTCCCTGAAACTTGGACCACAGGCGCGGAACACACTGAAAAAACGTAGGACGGACCTCCACCATATCCGTTCCAAAGGTGGCTTGCTCCTCATTGAATCCGATAGTGCACCCGGCGTAGAGGCTCATGAAGTCGACCGCTGCACGCTCAAAGCCATGCGCCAGCGGCAGGTAAGAAATCAAGCGGTCATTAGAATTCATACGGAAGGTCTGACCGAGGTTGCGCGCGATGTGGCTTGCACCTTCGAAATCGTAGACGACTCCTTTCGGCTTGCCCGTGGAACCAGAGGTAAAGATGGTAGTGATCTCATCGGTTGGAGCGCGATCCGGTTCGCCGGGCAATGGCGCTTGATCCCCGAGGAGCTCGTCCCAGCTGTAGTTTGCTCCGGGAACAGCAGCAGAAGGGAATGAAACCACGACCAGACCGTCCGGAAGCTCTGCCCTCACAGCCTCCCAGTTATCCGTCTCTCCGACAAACAGCACCTTGGCTGAGCTTCGATCCAGACAATACCGGGCATCCCCAGATGTCATTGTTGTGAATATGGGCGCACTTGAAGCGCCGGCCATCATGATCGCAAGGTCCGCTATCACCCAGTGAGCGCAGTTTTTTGACAGGATCGAGACTCGATCGCCATTGGCCAGCCCGAGAGCCTGCAAGGCCGCGGCCACACGGCGGGCCTGATCGCCGACCTCACTCCAACTGTAGTCTTTCCATTTCTGGCCATTGGGCTGCCGTAGATAAGTCGCGTCAGGTTTTGAACGCTCCCAGTGATAAAACATACCCAACAGTGTCGTTGTACTCGCAGTCTCGTTCATTAGCTTCTCCTAAGCTTCATCCCATTGTCTCTAGGCCAATCTCGGGGAGTTTCTCAGGTCTCGAGGGTCAAGGAGACACAATGGAGTTATTGGCGACGGCTGCTACGACATTCCTCTTAGTTAGTGCTTCTTACCGGACCTGCGTCGCAGCACGTTTCAATTATAGTTATGTATGGTTATGGACTCTCGGAGTCTGATAATCACAATAGGCAAATTCACAATAGAGTATCTTTTTAGGGGTGAGATTGGCATGATTAGAACAACCTGTTAGCTTGGCCATTTCGCTCTGTTTCTGCTCCGACAAGAACAGGCCCCGTTGAATGGGTATCCTGCCTCTGACTCAGTAACTCTCAGACACAAATATCGATGAAGAATCTCCAGGTTTCAACGCATTACACGGCCGTACTGATCCGGCACGCACAAGCGCTCGGCCTGGACTCTGATGGCATTCTCACAAGATCAGGTATCGACCGTTCGCTCGCCGAATTAGAGAACCAGTGGATTAGTAACGAGTCAATGACCAGGCTAATCAAGGAAATTTGGGCTGCGACCGATGATGAAACCATGGGTTTTCAGCCGTCGACGACCCGCCGGGGAACCTGGGCCATCGCATGCGAGTTTATGTTGGAGGCCGATACGCTCGGCGAATTACTGCGGAGAGGGGCCCGATTTCTGGAGTTTATGCCAGAGACAGCCATCGGATTCACTCTGGAGGAAAAGGAGCACACGGTGCTCCTTCACTCGGGGTACCAGCCCAACGATCGAGACATTGATTACTTCTTTGCGGAGTTTTTGCTGGCGTTATGGTCTCGTTTTCCAGGATGGGCTATCGGAGAGACTATCCATCTCAACCACGCTTTCTGCAATTATCCGCGGCCGCCTCACGTGACTCTTTACTCGGAGCTGTTGCATTGCGATGTGGCGTTCGATCAGCCGAGCACTGGCATCGGTTTTCATCGCCGCTACTTGGAAAAACCCATAGTGCGCACCATTGAGGAACTCAAAGGGTGGCTGCGCAATTCTCCTGCGGACCTACTGTACACGCCCGGACGTGAATCCAGTGTGCAATCTCATCTTAAGGGCGAGCTTCGAAGAGCAATCAAGAATGCGTCCCCATTTCCGGCCTTCGAGGCACTCTGCGAGCGACTCTGCATGAGCCCACAAGTTGTTCGCCGCCGGTTGGCAGAGGAGGATACCTCTTATCAGAAGATTAAAGACTCAATCCGCTGTGATGCGGCCCGACGAATGCTAACAAACAAAGATCTCTCGATCGCCGATGTGGGCGCTCGCACGGGTTTCAGCGAGACGGCAGCCTTCAGCCGTGCCTTTAAAAAGTGGACGGGGCAAAGCCCCGCTCAGTACCGGTCTAAAAAATCTTGAGAGTCCAGTTGCGCGAAACAGCGTAACGCCGGGTATTCAGAAGCGCTCTCGATGCACCTCGCTTGGAAGTCGCTCATGCTAATATGCTGCGACTGATCAACTCCTTCATGATTTCACTGGTACCGCCATAGATGCGCTGCGCGCGCGCGTCTACGTAGGCACGCGACACGCCGTACTCACGCATGAATCCGTACCCCCCGTGCAACTGCAAGCAGATGTCCGCTACTCGATTCTGCATTTCAGTGCAGGATGCCTTCGCCATGCTGACCGTTCCCTCGTCGAGCTCTCCGGCCATGAACAGCCCTTTGCATTCCTCGACAAATGAGCGGTGAATCCTTACATCGGTCGCCGCCTCTGCCAGCTTGAAGCGCGTATTCTGAAGATCGGCGAGAGCTCCGCCGAAAGCCTTCCGCTCCTTTACATAGCGTATCGTGTCGTTCAGTACGCCTTCAGCCGCGGCAACCGCACCTATTGCCAGCGCTAGTCGCTCACGCTGCAATTCTCCCATCAAAACGGCAAAGCCGCGATCGAGCTCGCCCAGAATAGCCGTGGCCGGGACCCGAACGTCCTCGAAGAACAGCTCTGAGGTGTCGCTGGCGTGGAGCCCGATTTTCTCGAGATTGCGCCCTCGGGAGAATCCCGGCATTGAAGCGTCGACAAGAAACAATGTTGTCCCCTTCGAGCCACGCACATCAAGATTGGTGCGCGCCGCTACCACGACCAGGTCACAGTGTTGGCCATTGGTGATAAAGATCTTTGAACCGTTGATGACGTAGTCGTCGCCTTCCCTGCGCGCGCTAGTACGGATCCCCTGCAGGTCGCTACCCGCACCAGGTTCCGACATCGCAACGGCTCCAACGCACTTGCCGCTGGCCATAGCCGGAAGATAGCTCTGCTTTTGCTCTTCGGTACCGTGGTTCAATAGATAATGGGCAACGACGTCGGAATGAACAGCCATGGGTCCACCCAAGGCACCACAGTTGGCGCGTGAAAATTCTTCCTGTATCACCATGGAAAACAGAAAATCGGCACCGGCACCGCCGTAACTCTCCGGCAGGTCGACGCAAAGTAATCCCTGTTCACCCAGCTGGTTCCAGAGATGGCGCGGAAATATTTCGGCTTTCTCCCAAACTTCGTAGTTCGGAACTACCTCCGTTTCTACGAATCGGCGAACGTTCTCCGCAAATAGCTCAAGCTCTTCTAGCTTGGCAGTCTCCATGAATCCTGAAGCCAAAGGCATGTTCATCAAACTCTCTCCCGTAACGCGTGTGAATTTTGTTGGCGACTTTGCGAAGCGTCACCATTTCGCTTTCGCCAGTGCCCTTAAATGGCGACGAGCGCTTCTCCAATCAGAGTCTGCTGCCCATCGGCCTTCGCCGCCTGGATCGAGCATCGCGCCAGTGTTTCGCCATCCCGCTCGATAAGCTCCACCACTTCACCGCTACAGCTAATGATATCCTGCAGGTGGGTTATGGCTGCAAAACGACTGCTGAACTTGCGCAACTGAGACTGAGGCTGCCAGTCGGTCAGCATGCGTCCAAGATAAGCCATTGACAGCATGCCATGAGCGAACACATCCGGGATCCCAGCCTTCTTGGCGAAGTCGCTGTCGATATGAACCGGATTGTGATCTCCGGAGGCACCTGCATAAAGAGCCAGGGTCGTCCGGCTGATCGCGGGAAGCTTAAGGGCGGGAATCTTTGTACCTACAGTTGTCTTCGACATAGCCATCTCCTTCATGAGCTCCGGTAGACCAGGGTCTGTCGAGCCTTGCCTACGGGCTCCCCACTCTCGTTGGTGTAGACACTCTCTACGACAACGAATTCCAAGGCTCCGCCTTTTTTATCGAAAATGTCTGCAATTTTCGAGGTCTGCGTAATCACATCACCGGCATAGATCTGGGCAAGATAGTCGAACTCCTGCGAGCCGTGAAGAACTCGCGGGATGTCCAAGCCAAGCAGCTTAACGATCGGCAGAAACTCAGGACCCTCAAGGTCGATAGAGAACATAAAGGTAGGCGGAGCCGGAATTGTCGCGTGACCTGCGGCTCTGGCGGCAGCTTCATCGACATAAATCGGATTGGTCTCCCCGATGGCCCTCGCGAAAAAGCGCAATCGCCCTTTTTCGATCTCAACCGTGAACGGCGCAAATTCATGTCCGATCTTGCTTCTGTCTAGCATTGCGAGCTCCTGTACATTGTAACCACCACGGCACCGCCCAAGCCGAGATTGTGCTGCAGCCCGATTCTTGCGTTCGGCACCTGACGTTGTTCAGCGGCCCCACGCAGCTGTTTGACGAGTTCGTAGCACTGCGCAAGCCCAGTCGCACCGATCGGATGCCCTTTGGACATCAAGCCGCCCGACGGGTTGACCACGAACTTACCCCCGTATGTGTTGTCACCCGCGTTGACAAAATCGGTCGCCCCACCCTCTTCGCAGAGACCCAGGCCCTCGTAGGTGATGACCTCATTGGTCGTAAAGCAATCGTGCAGCTCGACAACATCAACTTCGTCGGGTCCGAGGCCTGCCTGATCGAAGACCGCCCGAGCGGCGCGGCGGGTCATATCGCCGCCCACTAAGCAGATGGGGTCATTCCAGGTCGCCGGTGTGTCAGTCGCCATCGCCTGGCCGATAATCTCTACGCCGCCGCGCAGTCCATGTCGTTTCGCAAAGGCGTCGCTACATACCACGGCCGCACCCGCGCCGCAGGTTGGGGGGCAGCACATCAGTCGGGTGAGATAGTCGAGATAGAGCGTTGGTGACGCCAGCACCTCCTCAACTTCCAAAGGGCGGTTGAAGAGTGCGAGGGGGTTCAGTATGGCGTGATTCCGACTCTTTACGGCTACTTTGGCAAACAAGTCAGGTGTCGCGCCGTAAGTATCCATGTAGTGCTTGCCAGCAGCTCCGAAGCATCGCAGTGCGAGGGGGGCATCGGGATACCCGGCATCGTCGAGAACCTGCATGAATTCATCAAACGGAGACTCGCGATCATCCCAGTGAGACCCCAGTGCGCCAGGCTGCATCTCTTCAAAGCCAAAGGCGAGCGCGCAATCGATCGCACCGCTTTCGACCGCCTGTCGAGCCAGATAGAGCGCCGTGGATCCCGACGAGCAGTTGTTGTTCACGTTGATTACTGGGATACCCGTCATAAAGGCACCGTAAACCGCATGCTGCGCGCAGGTGGAGTCGCCATAGATGTAGCCGCCGTAAGCCTGCTCGATAAGCGCCGGGGCTACGCCTGCGTCATTAAGCGCGCCTTGTATGGCCTTGGAAGCCATTGTTCGATAGGACTCCTGCTGGCCCGGCTTGACGAACTTGACCATATCGACGCCGATAACTTGTGCGTTATTCACCGCTTTGCCTCCCATCACATGCTGATTCCGAGGTTGCCGAAGACCGGCCCAAAGGTATCCTGCACAGAGCGCGGGTGATCGGCGTTTGTGAAGTCACAAACCTTGTCCCACACATCCCTGACCTGCTCCGCGCTCATGTCTTCACTGGGCGAGAAACTCACGCCCTTACTTCTTTCCCATCTGAGCCTGGAAATCCAGCCAGCGCCGACCTCAAACAGCGAACCATTATCCAAACTGTCTTCTGCGCACAGCTTAACGACGAGGGGAGTCACGTACTCCGGCTTGAGCGCCTCAATAACTTCCTGGGGCAGTATGGTCTCGGTAAGCCTGGAGCCTGCGACCGGCGCAATTACGTTAGCCTTGATACCCTTTTTTGCACCCTCGATCGCCAGCGTATTGGTGAGTCCAATGAGGCCGCATTTTGCGAAGGAATAGTTCGCCTGCCCAAAATTCCCGTAGATCCCCGCAGCAGACGTCGTGTTGACGATTCGGCCGTAACCCTGTTCAAGCATGATCGGCCAAGCGGCTTGGGTAACACGAAATGCTCCGAGAGCGTGCACCTGGTATATCAGCTCCCAGTCCTGCTCGCTCATCTTCGCAAAACTGGCGTCGCGGAGAATGCCGGCGTTGTTTACGACAACGTCAACCCGGCCGAAGTTATCCAGAGCTGTCCGGATAACTGCGTCACCATTTTCGACAGAGTCGTAATTGGCAACAGCTTCTCCGCCGGCATCGAGAATTTCCTGCACCACGGCATCGGCAGCCTCGCTACTCTTGCCTTCGCCACTACCACCGCCACCGAGGTCATTAACCACAACCTTCGCGCCGCGCTGCGCAAATTCAAGCGCGTGAGATCGACCAAGACCTGCGCCGGCCCCAGTAATCACAACTACGCGATAGTCAAATCGAATGTCACCGCTCAAAATATCGTCTCCGCTTTAAGTAGATCTGGCTGGCTTAATGTAGACACGCGGCGATGAGCGATACAGGACCATTTCGCTCAATTGTTATGATCATTTTTCTCGCCTTGCGGTCATCGCACTCGACTAGACTTGGTTAGATCCCCAACTTTAGCGACGAAATAACCCCTGCAAGCTGAGCAGACTGAGCATACCGTGATATGTTTTTTCGTCATTGTTTTGTGGATGTTCGCCTCACAAGACCTCTGGCGCCCTACAAAGTGCTGAAAACCATTCACAGTCTCGACAGCATTCCGCTGACCAGTGTCGGAAAGATCGATAAAAAACACCGACAGTGGGTGACGTCAATAATTGAAGAAATATTGGATGGTTATTACGTCTTCCACGCCTTATATCCGCAACTCAAACGTCATCATCTTGGTGTCGTGGATGAACCGTAATAGCGGATCCAGGCCTCCTCGGTGAGCGGCATAAATCTGCCCTTCTGCTCAACCGGGAATCGTATCGGTTGACCCGCGTAGACTTCTCGGACCTGGGAATCGACAACAACAGCGATGCCATTAACCAGCACATGAGACACGCCGGTTACCGGTAATCCCTGCTCACCCACCTTGTAAGTTGAATTATCGGTAACTGTTAGCGGGTTAAATACGACGACATCTGCGACCATACCTTCCTGCATCCGACCCCTGACCTGCATTGCCTTCAAACCGGTATTACCCAGGTACTTGGCGGGAAGATAGTTCATCTTCGACAGTGTAATCATAAGCGGCAATTCGAGCTCGCGACTCAAACGCAACAGCTTGCCGTGGCTACCCGCGGTGCGAGGGTGGCCAGCCCACTTCTCATAAGGCGTATTGAAATTGACACTGGTGCCGAGCGGCAACCAGGTACCGTCGGTGGCTAGGGTAAGCTCCTCGTCACGCACCCAATCTTCCAGCCAGAACGAACGGTTTCCATAGTAGGCAAAAATTAACTTATCAGCGTCGGTGTTTCTGGCCTTCAAAAACTCCTCCCGGGTATAGAACTTACCTCTTTCGGGATCGTAGATACCGCCCTCTGCGCCGCCATTTCCGTATTGATTGCCGGTGGCTTCATAGGTTTCAGGTTGTAGATACTCCGCAGAAATTACCGTCGAGGCGGCGATGTAAGGATATATCTCTCCCCACATCGTGTAGCCTTTTCGGCGCGCCCAAGAAAGTTTATTGGCAATATCCTGCCAGCCGGCATCGAGCATATGGCAGTAGAGCAGCGGCGCTTCTAATTCGAGGGCATTTGCAAACACTTCATCGAATCCGGCAGGCTGCTCCGCAGGCGTTAAGGCACTGGGATAGTACCTCCCGTGCACGGAAGTCAACCTGCCATAGTTGCCTGCGGCTTTCTGTACAGCGTACTGTTCCAGGGTCGAGATCCCGGTCCTGCTGTAACCTGGCACAGAACCCACCCCGATTGCCCCCTGACGCAACTCCTCATCCAGGCTTCTCATTAAATCGTTCAACTGTTGTCGGTTACTGGTGCTTACCGACCAGCCCGCTTCAGTCGCGCGACCCATCATCACTGTTATCTGCACGGCATCCATTGGACCTGCTGTCAAATCCTTGTTGATTTGCCACGCTTCATCGTCGTGAATACGGATTCGATGCGCCATGTGCGAGGCGGTAATTCCGTAGTTGTAGAGTGAATTCCCCTCCTTACTCAGGTACCACTGCGCTACTTTTAAGCCGCCGCCTTCAAGCTCCAGCGCGGTGGTTATCCCGGCACGAAGCGCCAACTTCTGTGTCAATACGTCCTGCCCATGCCAGTGCGTATCCACGAACCCGGCAGTCACCACCTGACCGGCAGCCGCCAGAACCGTATTGCCTGTTATCGGTTTCGTAGTTATTGCCTCTATAAGGCCATCCTTAATACCTACGTTACGGATCTCGTCAAAACCGGTTTCGGGGTCCATAACCCTCCCTCCCAAAATAACGACGTCATAGTCGTCCATTTGGAGATCTGAACTGGACCTGGGACCGCCAATTGCCTGACTGCAAGCACAGAACAAGAGCAATACACAGGCAACAAGAGACGTGAGCTTAACGCGCATTTTATTTAAGTCCTATCTATGGCGATTTACTGATTCACCGGCCCACTAAAATAGTTCTGGCCTCCTCAATCGGCGAGAGTGTTCTTGTAGATCTTTCCATCTTTCATGATCAGATCGATGTTGTCCTCATAGTTTTGCAGGACAAGAATATCCTCCAGCGGATTGCCGTCTATAAGAAGGATATCGGCATAGGCACCCGCCTCGATCACGCCGAGCGGTCCATCTGGATAGGGGTTCTTGACACCGGACAGCGCGATCGCCTCGCCGTTGATTCTGGTGACCTGTTGCAGTTGTTCGAAGGGCGTATAGTATTCGTTGCGAAACGACCACTCGGTCGGAAACAGCTTCAGGAACGCATCACGGGGACCAATGATATCGGTGCCCCAAAGTGTTTTCAGTTTGTGCTTCCTTGCGTACTTGATGGTCTGCTTCAGACCATCGTGGACTACCTGTGCCTTGGCCCTCTGCACTTCTGTATCAATACTGGGATGTGTTTTCGGGTCGGCAAGAAAGACGGAAGTCTGCATCGACCAGATAACGTCGTGCCGAGCCATCTTCCTGACGGTATCTTCCTCCATGATGGTCGCGTGCTCGATCATTTTGAATCCGGCGTCAATGGCCCGATCGACCGCCTCATCGAGATGCACGTGTATCGTCGCATACGTCCCGTAGTTCGACGCTTCCTCCGCTACAGCCCTGAGTTCCTCTATCGAATACTGCAGCGAAGTGAGCGGGTCCATCTGGCTGTAGATCCCGCCCCCGCCCATTACTTTGAGAAAATGGGCTCCTGCGGCCAGGTTGGTACGCGCGAGCTTACGTACCTCAGGGACGCCATCCGCCGTGCGGGTTGCCCCGAGAAAATTAAGAATAGAGTTTTCAGGGTTGCGGGCCGCCGGTGAGAAAAATGGATTATTCTGGTAGGGCAAACGAAAATCACCATGACCGCCTGTTTGCGATATGCCCGAGCCCGGCGATAGAATTCGAGGCCCAACTGCCGTTCCGTCATCAATTGCCTGTTTTGTTCCAAGTGCCCATGCGCCGCCATCTCTCACCGTCGTGAAACCCATATTAAAATAGTCCTGGGCTCTCACCAGCATCTTCGCGCCCACCGCATCCCAATAGGTTGAGACCAGTTCGGTCGCAGAAAATGCGGCGCCAATAATATGTCCGTGAGCCTCGATCAATCCGGGCATCAGGGTCCGCCCTTCACCGTTGATCACCGTGGCGTCGGCAACGTTCAGGTTCGCGCCCAGCTGTTTGATCATATTGCCTTCAACTAGCACGTCGGTGTTGCTGGCAAGTGATTCGCTGCGTCCGTCGAAGACATTGACGCCGGTGAATAACACGAGTTGGGATTCCGCTTGCGCAGTCGCACTGATGACGGCCAGCAAGAGACTACGCGCCAGTCCATGCAGCCATCGAAGTTGCCTGCCCGAATCAGGTCTTATCTCAATCTTCATGAAGTTTCTCCCTGTTTGGTCTCGCTATGGCCGGCTCCGATCTTATCTCCGGTAGGCCTTCAATATCAGTACGGGCTCGGCCAGAATCTGATCGCTTACCGCCTCAAATCTGGTTGTTCCGCCAGTCTCAAGATCAGTGATTTTCCTGACCGTGTCCATTCCCTCAATCACTGTCGCGAAAGCGGGAAACCCCTGGTTATCCGGCTTGCTACGCCCGTCGAAATCCAACGATGGCAGGTCTCCCAAACAGATAAAAATCTCGGGAATAACCTGTCCGCTTTCCCAGAGATCCCGTGCGAACGAAACCGTTGCGAAGCGATGCTTCAAGCCGGTTTCCTCGGTGGTCTCGATTCTCTCGAGCAAGCGTAGCCCAAGATCCGCCACGCTCGCGGGGCCCGGCCCGGCGATAAAGCCATACATGACTCCGCCCTGAATCAGCTCTGGTCCGTCTACATCAGCGCCAAGAGGGACACCGGCTCGGTAAAAACTGGCTCCGTCGTAATCTCCACGATCCACAAGGCCGAGGAAATACGCAGCCGTTCTGGGTGCCCTGTCGTGGTAGACTTGCACTACGATGTCACCTAGGGAGGTTTCAAGCACCACTTGTGCGGGTTTCAAGCTGGCTGAACTGCCTGCGGCCGCTGCGACCGGCAGAACCAGCGCGGCCCACAGCACTACCACTCGAAGAAGAAAGAATCGCATATTCATCCGGTCCTCCCTTGCTGCTGATACGACCCATAGTCTAGAAGTGTTCTGCTGACCACCGTCATCATAAAGAAACCTGAAAAAACATCCCCGCCGGGTGCGGCGGGGATTGTGCTCGGCGGGATTACCAGTTGTAGGATGCAGTAACACCATAAGTCGCAGGCATACCTGGAGCGCGAATTATATTGTCCACACTCTTATAAACGTTAGATGCTACGAACTCGTCGGTGACGTTACGCCCCCAAAACATCAGGCTCCAAGCGTCATCGGTTGAGCGCAAGCCGGCACGCAAGCCAACAACTGTGGTTTCATCAACTTCATAAATTGGATCTAGAGGAGCCGCCGCACTGCCAAAGTCTGTCTGGAAGCTGTCAGAGTACGATAAGTCGCCGCCTAAAAATGCCATCAGCCCATCCCTAACAGGCCACTCGTAATTGACAAGCGCAAGCAGTTGCATCTGCGGGGTCAATGGAAACTCAGAGCCCGCTAAGTCAAACGCTTGCGTGCTTTGCTGGGTGTAGCCAGAAAACTTTTTAATCTCAGTGTCCACATAAGAACCAGCCAAGCTCACAAAAAGACCGTCAATCGCTTGCCATTGTAATTCAATCTCGGCTCCTTTCACTTCAGACTCAGGCACATTGGCTAGAGTGAACAGCGAACCGAACCCGGTCAGAATCTTGGTAAGCATTTGCTTGTCAGTATAGTCGTAATAGAAAGCAGCACCGTTTAACTGGGCATTGCCGTCCATCAGTGCCGTCTTAAAACCAGCTTCAACAGCGTCCAGCTGCTCTTGAACAACCGGCTCGAGCTGAATATGAAGGTTAGCGGCCAGTGTTGGAAATGAACCCGACTTAAATCCACGACTGTAAGAGAGATATAGCAGAGTATCGTCATCCAGATTCCAATCTACGGCCACTTTGCCTGAAGTAGAACTTTCATTCAAAGCACCCTTATAGAGCTCTGCCTGACCTTCGGAATTAAGACTTACACAGCCCCCAGGTTCATTTCCCGCACCTAGTAGCGCACTGAATATAAAATACAGCCCACCATGTACATCTTTGGTACAGCCTTCAAAATCTTTCTCATCTCGTGTGTGACGCAAACCAACCGTCAATGAGATGTCGTCAGTGAGATACCATTCGGTGTGCCCAAATACCGCCCAGGATTCGCCCTCCTGCTTACCAAGACTCAGAATCTCCTGTATTCCAAAGGCAGGGACACCGGCAAAATTATTAGTATTGGTACTAAATTCAACACTCTGCGGACGGTCACCAAGCACTTCATCATTGCTGTAATACACTCCTGCGATCCACGAAAAAGTGTCGTTTTCACCCGATAATCTCAATTCCTGGGAGAAAGAATCTATCTCGGCATCATTGGAGTAGTAACTGTTATTAAGGTGGTCAGAGGAAGGGGTAAAGCCGACTGCAGTGGCTGGAATCAAAGGTGGAACACGAGGGTCTTCCAGGGGAACCCCAGAAAAACCATCACGATTAAACACAGAACCATTGTCTTCAAAGTGAGAGACGCCAGTGAGGGTGGTAAGTTTCAGATCTTCATTAATCTGCCACTTAAGAGTTAAAAACGCCGACTGCATTTCAGTGTTCTTGGTAAAGTTTCTGCCGACTGTCCAGTCTGCGCGACGAGCATTGTCAGATGGTGTTGGTTTTATGTAGTCTTCAATAATATCTGAAACAGTCATGTTGCCCGGGGTTTGATAGGCGGCTCTCATAAACTGAGGCGCCAGCGTGTCCGAATTATCTTCCCACCAATTTAAAGCCAACAACGCATCGAAGCTATCGCTGAAATCTGCCTCAAGTTGCAAACGCACTCCGATTCGATCTTGCTCACCCAATTCATCTTCACGGGATACGCTCTTCTGCCAACCCTCACCTGATTGTGTCGTTCTAAACGCAAGGCGAGCGCGAACGGCATTACTAAGAGCTCCGCTGATATAGCCTTCGGCATCGATGGTTTCGAAGCGGCCATAACCAAGAGAAATACCCGCTTCGAATTCCTCTGTTGGCTTGTTGGCGATGTAGTTAATGCCGCCACCGGTACTGTTGCGCCCATACAGCGTGCCCTGAGGACCCTTCAGAATTTCAACACGTTCGATATCCAGTAACGGACCACCTGTCATAATAGGGAACGGGATTGCCACTTCGTCGTTGTACACACCTACTGTTGACGCTGCCTGCAAGCTGGATTCGTTAAAACCCACCCCGCGCATTGTATAAACCGGAGTACCTGCTCCCACATCATTGTAAGTCAGACCAGGGGTAATGGCGGCCAAATCCGTTATGTCTTCCACTGCCAACTCCTTCAGCGTATCTCCGCTATAGGCAGTGATAGACATGCCAATTTCATTGGCGCTTTGCTCCCGTTTCTGGGCGGTGACCAGAATCTCTTCCAATTCGATAGCAGATGCGACGCTGCTTACACCACCAAGCAAAACACAGCTGCTGATCAATGAACTTATGAGTTTCTTATCCATATTATGTATCCCCTCTTGAATGTCCCCTCAAATCATGAGCCAACTCGTAGCGCATGCGATCAAGGTTAGAACCAGCTGCTAGATCTCCATATGACGATAATTTACTAATCGCTTGACTATTTTTATTAGTGCGACGCGTGTGAGGGAATCCCCCATAGATACCCGTAACTGTATGGTGAACAGCTACTGGTCGCCGATATGATCGAACTGGCCCGCCAATACGGCCATTATGGCTATCGGCGTATTGCGGCATTGCTCAGGGAAGCTGGCTGGCGGGTCAACGGCAAGCGCGTGGAGCGTCTTTGGCGGCAGTAGAGATTCTCTGTCGTTACTTCAATTGTGAAATCGGAGAACTATTTGAACTCGTGGATGAGGAGTGAGTGGGAGCGTCTTACGCAACCAGAGGAGGTCTGAGTGGAGTCAATCCAGACCGCTTTGGTGTCGCTCGCTTTGCAGAATCCGAATTGTGCCTAGGGGCCAAAAACGGGAGCTGCACCAAATTGGTTTGGGTCGAACTCTGTTGGAGTCGACGCAGCATGCTGTCACCAGGCAACGGAGGGTCTGCCCCTGTTTATAGGCATGCCCTTGGTCACGTCACCTATGAACGCCATTGCCCAGAGCAAACTCTGCTCTACCGGCTTATGGAGAAACACTACCCCGCTCTGGTTGAGCAATTGGAATTTCAGGGCAAAAGTCTGCCGACCCATGTCCATCGAGAGTTTGAAGCGTATCTCAAATGCGGTCGCCTCGAACACGGGTTCCTGCGGGTGCGTTGCGATAAGTGTCACTTCGACCGGCTCGTGGCGTTTTCCTGCAAGAAGCGAGGGTTTTGCCCGAGCTGCGGTGCCCGCCGGATGGCCGAGACAGCCGCCCTTCCCTCTGATGAAGTTTTTCCCGATGTGCCATTGCGTCAGTGGGTCATCAGTTTTCCTTTCCCTCTACGGTACCTGTTCGCTGCCCATCCCCAGGCAATGGGCAAGGTGCTGGGCATTATTTACCGCGCAATTTCTACACATCTGATCCACAAGGCTGGATACCGACTTCAGGACGGGGCGACTGGTGCGGTAACGTTGATACAACGCTTCGGATCAGCCCTCAACCTCAACATCCACTTTCACATTCTGTTTTTGGATGGCGTATACGTCTATCGCGACAACCGGCCCCCTCGGTTTCAACGCATAAAGGCACCGAATAAAGACGAGCTCGTTGATCTGGTTCAGCTGATCAGTCAGCGTGTAGGTCGCTGCCTGGAACGCCAGGGCTTGCTCGAACAGGACACCGAGAGCGCCTGGCTGGAACTGCAGCCCGCAGACGACACGGATGCCATGCCTCATCTGCTAGGTAGTTCCGTGTCGTATCGGATCGCCGTCGGCCCGCAACAGAGTCGCAAGGCCTTCATGATTCGCACCATCCGCCCACTCGACCGGCCTGATGCCGTACTGGAACGCGTCGCCAAGGCCAACGGCTTCTCACTCCACGCTGGCGTGAGCTGTGAGGGGCATCAAAAGGATAAACGGGAGCGACTCTGCCGGTACATCGCCAGGCCAGCGGTGGCAGTTCCCCGACTTTCACTGAGTTCCACAGGCAAGGTGGTTTACAGCCTGAAGACACCGTACCGGGATGGAACGACACAAGTGGCCTTCGATCCGGTGGATTTCATGGCCAGATTGGCGGCACTGGTTCCCAAGCCCAGGGTCAATCTCACTCGCTACCACGGAGTACTGGCACCGAACCACCGATGGCGTGGAGAGGTTACTCCGGCCAAACGTGGCAAGGGAGTGAAACGAATCGCCAATACTGACGTTCGCTCACCCGCTGAACGGCACGTCGCGAGAGCCTGCCCCGCTTTATCGGGTATGTCCTGGGCCCAGCGACTCAAGCGAGTATTCAATATCGATATTGCAGTTTGTGGTCGCTGCGGTGGATCTGTCAGAGTTATCGCGTGCATCGAAGACCAGGACATCATCGATAGAATTCTGGCTCATCTTGAGAGCAAGGAACAGAACACCCCCGCCCTGCTACACCTAGCACCACCGACCAGAGCGCCACCTGAGACATTGCCTCTTTTCGCTGGGAAGGAATTCAGTTCAACAGCACTCAGTCAGCAAGGACGCCTCTGATAAATTCGTAGTCTAAATATTTGCGTATGCCAATTCAGAGTTGAACGCATATGAATCGTGCGATCATCTCAAACAGCAGACGTTTTAGGCTCGTTGGCGAATATTTCGCTAACTTTTAACGTGCGACTAACAAGGCAGTAAGACGGCAAACTCCGAAGCCGCCATTTATCTATGCTGTACTTCGAGTTCCCATTACCATAAGGTGGACTTGGTGTTGAGCTTTTTCACACGTGACTACAGTGGGGGCACCAAATCGGAGGCGCTGCAATGCTGTTAAACATTAGTATTACTCTAGCGATTTTTCTAGCGGGGGTAGCGGCCTTGTTTTTTATGAAACGCAGCAAAATTTGGCCCTTCGATAACGAGAATGAACAGGGCCACCGTCCTCAACTCGAAAACGCGAATTTAGGAGATCCCGATACACTTCGGTCATGGGGACGGCGCAGCTATGATCAGGCCGCTGGCCCAAAGCCCCCCTTTGCGGGACGAAGAAAGTCTGACATGTCGGACCAGGAAGCGTCGGTACAGCTTGAAAATGAGCGTAAACGTAACAACGGTAACGCATCCGTCTCCAACGTGAACGTCAAAGTTGACACTGCACCTCCAGGTGGATCTCTACTTCGGGTCGATACTGCTGCACCTTCCCCCGGGGCGCAGGCCAGCCTTGGCGACGAAGTTAGCTTCAATACCGCAGAATATGAGGGTGCAGAACCTGATGGCCCTGGTAGCTCGCAGAGCTCAGATTTGGGGGTTTTAAGTGAGCGGTTTACGGAGGCATTGGTGTTTCTAAATATGGGAGACCAGGAGACGGCTTTCAGTATTTTGGAGGAGCTAGAGAAGTCTGGTAATCCCAAAGAAAAGCTCGAAGCAGCTAGACTTTTGAATAGGTAGATTGCTGATATTGCTGTTTTAAATTCAGATCTATAGTGGCGAAAAGCTCATTGAGATCTGGACCAGGAAACTCAGGCTGTGCCACGTCTGGCTTTTGTTTTTAGCCACTTAATAGACCAGCTCTCACTCCATCCAATCCCTGCAGTTGAAGTAATCAATTCTCGGAGCGGCCTCGTTCCAATCGAACAACCTGCTGACCGGAGCAAAGTATGTTGGCCTCGACTTTCACCCAGAAAACGTCGGCAACACCATCGAATCATTTGCGGACTAGCAAGTCATTCCCACCGTCCCCCAAGGCTTCGCCCAGCTGTAGGCGCCGCAGTCAAAGCGCAGCCGCTTCTTAGCTCCGCCTACGCGCAGCATTAAATATCATAGAGCTGCCAAAACTCTACATTGATGGTGCGGCATGATGCGGTCATCATTACTGAGGGCGTCACCGGCCGCAGAGCTGAGGAACCGGGTTAGACCCCGTTTGTGTGCTCTTTATTCGGTGGTGGTGTCGGCCTCGTCTCCAGCAGATTCATCACTATTGGCGAGAGCCAAAAGATTGCCAATGCCTACGCCGATATTCAGGTGGATATAGTCGCTCATTTCGCCGCTCCAGGAAAGGAGGCCACCCCAGAAAGAAAAGTAGTGCCATGCGTTCTCATCTGCCGCGAATAAGTTGTGCACAAATGCCACTACAACCCAAATGATGGTCCAAACGACCAAGCCAATAATGCCGTTGCGGAGACCAGCAGCAACTATCTGGCCAACCAGCACCGCAATCAAACCCCAATACAAAAAATCCACAGACGCGCTCCATTAAAGTTATTGATTTTAAGCCAAGAGGATTACAAAGTCGGCAAAGAAAATCAATCGGTTACCGGCTACTTACCGCTGCCAAACAAATGTGATCCTCACGCCTGCTTCATGGCAATCCCATGGATGCTCATTGAATGCGGGTACTCCAAGGAAGTTGAAGTAATCAATTCTCGGAGCGGCCTCGATCTTCAGTCGAAGGAATTGTTTGCAACTCGTAACTTTACGCCGTCCGAGGCACTCTCGTAGGGCGGAACGGTTCGGGGTAGGTTCGCACCGCTTCAAATCGAAAATCAGCGTCAAAAGAAGGCCTTGCGAACCTTTCCCTTCAGGTCGCCGACGGATTTAGCATCACGACTAGGGCTGCGTAGTAAGGTTACGGCACGGACCGCGCTTCCGTAGAGCTTTTCTAGCGTGTTATTGTTAATTAAACCAACTCCGCTACCCTTTTTTTTATGACTCCGCTTATCAATCTAGTGCTATTACTCATTAAGTGGCCGGTCGCCTTGCTGTCGGTTCTCGCGCTTCCTGCCGCGGCATTGACCCTAATTTGGCTCTTACTTACGGCATACAAGGAACCGGGCACAACAGCTTCCTTCTTAATCGGCGTGGGTATTTATTGGGTCTTGGACAAGCTTATTTTTAGTCGACGAGACGTTGGATCTTGGTTTTCGACTTTCGAACACGAAATTACCCACGCCATCTTTGCTTGGGCGACACTGCATCGGGTGATTGGGCTCCACGTAACGGCACATAACGGAGGTCATATCCGCTATGTGGGCGGGGGTAATTGGCTTATATCTGTTTCCCCCTATTGGTTTCCGACCCTGTGCGTTCCTATCATTTTGTATGCCAGCGTATTCAGTGATCCCCATCCTGCTTGGGCTATCGCTCTCGGGCTAACTTTTATGTTTCATCATTTATCCACTTGGCGTGAAACCCATGCTGGACAGACTGACTTGCAGGAGACAGGCTTACTTTTCGCGTGGATGTTTTTGCCGACTGCGAATTTGGTTGCAGGTGGAACCGTGATTGCATTCGCATCGGGTAATACGGCTCTGGTAGTGCAATTTTTTATACAGCTGAAGCTCAATATTGGAGATACTTTCTCGCTATTGAGTTTTTGAATTAGTCAAAGCGCCCTGAAAACAGTACGGCATAAGCTGTCGCGGGCCGTCGTTTAGGACTGAGCGAATATGGATAGCCTGCCCAACACAGTGGACAGGGTTTTGGGTCAGGAACCGCGAACTTCTCCAAATCAGCAAGCCCAGCCGACAGAGTCAGCCAGCGCTGCTCGGCCATCGTGAAAACCAGTGATCAAGCTAAAGCGGTAGAACGTTAATCGACGGTTGCCAATGCGCGTTTAATCGCCTGCTGGAGGTCACGTATCAGATCGTCCGGATGCTCCAGGCCCACTGACAGTCGGATTAATCCCTCGGTAACACCTGCACTCTGTCTTGCTTCCAAAGGCACACCAGAGTGCGTGGTTGAGGCGGGGTGGCAGACCAACGACTCAGACCCACCCAACGATACCGCGAGTTTAAAAATCTGGAGATTATTCAAAATACGGAATGCTAAATCTCGGTTGTCATCGATGACAAAGGCAAAAGTCGACCCAGGCCCAGAGCACTGGCTTTTGTAGACCGCTTGAGCACGCTCATCGGTATCGTGCTCAGGATGCAAGATCTTGCATGGCAAGAGCTCGTTGGACGCCAGCCAATTGGCTATCTTTGATCCACTTTCTGCGGCCCTTTCCATGCGCAATGCGAGAGTCTCCATTGAGCGCGCCAACATCCAGGACGAGTGAGGGTCTAGCTGGAAGCCGTAGGCCGACCGGGATTGGCGAATCGGGCGCAGTAGTTCTTTTGAACCAGTGATGCCCCCTGCTACCAGATCAGAATGTCCGCCTACGTATTTGGTCAGCGAGTAGACGCAGATATCCACACCAAAATCCAACGGCTTTTGGAACACCGGACCAAGCATCGTATTGTCACAAACGACCACCGGTTTTTGGCCGGAGGATTCGGACCATTTGTCGACAACTTCTCGGACCATTGTCAGATCG
>Ga0222719_10000817_pt1 | contig 31059 bp, 16 predicted proteins | sample C33_34DmetaG_FD_165039 | JGI IMG/M metagenome (GOLD analysis project Ga0222719, IMG submission 165039) | Estuarine water microbial communities from San Francisco Bay, California, United States - C33_34D | ecosystem: Environmental > Aquatic > Marine > Unclassified | place: USA: California... | reverse complement strand
ATCTGCTAAATGTTCAACAACTACCTTAACTTTAAACGTTCCAAGAGTAGCAGGTGAAGGTTATTTTATCATACCAGCTGGTTCTTATTTTACCGCTTCTAGTGGTAATGTAAAATTTAATTTCTACACAATTGAAGATTATACTGTTAATTTTAACTCAGCTTCATCTTCTAATACTATACAAGTAGATGTATATGAAGGTACATTACTTACACAGAGATTTACACATAGTAATTCCAGGGAAGAATTTCCTGCTTTCGATCTGGGTCAGACTTATATTGATACAAGCACTTTAACTGTGAATGTTAATGGTATCAAACATACAATGGTAACACCAGAAACAGAAGGCTCTTTAGGTTCTAATAGTAATAGTAGAATTTATTTTGTAGAAGAGACAAAAGAACGTACACATAGAATACTTTTGGGTAATAACGTAGTAGGTAAAAAACCTGATATTGGAAGTAATATTACGGCTACGTTTTTAAAATCTTCAGGTGAAATAGCTAATGGTGCAAGAACATTTACTGTAAATATACCTGGAAGAAATGATATTTCTATCTTAGGTACTGTAAGCCCTTCTCAAGGTGGTAATAGCCCTGAAAGTATTCAGAGTATCAAAGACAATGCTCCTCATTGGTTCCAATCCCAATATAGAGCTGTAACTGAAAACGATTATAAGACTCTGTTATTAAACAAGTTTGCAGATATTAGATCTATTAATGTTTATGGTGGTGAAAAAGTAAACCAACCAGGTAAAGTTTTTATCGCAATCAGACCTAGGTCTGCAGATGCTTTGACACAGGCGACTAAAGACACTCTTTTAACAGAAGTCTTGAATAAGACAAGTGTTGTGTCTATTAGACCTGAATTCGTAGATCCATTCCTTTTAAAAGTTGTTTTAAAAACTGTTGTAATCTACGATGATGCTGAGCTAGTTTCTAACAGAAATATTTTAAAAGCTAAAATTCAAAACCTATTGTCTGTATTAAACAATGCTTATATTGGTGATTTTATGTCTAGTTTTAGAGAGTCATATCTTTCATCTCAAATTTCAGAATTAGATACTTCTATCTTAGGTTCAAATAGTAGAATTTCTTTAAGAGTAGATATCACTGCTTTCAATAATAGGTTAAATTTTTATAATTGGACGTTTAATAATAAACTATATCATCCTAATGATGGTTTTAATGCTGCTAACGGTGGTGTGGTATCTTCTAATCTGTTTTACAGAGAAGGTAGAGGTTATCAATCAGGTTTTGATGATGATGGTTTTGGTAATTTAAGATTATACGATTTTATAGATAATGAAAAAATAACAGTAACTGAATTTGCTGGTACAGTAAATTATGAAACTGGTGAAATAGATATTCAAGATTTTGATCCAGCTAATGGTATAATTCAATTTACAGCTATTCCTGATTCTTTTGATATTGAATCAAGCGATAATATTATTTTAGAGATCGCTACAGACAGCTCTAATATCGATGTAATAGAAAAAAATGAAACATCTACCATTAAAAACTTAAACCTTTCACGTAGTATCTAATGAACAAAAACATTAAACCATTTATAAGCGAACATTTACCCGAGTTTATTACTGCGGAAAATCCAACGTTTAAACTTTTTTTAGAAGCGTATTACGAATATCTAGAAAAAAGAAACGATTCCGAGTCTCTCAACGTCAAAGAAATGTTTAAATCTATTGACAATCCAGGCGCAATTGTTAACAATATAACTGCTTATAAAGATATTGATGAAACGTTAGAACAATTTTTAAAATATTTTAAAAGAGAAGTTTTACCTATTGCAGTGGAAACAAGTGCTGTTAAGGATAGATTCTTAGTTAAAAAAATTAGAGATGTCTACCTTTCAAAAGGTTCTCCTAAATCTTTTGAACTTTTGTTTAAAATGTTATACAACGAAGATATTGACATTTTTGAAACTAGAGATAATATTTTAGAAGCATCAGAAGGTAAGTTTCTTTCATTCCCTATAGCTACATTTAAAGTAGTTAACTATTCTAATAATTTAGATAATATAAATTTTTCTTTAGCTACTTTATCACATTCAGATGATAACTTTACTACTGACTCAGATGTAGCTGTTACATTAAGCGGTCAAATTATAGGTAAAACTGGTGATAGTGATAAAGCTTCTGTAATCGTAGTACAGTTAAATTATTCATTTGATGTAAATGATAGTGAAATTTATAGAATTACAGACCCTGATGACTCACGAATATACATTGAAGTTAAACCTGTTTTATCTTTAGCTAACCTAATACCAAAGAATGCTGCTCCTGGTTATGTTGAAGGAGATATTATTCAAGTTAAGTCTAAGTCTCTTAATAGAACTTTTAATGTAATTGTTGACAGTGTTAATTCAGGCTCAGTAACCGGTCTTCATTTCAGAGATAGGGGTGAGTTTTTTAAATCAGGGGACAGGTTTACTTTTACACCATCATCACCAGCTGATGGTTCAGGTGGTTCCGCGCTTGTAACAGCTACAGATAAAAACGGAAGAATAACAGAAGTAGATGGTTACAAGTTAAGAACCGGTAGATTAAACAACGGTTTTTTAGCAGATGATTTTGAAAATGTTATTGTTCCGGTTATCAACGGTGGCAATTATCAAGTATTACCTGAAGTTACAATTAGTAATACAGGTACTATAAACCAAGGATTACCTTATTCTAAAACCCCAACAAAAGCGCAAGGTCCTAATTTTTCACCTATATCAACAACTATTGGTACTATTAATAAATTAAGTATTTTTGATAGAGGTTTCTTCCCTAATATTCATGATGTAGAAATATTAGCACCAATGAATGTTACTGTAGAAGGTTTATCTGAATTGTCTAAAGGACAACTTGTAGTATTCCAATATTTACAGCAAAAAAATGATGCTTTTAACAATGATTCAGATAGATTAGATATTTCTATTAAATTAGTTAAAACTGTCGACAGCGAAACCCAATACAACTTTAGACCTATTAGACTTCCTTATGATTTTGACAGTGAAGTGTTCCAATGGCAAGATTCTGACTTTAATGTTGATTCAGAAGGCTTAACTAGTGTAGTAACTAAATGGAAAGCGCTAGCTTCTAGACACCTTAACTATGAAGTAACTCAAGATAGTGAATCAGGTTTTAAAGTCAGAATTTATAATCGTGTGATTAACAACCTCGACTCTTATCACTTTAACCAATTAAACAATTACGTTATTAATGATTCCGATTATACTTTCAATTGGGTAAACGATTTTTCTGATCCTAAACTCGGTAAAGATAGTGAAATTGCTGAATGGGTAAACTCAAATTATTTCGGTATTGTTAACAGAGTTAGCCCAACTAAAAAAATTGTTTCTCTACTACCTGCAACTAATAGACTTTTTCCTACAGACAGTGATATTAACAGTTTAGATGATATTAAAAATAGAATAGTAAGAATTGCAGCTTTCAGCCCTGCAAAAGAAGATGTAGTGATTAGAAACAACAAACCATTAGCTAATATTGTTGCATTTCACAGTAGAGCTCAATATACTCCTATATTAAGTTCTACAGGTATTACAGAAAAAACTTTTGTTAATGAAGATGGATTCTTAAACTCTTTATCAGGTGGGGTTGTACAAGACAATTACTTTTATTCTTTTTATACCTATATTATTCAAAGTAATCTTTCTATAGATATCTGGCGCGAAAAAGTTAAACAAACATTACACCCTGCAGGAATGTTAATGTTTGCTGAAACTAACTTAAACCAAAACGTTAAAGTACCGTTAAACATTACTTGTAGTACTAACAATGAAGAATTTGGCACTACTATGACTTTTGATACAATGTTGGATCATTATTCTGACCCTGTTTTAGAAAATAGAGTTACAGCTGATAATACAAGATATGAAGCTAATTCATTTATATTTTACAATCAAATAAACGCTAACATGTATGCCTTAAAAGCAAGTAGTTTCGAAAGAGGTTATGACGAAGCTCTTGTTTCTGAATACGGTTCTTCTTGGTTTGATTATGAACCTATGGGGTTAGTTAGAAAAGAACTAGTAGATTACAATGGTTATTATAACAACTATGTTAATTTTGATTCAGATACTTTATTAAGAATGGTTACTACACAAGATTCAGATAGTGACGGTTATGTTAAATCAGTAAGACGAGATTATAAAAAATTTGATAATACTGTTCAAGATTTTTACAAAAAAGAATCGAGAACAAGAAGAAGCTATGATCCTGTAGAGATAGTGTCTACTAAATTTATAGATCCTATGAATGATCTATATACGGTTTATGATTCAGATCTACCTTTAGGTTTTCATGTCAGGTGGTCAGATAGTGAAATAAGAAGTTTCCAATCTATTGACTATAACAGATTAAAATCTGTAAACGATACAAGAACATTTAAATGGTTTAATAGCGATCGTAAAAAAGAAATGATGTTCAAAAAAGCAAACGATTTTAATAAAGCTATGAGATTAGATGGTACGCTAACTTTCAAAGATCAAGACGGTACAGTCTATGTAGACTTTGAAGCTTTTGAAAGAATTTGGAATCAAATAAATCAGTTTAGAAAAGACAGTGAAGGATGGCAGATCAACGGTTATAGTTCCTTTATACAGAACTATAAAGCTAAGCCTAGATTCTTATACGAAACATATGTTAATAAAAGAAAACCTGATTATAGAAAAGACAAAACACCTTTTAAACCTAATGTTTGGAAAAATAGAGATTCTGATAATATTGTGTGGAATAGGCATTACCAAACAGGTGAAGATTCTGTATTAAATAGTAGTGTGGGTACAATCTTTGATTGGAATGATGTTAATGAATCTTCTGATTTAGAGAGTTGGAGAGACCCGGACACTTCTATGAAGAGTAGGAAACCATGACAGCAAAACTAACGAATAATATTAATTTAATTTTAGCTAAAGCTATGTTTGATTCACTTAGAAAAGCAACAAATGAAGAGACTTATTATGCCGCAACAGCTTTTTCTAATGACAGCGACTATGAAAGATATTCGTTAAGCTTTGATAGCGAGTCTGAGTATTTTGGCGGTGGTGATTCAGAATTTGGTGCAGATGATAGTGCTTTTTATAATCAAAATACATTAACATTACATAGAATTTTACCCGGTGGTGTAAGTAGATGTGTACCTAGAGTTGATTGGTTACAGAATAGAATTTACAATGCCTGGCCTTCTACAGAAAATTTCTATGTATTAGTAAGAGAATTTGTTTCCGGTATTGGTAGACTTAATGTTTATAAATGTTTATTCTCACCTAACAAACCAAGTATTAACGCTCCAACAGGAACATCGGCTACACCTGTTACCAACGCTGATGGTTATATCTGGCAGTACTTGTATTCTATATCTAATTCTGACGCTGTTAGATTCCTTAACTCTGAATATATGCCTGTACCAGAAAGAGTAACACAAGATGAAGCACAAACTATTGTACCAGGTACAACTAGGTACTTGCAATACGCTGTTCAAGAAAATGCTGAACTAGGTTCTGTATATGGTTTTAGTTTTGATAGTGACTCTATTAAAATTGCTAGAGATAGTGACTGGCAATTAGGTAGAAGCGTTAATGTAAGAGTTACAGATTCGAGATATGATAGTGATTTAATTGAAAAACATTTTCAAGCTACTATAACTTATGATTCAGAAATTAATGCTTTTGTACCATCTTTAATACAAAACGGTAAAGGTTACGTAGGTGTTCTTAAAGTAGTAGACCAAGATAAAAAACCTATACCAGGATGTACAGCTAGAATCGCTGGTGGTTTAGGACATGGCTCTGACGCGGCTAGTGATTTAAATGCTACCAGTATTATGTTAGTAGCTAGAAATATACCACAAGATGAGTTTTTACCCTTAGCGCAAAATCAATATCAAATGGCTAATTTAGTTAGAAACCCTATTGATATCAATACAACGAATGTCGCTGCTCAAGACTACTACACCGCATGTAAAAGTTTTCTCGTGGATGCTGTTTCTTCTTCTTTTAATAACAACGATATAATTAAATCATATCCTATTGATGATGGTAGAAGAGCAAGAGTTGTTGCTGTTTCGGGTAATAGAGTGTATTATGCTAATTTCTTAAATGAAAAAGAACAAGATTCATTTAACGATAGTGAGCAGGTAGTCTTAGAAGATGGTGTTAACAAAATACACACTATTAGAAAAACACAAGATAGAGATATTATTTTCAATTCAGGTGAAATTATTATGTCTGATTGGAAAGCGACTCCTATTATTCGATCAGAAGATCAAATCGAATCCTTAAACTTTATATTAAGTTTCTAGATAAATAATTAAAAATACGGTGAACAATGGCTAACATTAATTTAAATATATCTCCTTACTTCGACGATTTTGACCCTAACAAAGATTTTCTTAGAGTGCTCTATCGCCCGGGCTTTCCAGTACAAGCAAGAGAGCTTACTACCTTACAGTCTTTTATGCAGAACCAAGTACAAAGATTTGGTAATCATATTTTTAAAGACGGTTCTAAAGTAAGTGAAGGTAATATTACTGTTAATAAAACAGTATATAGATTGTTTCTTAGCGGTTCAGGTAATGCTAGCTTCCCTCTTTCTGGAGCACGAACAGCTTCTATCTTAGCTACAATAGGTAATTTAGAAAATAAAATTATTACTAATGCTGACGGTACTGTAAGAGCTAGAATTGTTAAACAACCAACAGGAAGCGTTAGTACCAGTAATGTAGGTAATTTATATTTTCAATATATTACTGCAAAAGAATTTAATAGTACAGGTGATTATATTTACGCTACAATCGCTGATAATCCTGGTACAATAAGCACGGAATTAGTTAATACTTTTACAAGTGTTTCTGACGCTTGTTTAGGTGAGATTACAGAAGGAATATACTACGTTAATGGTTTCTTCACTAGAGTACCTGCACAAACTGTTGTTATAAGTGATCTAACTCACACTCCTTCTGGTAAACTTGGATTTAGAGCTGAGCAATCTATTGTTACTCAAAATACAGATGCTTCTTTATATGATAATGCGCGCGGGTCTACTAATGAAGGCGCTCCAGGTTCCCATAGATTAAAACAGTCTTTATCTTTTGCAACTTTAGCTTTAGACGCTGCGGAAGATGAAAATTTCTTTAGAGTTTTAACTATTGAAAACGGCGTAGTAGTAGAAAAAATTAGTGGTAACCCGCAATATTCAGATATTGGTAACACACTTGCTAGAAGAACTTTTGATGAATCAGGTAACTATTCTATTAAACCATTCCCAATTTCTATTACAGATGCTGATTCAGACACGTACACTGTAAACATTGGTAGATCAAAAGCCTACGTGAAAGGTTTCGAAGTTGAGCTAATATCTCCTAAATTGATCAATTTCGCTAAAAATACCGATTTTGTTCGCACAAATAGTTTTAAAGTACCGTTTAGTAATATTACTAATTTTTTAGTTAATTCATCTTCAGGTACTTTACCAGGTCAGACAGGTAGCGATCCTTACACATACGCAAATAGGCTTACTCTTAAAGATTCAGACGGAGACACTATTGGTGTAGCAAGAGCTTACGGGTTTTTTAATTCTAGTCTTTATGTTTATGATGTAAAAATGTTCCAAGTTATTACTACAAGTTCTGCTATTACTGTTTCAGACGGTAATGATATAAGAGTGTCAAGAAATGTTGGTTATGTTTACAACGCTGATGGTCAAGCAGGTATCACAGGAAATTCTTTGACTTTAATTAATTGGTCGGGTAGAATGCCTGTAGCGCAAAATGTTACTTCAACAGTTGCAACCATCAGTCCTCCTGTAACTATAACTTCATCAAAGATATACCAATTAGATAATGTAGTAACTATTACCGGTGCTGGTGGTTTTACAGCTTCTGTTTCTGATCCTCTTAACCCTAATCCGGAACTAATTAACACTCTTTCTTCTGAGATTAAAACGTTGAGAGGCGCCGCTACTGTATTTGATAATGATTTTACTATCGTTGAAGATACAGGTTTATCTTCTGGTGATATGAACGGTTATTGGAATGACTCTAGAGTAGATGATCAAGAAGAAATTGAAAAAACTTTAAGATTTAAATATATTAAAATTAAAAACACCGGTTCTAGTGCGCGCACAGGTATCAACTATGGATGGTCTGCACAAGACCAACATATATCTCTTGCATACCCAGATGTGTTTAAAGTATACGGTATTAATGAAGCTTCAGGTTCTTCTTTTGCTTCTGGTCAATTTACAAGAATTGAAGTTAATACTACAGGTCTAGTACCTGTAGGTTCAGTAGTGGTTGGGCAAAAGTCAGGTACGAGAGCTATTGTAGCTCTCCAAAACTCTACTAATATTGGTGCAGGTGACATTGCTTCTACTACTGGTTATCATAGCTTTTTAACAGGCACAGGCTCTACATCTACCTTAGAAGTTATCTATCAAAAGAACACAGCATTTACTTCTGGTGAGGTGCTACAGATAATCTCACCTGCAGGTATTTCTGCTTATACCAGCCCGATTACTTATACTAGTGCTACTAATGCTACAGGTAAAGATCTAGCAGCTATGTTTGACTTAGATAACGGCCAACGAAGTGAATTATATGATATTGGTAGATTAGTAAGGAAGAAGAATAAACCAGCACCCGCATCAGGTGATATTATTATTTTCTATTCTTACTTTACCGCATCACCTATTAACAATTTCTTTTATAGTGCAGACAGTTATAGAAAATTAGATTATTATAAAGATGATGTTAGATTTTATAACGAACCACAGCAAATTAATTATAAGATTGGGAATGTAGGAAGAGATCTTAGAAATTCTATTGATTTCAGATTAAGAGTAGAAGATATTTCTACTAATATTAATGATTCCCCGTTCTTATTTTCAAGTAGAAATTATTATAATCAACCTAGAATAAAACCCGATACAGTATTTACAACAGATTTAGATGAGTATCAAGCAAATATATCTTCTATTGGTATTGCTAAAGACGGTTCAATATTATTCAAGAAAGGTCAACCTGCTCTCTTTAACCCTAAAAAACCTGAAGAAGTTAAAGATGCAATGACTTTGTTCTATCTTACAATCCCGGGCGGTTTGAGATATGCAGAAGAAGAAATTACTGTTGAAACTGTAGACAATAAACGTTACACAATGCGTGATATTGGTAAAATTGAAAACAGAGTTAATAGATTAGAAGAAGCTGTTGCTTTGTCTCTTCTCGAATCCCAAGCATTACATGATGATTTGCAAGGTAGAGCTAAGTCTGGTTTTGTGGTAGATGATTTTTCTTTAGCACAAAATAACCCTAATAGTTCTGCAGATTCATTTCACCCTGAGTATAATGCGTCTATAGATGTAATTGATAATGTTTTGATACCGGCTCAAACTGACGGTGTACCTGTATCAATGGAAGTATCAAGTAAAACTAACATCGACGATTATTACTATGATAACGCTGACATTGTAATGAAAAAATACAATGAAGAAGTTTTTTTAACTCAGCCGCAAGCTACAAGATGTCATAGAATTAACCCTTTTGCAACGTGGATTTATACAGGTAATTTAGAACTTACTCCTAATGAACATCACTGGAGAACAAGAGTTAATAATTATTTTACAAACTATTACGGTACTATTAGACCTTTTGCTGGCGACTCAGATCAATTTAGTCAGTTTTTAAGAGTGACAACTACATCCCCTGGAGGTTCTTCTACTTCCAGATTAGAATGGTTCGGTAATCCGAGTACAACTCAACGAAGGGAACGCGGTACTCTTTTAAGAATCACTACGACGCAAGCAAGAAGAAGAGTGACAACTACTACTTTCGGTGCACCAAGAGTTATAGCAGGTACTAAACCCACTACAACTCAAACCGGTACTGAGATAATTCAAAACATACAAGATTATTATATGGTTAACCCCGCTGGTGGAATTAATTTTAAAGTTGAAAATTTAAGACCTAATACTGAGCACGAGCTTTTAATGGGTCAGAAGATGATTAATTCAAGCTTAACAACACTTAATGATGGAACAATTACAGGTAATTTTAATATCCCTTATCAAACTTTTAAAGCAGGTGAGGAAAAAGTTATTATTAGAGATAAAACCTTATCCGGTAAAGCTTCTAGTGCATCAGCTATTTTTAAATCTGTAGGTCATAGAGATTTTTATGATATTATTGCTGATGTTGATGATAAAAGAATTACTACAAGAAATCTAGGTATTCAAGTTAGATCTGAAACAGTGGAAGCAATTCGACGCGAACCAAGGGATGAAGGCGGCGGCGGCGACGGTGAAGGCGGTGGCGGTAATGGTGATCCTATTGCTCAATTGTTTAAGCTTCCTACTAAAGGTAACCCTACAACCGCAGAAATTTTATCTGGAACAGAATTAAAAACTGAACCTGTTGCTGTCGTAACTTCTATAGATATTTGGCTATGTTTTGTTGATATTAGACCTGTTATGGATAAAATTAATATTGATATTAGAGAAACCGTAAATGGTTATCCTGGTGGGCCAAAAAATATAATTGGTGATACAGGTTGGGTAACAGTTGATAAATCTATGGAAGTACAATCACCTACAGCTACAAATGCAACTAATTTTAGATTTAAAACACCAATTTATCTTAAAGGTGACACAGAATACTCTATTGTTATCAAATCACCATCAGATGCTACAGAGGTTTTTGTTGCTGAAATTGGGCAACAGCTTTTAGACGGTTCTGGTATTCATGATACCCAACCAAACGTTGGTGGTTATTTTGGTTCTTTCTTTGTATCACAAAACAATACAACGTGGTCTGCAGAACAAAATATTGATATGACTTTTAGATTAAATAGAGCTAATTTTGATATCGATGGAACAGGTACTCCACCTACATCTACCTTTATAATGAATAATGAATTATCTAATTTAAAAACATTCAAAGCAGATATTGGCGCGTTTAATAGAGGTTTAGCTATTGAAACTTTTGAAAATTCTAATTACGTAAGAATAAATCATCCTAATCATGGAATGCATTTTAACACCGCGCAGGTTACATTAATGGGATTTGATAAATTTGGAACACCTAACAATTATAACGGTATCCCGGATTCTGAACTAAACGGGACACACGATGTGTTATTTGCTACTTTGGGTTCCTATTTTATTAAAACTACTACGAAAGCTACATCAACAGGTACACCACCTGTACCTATTTTTGATACATTCGCTACTCAACCTATAGTATATGATAGTGTTGTTGCTAACGTACCGTTCTTTAAAGGTCAAGAAGACGATAGTGTTAATGGTTTTATCACTGCTGCAAAAACAAACTCACTTAATTTAGTTATAGATTCTAATAAAATTAAAAATGATTCTTTAGCTAATATTACACCTGGTGTGGAAACACCAATTGATTTAAATCAATATACAGAGTTGGAAGACCCTTATATTGTTAGAAATCTTTTAAATTCCACTACTAATGATCTTGTTATGAAATATACTTTAGATAGCGTAAATCAGTATAGTTCACCTATATTTAGAGTAAGAGATTCTCTTAATCCTGTCGTGTTTAGAAACGTAACAGGTAATCTTTTAAACGATTCTGACATTGAAGGTTTAACTACTACATCAATTACTTCTAGTAGTAACGATCAAGCTATACAAGAATATACTTCTAGATTATCTGCAATCAAATCAGAAGATGAATTTTCAGCGTACGTAACTAAACAGATTGATTTAGAAATTCCAGCAGATGGATTTACTATTAAATTTGATGCAGATATGGAACCTGGTTCGAAGTTAGAGTTTTCTTACAAAGCTAGACAAAAAGGTGATCTAACGCCTTTCGAAGAAATAGCTTGGGAAGATTTTAGAGCATCTGAATTCGTAACAGAAGCGAATAACGGGCCGTTTACTTCTGATACTGATTTCAAAGAGTATACAGTTAGTGCAAATGTTCCTTACGAATACTCTTCATTTAAGATTAGAGTTCGTATGGTAACTACTAACGAAGCGCAGATTCCTCGTATTAAAGATTTAAGAATTATAGCAGATATTTAAAATGAGTAATACAAGAGTAAAAGGTCATAGTGATTTAATAAAAAGAAATGGTGCAGTAATTAACACCAATCAAAAAATATATGAAGCAGCTAAAAAACGTAAAGCTGATAAAGATAGATTAGACAGCTTAGAGCATAAAATAAATAGAATAGAAAGTTTATTAGAGAAGTTAGTAGAAAATAATGGCTAGATATGCATCGTTAAACAGAAGATTAGATTACCACCTTAATCCTAAAGGTAGATCCGTAAGTGAGCCAAATCTAATTCCTAATGTTTTAGATTCTGATGGTGGTATTATTCAATACACCAGTAATAAAAGACGTACATCTGAATCTACAGTGGTTGATATTGGTACGTCACCTAACGCTAATGACGGTGACCCACTACGTACTGCTTTTATTAAGATTAATAACTTTATAGAAGCTGATTATATTACTAATGAGATTATTGACCAAGAGCTTAATAGATTAGAGCTTTTAGGTCCTTTCTTAGGTGTACTTGATTATGTTGATTTACCGTTAGATCTTATCAGCGATAAAAATATAGCAGTTATTAAAACGACTTTAAGAGCTCAAGGCTACTCGACTTGGAAAAATACTTATTCTAATATTTCTAATATCGGTCTTGAGCTAGCTGACGGTGAATTAATTCTTCCTAAAGGTTCTATAGTACAATATAACATATCTACTAATCAATACGATATATTACATCAAAATATTAGTAGTGATATAATTTTTGATTTTAAAACTTCTCTAGCTAAATACAAATCAGGTACTGCAGACACTGAAATGACTGCTGTTGAACAACAAGCACTTTACGATAATTTTATTAAAACAGAAGCTGGCTCTAATAGCAATTTAGATATTAAAGCAAAAAATGTTAATGATGCTGTTACAGAAGCACATTTACGCTTTAGTCAAAGAGGGTTCGATTCAGGATACTATGGCTAATGGCAATTACAAACAATTATTCCGGCTTTACATTAGCGTCAACAACAGATTACAACAACGCTGACAATGACTCAGACTTCGGCGTTAACCTCAACCGATCAATACAAAAAGTCAACGACGATTATGCCCTCTCTGCAGGCATTAGAAATACTTATATTGATGGTTACATCAACCAATTCGGCGCCTCTTCTCGCTTTTCAACAAACGAACAAAGACTAGTTCAAAACATGATTAGAGAATCTATTAACGTTAACGGTATTACCGTTCGTTATATGCCTCGTTCTTCACCTTATACTGACGAAGTGTGGAATGAAAGACCAGAATCTAGATTTCATAGAGGTTTTCAAGCTGATGTTTTATTAGTAGCTGCCGCTGGTTTTGAAGGTGAAGGGGATGTAATGACTACTTACGGTATAGAGTTCCGTGAAGAGGTTATTCTTTCTATGGCTATTCCGAGATGGGAAGAGTTGTACGGTAATTGGGATTCTGATCTTTCTATTAATAACCCTGTTGATGCAGATGCATTTAAAAGAACCAGACCTCTAGAAGGTGATCTTATTGTAATTCCATTTGGTAGATCCGCGCAAAATAAAGAACAGTATATTCCTAAAGTTTTCGAAATATTAAGAGTTACAACTTATCATGACGGTGCATTCTTCCAGCTTGGAGATAATTATCAATATAAGCTAAGATGTAGATTGTTTGAACTCAGTGGAGAAGATCTTGAATTTAATCCTACAGTTGTTGAATACAACAAAGATGGAACTCAGCAAAACCTTATTGATTCAGATACAGGTCCTATCGCGAGAGCCAAGACTGGATTAGAGCTTACAGATTCTGAAACCCGAAATCTTAATATCGCAAATGATAGTGATACACATTTTGATACATGGGCAGATAATAGAGCTTTAGAAGAAAGATCACAAAAAGAAACTAGATACGACAATCAAGGGGAACCTTTAAAAGATAAGGGTAATGTAGTGACTAAGGACTACACCGCGGAGGCGTTTGGGTACGCTGGGATAATCAATAATATAGATGATATTTAATGATAGGTCAACACTTTTATAACGAGTCAATTAAAACAGCTGTATCGGTTTTCGGTAGTTTGTTTAATAATATTGTCATCAAAAGAAGAGATGGTAAATTTTTACCTGTACCTATTTCTTATGGCCCGAGAGTTAAATGGTTAGAAGCTCAAAAACAGTTTAAAAGAGAAGAAGAAATGTTTGAAAAACTTCTTCCTAGAATCTCTTATGAAATTGTTGCAATGAACTATGATCAAGACAGAAAGATAACTAATAAACAGACTGTATTAAGAACACCTGATAGTTTAGGTATACCAAGACAAAGAGTACATTCTCCAACACCATACAATTTAGATTTTACTATGTATGTAACTACTAAAAATCTAAACGATGGGTGGCAAATTATCGAACAAATTTTACCTTTCTTTACTCCAGCATACACTGTCAAAGTAAGAAATTTTCCAATGGATGCAGATAGTGATACACCGCTACCTACGAACACTTATGATATGCCTTTCATTTTAACAGCTGCAACTTGGGCAGATGATTGGACAGGTGATGTAGGAGATAGAAGAATCGTTGAATGGAATTTAGAATTTACAGCTAAAATATTCTTATACGGTCCTGCAGTAAGTACAAATGTAATTTACGATTCAAGAGCAATGTTAGCTGTACCTGCAAGAGATTCTGATGGTAATATTCCAGGTTTAGAAACATTAACAAGAGCTTCTAGAATAGAAGGTTCAGAAGTAGGATGGGCTAATTTAACTCAACCAGATTCTGATGCTATTTTAGCTGATGATTCACGTGTAAGTCCTTCAGTTATTAACTTGTCTGATTCAGATGGTAATATAACTAAGATAGTTCGTGATTTAGGTTTGATTTAGGAAATAAATAAAATATGGCTGCTAAAGATTTAATTAATTTAGGTACTACACCAGACTCCGGCACGGGTGATTCCGCGCGAAGAGGTGGAATGAAGATCAACAACTTGTTTGCTGATCTATATTCTAATTTTGGTGATAACCCTATTGGTAACGATCCTAATGACGCGTTCTATGGTTATAGAAGACCGTTTCAGGATTACGAGTATAAAGTTGGTGAATTACACCCAGCTGGTAAATATACTATTGTTCAATTTAAATCGGGTGGTCCTGCTACTCCGAGAGATATGATCAACAATCATGGTTGGGGTGTCGATAGTGAAGGTGAGTTTGTTGATACAAACGTTGATGGTATTCCTGATATCTTTAGAGACAGTGAATGGTATTTCTTGTCTCGTGGAGAAAGAATTACAGCAGATTTAAGAGAAGTCTCTGCTGGTAGAACAGTGCATTTAGTATTACCTTTAGCAAGAGCGGGTGATGTAATCGAGATTAGAGATTCGTTTTCTTCTTGGCAACATAAAAATATCTCTTTTTGGACAACACCTTATGAGTTTAGAAACTCGGATCAGATAACAGAATGGAAACTCCATACACCAGAAGCGCAAGATGATTACCCTGATTCAGATGCTATTGCTGTTACAGATCATTTAGGGGTAAAGTACTACCCTGTTTATAAAAACATTGATTTTAGTAATGCTAAATTCGATTCTGATGTAGTAGATACACGACATAAACTAAAACAAAAAGTCATGATTAACGATGGTAAGTCGTATGTTAATTTTAGTACTGCTCAAGACAATACTTTAATTTTTACTTATCAAGGACCTGATACTGGTTGGATTTTAAGAAGAACTACACTTATTAGCACTCAACAAATTATGAATGCTAGACAAGATAATTTTGAAGCTGGTGATTGGATTGAATGGAACAAACCTGATCTTACTGTCGGTGGAGAATTAGAATTAAGAAATGGACAGTATATCTTACCTGTAGCACCGTCTACAAAACAAAGTGATATTGATGATGCTGTCTCAACACCTGTTTATCAAGTGTATAGAAGAATGACATCATCTATGTATGATTCAGAAGCATTAATACAGGTTAATAGTTTCTTGTATGATTACATTAATAATGAACAAGAGACTGCTTCAAATAGAGATACGTTTAAAAGACTAAAAGCTGTATTTGGTAGAGATTCCGATGATGCGTTTCTTAATTCACCTGATTTAGATTCTGATGGTAGAGGAAGACCTGTAATTTACAACGGTTTTGCAGACGCATCTCCAAGTCAAGTTTATAAACAAGTTACTGTAGGTTCTATTGTCGATACTACTGGTAATATTATTCTTATTACTGACGAACCTTTCCCAGGTATGGTTCAATTATTAGTACCAGGAGCAAGAGTAGATGATTGATAGTGATAGCCAAGTACAAAGAGGTTTTGTACAACATCGTAGAGCTAGAGTAAACGGTGTAAACGGAGAAGGTCAACCTTTACCAAACCAGGTACTTGAAGGTGAAATTGCAATGAACCTCGTTACGAGGAAGTTGTATACGAAGCGCCAAAAATTTGACGTTTACAAATACGCTCAAAGCGTGAGTAGTTTTGAAGAAGAAGCAGGTTATATTATTAGTATTTCTGGTATTGGTTTTGATTCTGATACATTAAGTTTAAGTTATACTATTAACGGTAATAATAAAACACTTTTAATTGATTCTGATTCAACTGTTCTTGATCTAGTAACTCAAATTAAAACAGCAGCTATCTCGGAAGTTGGTGCAAGTAGTGTTACTTCAGATTCTAACAGCGTAACCTTTTATAAAAACACAGGTTCATCTTCTATAAGTTTTTCAAATGATTTTGTAAGGTATATTGATCTCAATTATAAACCTGTATTAAGAGTTAGCTTAAACTCATCTATATCTTTTAACACTGCAACAAACGCAAGCACTATTATAGATTTTGATTTAGATTCAACAGGTTTTAGAAGAACACAAGGCACTGGAAGATTAATATCTCATATTAATCAAAATTTATATCTTAAAGATTTTGCTGGTAGTTTAGTTATAGGTTATAAAGTTTCTCAAAGAGAGCCTAGACAAGAATACGAAATTATAGAACTTAATAATATACCTACTATCTTACCTAATGCACCTGTAAGATCTTTAGCTGCAGGTAATTTTTGGATCAAAAATAGAGATTCAGATGCAGGTAAGTTATACTGGTTAGACACATCTATTATGGATGATTCTGATTTTCAACAAACAATTAGAGACATGTCACCAGCTACAAGATTAGAGAAAAACGCAGCTGTTGTAGATTCTGACGGTAATGGTAATCTACTCTATGGTGAATGGAGAGCTATTGTATCTACCTCTTTACTTGGTTCAGCAGATGGTAATGCTTTTGACGGTGATGTTATTTTTAATAATAGTGTAACCATTGATAGCGATCTTATTGTTAACGGCAACGTTGAATTTAACGGATCGTTACATATCGATAGCGACTTAGTAGTAGATGGTAACGCTACTATAGAACAAGATTTGATCGTTAATGGTCAAGCGACTATTGACAGCGACTTAACTGTTAATGGTATATCTACATTTAACGGTAATTCCATATTTAACAGTCCAACTAACTTTAATAGTACTGTAGGAACATACCAGCAAATTACTAATTCAGGTAGCGCTACATTAACAGATGCGATTACATACATTCATCACCAAGGTGCTGGTGTAGTAACGATACCAGCACATACAATAAACGGCGCAATGATTAATATCACTACAGCGGGTACTATGTCTATTACATGGTCAGCTAATTCGCAAGGTATTTCTTTAGGTAATGCAACTCAATTAGCATCCGGTATATACAATGCTAATACTTCTAGGTGGTATTTCTCAGAGACAGTTACAAGCTAGTAATAAAGGTTTATTAAATGTTTGTCGCAAAAGGTCTTAATCAAGTTGAAATTAATAGCTCCTATCAAAGCTCAACCGCTAATCCTAAAACTATTAACGGTAATACAAGATACCAATTACCAGTTTTAAGAATTAACGTACCTGCAGGTGTGAGTGTAAATAAAATCAATATACCTGCTAGTCCTACTTTAGCTAAAGTAATTTTAAACGTTGATGGTAACATTACAGGTAATAATATAAGTGTAAATGAATACCTCGTTGAAAACGATACAGGGTTAGATATCGATATTACCGGGTCAGGTACAATTGGTGCAAGAATAAAAGAAGAGTGGATAGGACCGGAAGTTGGTGGTCCTGTATTCCCTTTATTAGTCAATTGGGGTTACGGAGGAGCTGTTGCTGCTAATATTGGTTATAATGGTGCTAATCCGAGACCATATGTTAATTTTGTAAGAGAAGGTCCACAGACTTTTAAATTTAAGTGGAACTATAGTGCGCAAGATTATGTACCTGTTACTGGTGACAGAGAGTTAGATGTATCAAGTGTAATAGGCGCTCTTTTTAACCCTGACGGAACATATAACGGAGCACATGCATCAGCTGGCGATTTAAAAGTACAAGCACATTATGACCCAGTAGGTAGAGATATAAGACATGTCAGTGCTGCAAGTAAAGTCTTAAATGGTAGAAGACATTTTTGGTTTGCGTCAAACAATAAAAATTCTACATTTGATCTTAATTATATGCAGTTTGGTGTGTTTTACGCTAACTGGATGACGCCAGGTCCTAACCCTGGAGGTACCGGAAGAGCTAGTGCACCTGCAATTACTGAAGCTAGATCTCAAAGAAGTACTATTATTAGCGAAGTTAATACAGGTATAGGTGTAAGTAACATTTACAATTTAAACAATTTTAACGGTACCTTTATGGGTACGGTGGTGTAGATTATGAAAAATTTATATTATCATATTACTAATGACTCTGATATTTGGGAAGCTGTAGGTGATTCCGAGCAAATAGCTGAATATTTAGAACGTAAAAATTTAAATATTAAAAATTTCGATACATTAACTGTTGACGATAGTGAGTACAAAGTATATACTTACGAACATTCTAATAAAAATCTTTTTACTACACCTAACAGAGTTGATATAGCTAAAACAGTACATAGATATTTGCGCACTTATCACACCGGTAACTATTACTCTAGATACATTTAATAAATAATTAAGAGAGTTGCTTCTCGTTTGTAAAACAAGCTTCAACATATTTAAATTTATATAGATATCGAGGAGATTATTTTATGAGCGATAAAGATATTTCGCATGAAGTAGACGTTATTGAAAAAGAGGTCAAAGGAATACTTCAAAACAGAAAAGACGACTATACTTATTCACGTGAGTTGTTATATGCTTCTGCAGAACGTTTACAAGATGTTTTAGATGCTGCAGTACAATTAGCACAAGAATCAGAACATCCAAGAGCAATTGAAGTCGCTACCGGTACAGCTACCGCGTTAAGCGACATTGCACAAAAGATGATGGAACATCAATTAAGAACGGAAAAGCTTAACAACCCTAATAATGAATCTAAAAATGTTACAAATAACAATTTGAATGTAAAGTTAAATACTAAAGATTTGTTAGAGCTTTTAGGTAAAGAATGAGTGATTATCAAGTAGTATTTAAAAAAGATTTTGATTCTAATAAACATAAAAATTGGAAATCTTTTGGCGAAGTTTTAGTTAAAACTAAAAAAGATCTATTAGGTTTTTTGTCAGAGCAAAGAACTTATAAAGATGCTCCTACTAATGAATCTCATCCTAATTTATTTGAACATAACCCGTCAGGAGCACCACACTACTTAGGCAACCCTAATGTAAAAGCTCCTCATTCTAATTTAGAATACACACCTGAGCAATTACGCGAATATAAGAAGTGTATGGAAGATCCTATATACTTTGCTGAAACGTATGTTAAAATTATGTCTGTTGATTTTGGTACTATTCCTTTTACGTTATATGGTTTTCAAAAGGACATGGTCAACACTTTTAAAGACAATAGATTTAGTATTTGTAAGTTGCCAAGACAGTGTGGTAAATCAACAACTAGCGTTGCTTTTATTTTATGGTATGTTCTTTTTAATCCAGGTAAAAATGTTGGTATTCTAGCTAACAAAGGTGAACTTGCTCAAGAACTATTAGGTAGATTACAGTTAGCATATGAAAGTTTACCTTTCTGGTTGCAACAAGGTGTTGACACGTATAATAAAAGATCTATTGCCTTAGAAAACGGATCAAGAATTATTGCTACTTCAAGCTCAGGATCTGCTGCTCGTGGTATGTCATTCTCTCTTATCTTCCTTGATGAGTTTGCTTTCGTACCACCTCATGATGCAGAAGATTTCTTCCGTTCTGTTTACCCTACTATTTCTTCTGGTTCTGATACCAAAATGATTGTTGTATCAACACCCAAGGGTATGAATCATTTTTATAAAATGTGGATGGAAGCTCAAGAGCAAAGATCTTCTTTTAAACCAATTGAGATTAATTGGTGGGATGTACCAGGCAGAGATGAAAATTGGAAACAACAACAGATTGCTAACACATCTGAAGATCAATTTAGACAAGAGTTTGAAACTCAGTTTATCGGATCTGCTTCTACTCTTATCTCCCCGTCTAAGCTAGCAAATATGTCTTTCATTAACCCTGTTAGAAAAAAAGATGAAGTAGATTTTTATGAAGAACCAAAAGAAGACCATAGATATCTAATTACAGTTGATTGTGCAAGAGGTTTAAGATTAGATTATTCTGCTTTTGTTGTGTTTGATGTTACAACTATTCCTTATAAAGTAGTTGCAAAGTATAGATCTAATACTATAACACCAATGATCTACCCTCAATTTTTAGCTAACATAGCTCATTTTTTTAATAAAGCGCATATATTAGTAGAAACAAATGATGTAGGAGGTCAAGTCGTCAACTCTTTACATGAAGATTTTGAATATGAAAATTTACTTAAAACAGTTTCGAAAGGTAGAGCAGGTTTTGTATTAGGAGACGGTCAAGGATCAAAACTCGGAGTAACTACTTCAGCATCTGTAAAAACTAAAGGGTGCTCTAATTTTAAATCGCTTATTGAAACAGATAAACTCTTAACAGAAGATTATGAAATCTATGTTGAGATGACTACCTTTACTAGAAAAAACGATAACGCTAGCTCAGCGTTCGCGGCAGAACCCGGTACAAATGATGATCTTGTTATGTGTATGGTATTATTTGGATGGTGTGTAGGTTCTGAATATTGGAAAGATTTAACGGAAACTAATCCTTCTGATTCTATCTATAAAGATAAATTAGAAAAAATTGATGATGATATGCCTCTAGGTTTTCAATCTTACAACGTTATGAATGAGAGAATTATGGATAATACCGGTGATTTATGGGCTGTAGTGGATGAAAATATTGACCCTGATTTACCAAATTGGTATGAAGATGTTTATAAAACCATAAATTTGTAACAATAAATAATAAAACTCTAGAGGAAAAATATGGCTCGTCCACCACTATACCTTAACGCTAGAACAGGTGCACTGAACGGCATTACTTCAATGACGTTAGGAAACCCTGCTGTTCCGTTAGATACATATATTGTTAACAATGTTATTAATAATAGCACCGCAATCTATGACTCTGATCGTGTTGTTGCTACTATTCTTAAAAATATCGATCCCAGTTATATAGCACCAAGCGGTGGCGGTGCAGCAGCTGCATCGTCTGGTCTAGATTCAGAAACAATTATCAACCTTTTGTTTAATGAAGGTTATATTAATGCTTTTCAACTAGCACTATCTTCTGATTCTGATAGACAAGAACTTAGGTTAGAAGCTAGTTTAATAAAGAACGATCTTGATTCTGAATCTGCTGATCTAAGATTAAAAATTTCTAATATTAATAATACTCTTGGTAATGTAGTTACTACAGATAGTGTAGCTGAGATCGTTGCTAATGAATTTGATGGCGCTGGTTTTGTAGACTCAGATCAAGTCTTTAATATGATTAATGAGCATTATGATTCTGATTTAATTATTCAAACAGTTTTAAAAGGTTATAACCCAGACGCTGCAACTTATGACTCTGATCTAGTTGTAAATACTATTAATAAAAAACGCGGTTCATTAATATTAGATTCGGATCAAGTCTTTAATATGATAAATGAGCATTCAAATATAGATGCTCTTGATTCAGATAATATTTACAACATGGGTGTTGAGCACGGGTGGTTTTACGATTCTGATAAAGTTGTTGACACTTTAGGTAAAAATTTTCAATACGTTATTAATATTCAAAATAATAATTTAGGTAAAGTTGATTCTGATTTTGTATTTACAATGCTGGATTCAGAAGAAGTTGAAAACATGTTTGCAGAGCATGGACTAGCTTACCAGTCAGCTTTAGATTCTGAATCAGCAGAAATAAGAATATTAAGAGCAGATGTAGATTCTTTAGTAGCAGGTACTTATAACGATGCCCCTGTACTAGCTAGATTAAATGATTTAGAACAAAGTTTAGATTCTGAATCTGCAAGAATAAACTTAGCATTGGCCAATGCAGATTCAGATGTCGTTAATATTGCGATATTAAGAAGAGACGCAGATAGTGATTCAATTGCAATTCAAGCAATTAAAGCTCAAGCTGATCTAGACAGTGCTTATATTACTTTAATGCGTAATGATTTAGATTCTGATGGTAGTAAATTACAAGCATTAGATACAAGGATGAAAGCAGTAGAAGCTGTTAATACTATTCAAGTATCACAAATTAATTCTCTTACAGCTAAACTTGACTCTGATGAAGCAAGGTTAGAATCTATTGATGAAAGAGTTGATGTTTTAGAGTTGATTAACCATCTAGACTCAGATCATATTATAGCAATTATTAATGAGAATACAGTAGGTTTAACTGATTCTGATTTAGCTGTAGTGGCTAAATTAAGATCTGACGTTGATTCAGATTCAATTAAAATTCAAGACTTACAAACACAGATTAATAATCTAGTAGATGATACAGGTTTTGATAGTGATCAAGTAGTCGCTATTATTAATGAAAACGTAACCCCGTTTGACAACTCTTCAGTTATAGCAAGACTAGATTCTGATACAATTGCAATACAAGACATAAGTACGAGAGTAACTGTACTTGAAGGTGCTATAGACGATACAGGATTTGATAGCGATCAAATAGTTGCTATTATATCTGAAAACGAGACAGCTTTTGATGACAGTGTTATTGTAGCTAGATTAGATTCCGATTCAATTAAAATACAAGACCTACAATCTCAAATAAACAATATAGATACAGCTACTTTAAGAGCAGATCTTGATTCTGATTCTATAGTTATTCAAGCTATTAGAACTGCTGTTGATTCTGATTATGATTTGTTTAATACAAAGATTGCGTTGTTTAACGGGTTAACTGATAGTGATTTAACCACAGTATCTAATCTACGTAATGATTTAGATTCAGATTCAATTAGAATTCAAGATTTACAAACACAAATTAATAATCTTGTAGATGACACAGGTTTTGATAGTGATCAAGTAGTCGCTATTATTAACGAAAATGTTATAGCTTACGATGATTCAACTTTAGTAGCTAGATTAGATTCTGATTCAATTAAAATTCAACTTATGCAAGGTGAAATCGATGCATTAGTTGCAGGTACTTATAATGACGCACCTGTTATAGCAAGACTTGATTCTGATGAATTAAAAATACAAGACCTTCAAACACAGCTTAACAACCTTGTTGATGATACTGGATTTGATAGCGATCAAATCGAGTCAATGATCAACGAGCACGTAACTCCTTATGATGATACGAATGTTATAGCTAGATTAGATTCTGATTCTATAAGAATTCAAACACTACAAGGTCAAGTAGATGCTTTAGAAGCAAGTGCATATGACGATTCTGTCATTGTAGCTAGATTAGATTCTGATGAAATAATTATACAATCTCTACAAGCTCAAATTGATTCTTTAATTTCTAATGTAGATTCAGATAGTATTGTAATTCAAGATTTACAAACTCAAATTAATAATATCGATGTAAATGATTTAAGAGCTAGATTAGATTCTGATTCTACAGTTATTCAAGCAATTAGAACTTCTGTTGATTCTGATTACGCTTTATTCAATGAAAAGATTGCACTGTTTAATGGTTTAACAGATAGTGATTTAACCACAGTATCAATTTTAAGAAATGATATTGATTCAGAATCATTACAGATTAGAATTTTAAGAGCAGATGTAGATTCTGATTCTAGAAGAATTCAAACATTACAGGGTCAAGTTGATGCTTTAGAGGCTGGGACTTATAATGACGCGCCACTGATAGCTAGATTAGATTCTGATAGCGCTGTAATTCAATCTTTACAAACACAGATTAGTTCTCTTGACTCAGAATATGTAATAGAAAGAACACCGCTAAGATTGAACAATGCCGCGTTTGCGACAACAAGTTCTAATCAAGTATTAGACATTTACGATGGTAACGAGCATAAAACAGTTAAGTATATTATTTCTGCTAAAAAAGGAACAGATTGGCAATCAAGTGAGTGTTTAATAAACCATGACGGTAGTACTGCATACATAACAGAATACGCAATAATGGATTCAGGAGCCGGTGATCTATATATTCCCGATGCTGATGTTTCTGGTAATGATGTTAGATTATTAATTACACCTCAAGTTACGAACATTAGTGTATCGATAGTTAGAACACAAATAGATTAATAAATAATTTAAGCTATTAGCAAAGGGCAAAAAAAAAATGGCAACTAGAAATTTTAAAATTAGATCGGGGTTAGAAGTAACTGGTCAAATAACCCAAGGCGGGGTAGCAGTCAGTACCTTCGATTCGGATGATATTGTAGATATCATTCAAACCAACACTGTAGGATTAACCGATTCTGATTTGAAAGCTATCGCAGACGTCAGAAATGATGTTGATTCAGACAGTATTGCAATTCAAGCAATTAGAACAGATCTTAACGCTTTAGATACACAAGTAACAGCAAGATTAGATTCAGATACTACTGCTATTTCTGCCCTTGATAGTAGAGTATCTATTCTAGAATCTAACGCTGATTCAGATGTCATTGATATTGCTAACCTTAAATTGAGTGCAGATTCTGACGCAGCCGCCATTGCTGTGTTGTTGCAACAAGCTGATTCAGATGCCGCTGCTATTCAAGCGTTAAATACAACGTTAAGTGCTGATATAACTAACATTAATAATAGACTTGATTCAGATGAAACTCAGCTTCAAGCTATTCAAACAGATCTAGAAACTGCAGAAGGTAATATTACTACTATTCAAAGCGATATCTCTACTATTAATGCTAAACTAGATTCTGATGAGGCGAGACTAGAGTCTATCGATGAAAGAATCGATGTTCTTGAAGCTGCAGTAGATGATACAGGATTTGATAGTGATCAAGTTGTTGCTATTATTAACGAAAACGTTGTTACTGATCCTACAATTAATACAAGACTGGATTCTGATGAAATCGCGATTCAAGCTCTTGGCACACGTATTGATAATTTAGGTGGTACAACTCCTATTACAGTAACTTCATTTGTATACACTTCACCTGCAAATGATTCAGAATTTTCTGGTGTAGATGATAACGGGTTAACACTATCTTATGCTCCTAATAAAATAGATGTTTTCTTGAATGGTATCTATCTTAATAACACCGTAGATTATATCGCAACTTCAGGTAACAGTGTTGTACTTGTTAATGCTCCTGACTCTGATGATGTCTTAACAGTCAAAAGATATTTAGGGGTAGAAAATACTTCGACTACTATCAATGTAAGATCGTTTACTTATACTTCACCTGCAAATGATTCTGATTTCTCTGGTTTAGATGATACCGGATCTACATTAGCGTACGAAGCAAATAAGATACATGTATATCTCAACGGTATCTTGCTAACAGATACAGCTGATTATACCGCAACAGATGGTTCTACTGTTTCTCTTGTTAATGCTCCTGACTCAGACGACGTTTTAACAGTTATAAAATATCTCGGAACAGTGCAAGCTGGTTTTGATTCAGAGCAGGTTGTAGCAATTATTAGTGAAAACACTAGCCCTGATATTGTAGCTAGACTCGATTCTGATAGTTTAAAAATACAAACTATGCAAGGTGAAATTGATGCTCTTGTAGCAGGTACTTATAACGATGCCCCGGTACTAGCTAGACTCGATTCTGATGAAGCACAGATACAAGCTTTAGGTACTTCAATTGATACACTTGAAACTAGTTTAACTGCTAGACTCGATTCTGATGAAGCACAAATTCAAGCCATTCAAACTCAGTTAGATGCGCTTGATACGGGTGATATTGCTGCTCTTAGAGCAGATGCAGACAGTGATTCGATTGCAATTCAAGCAATTAGAACTTCAGTGGATTCAGATTACACTCTCTTCAATAATAAGATTGCATTGTTTAACGGATTAACAGATTCTGATTTAACAACCATAAGCAATCTTAGAAATGACGTTGACAGTGACAGTGTTGCTATTCAATCAGTTCGAACTGATATGGACGTATCCTTTAATATTGTTAATAACGGTGCATCTGCATACACATTCACTGGTGATGGATTCCCATCAGGTGTAGATAACCCAACATTATATCTAGAAAGAGGTCATACTTATAACTTTAGAGTTAATGCTTCTGGTCATCCTTTCGAGATTAGACAAGCAAGCGGTGGTGCTGCATACAGTACTGGTGTTACAAACAATGCGGCGCAAATAGGTCTTGTTACTTTTGTTGTACCAATGGACGCGCCAGATACGCTAGCGTATCAGTGTACTGTTCATTCTGGAATGGTTGGTGTAATTAAAGTTGGTAAGGCTGGTTTTGATAGTGATCAAATTGTTGGTATTATTAACGAAAATGTTGTTACTGATCCAACAATCAACACAAGGCTTGATTCAGATGAAATCGCGATTCAAGCTCTAGGCACTTTAATTGAAGGTTTAGATACAACATTAACAGGGTTAAGTGGAACCGCTGCTATTCAAACAGTTGTGTATACATATACTGCAACACAAGGACAAACAGCCTTTACAGGAACAGATGATAATGGATTAACACTATCTTATGCACCTGGATACATTTATGTATTTGTCAATGGCGTATTAGTACTTGATACTACAGACTACACTGCAACAGATGGTAGTACTGTTAATATTATCGAAGCATTAGATTCTGATAACACTGTACAGATTATTAAGCATGTAGGTACTGTACAAGCTGGGTTCGATTCTGATCAAGTTGTAGCTATTATCGATGAAAATAATAACAACATCGGTAGTTCAAACCTTGACGGTGCAGGAGAAACACAGCAAGTATTTGATAGTTTTGCAACAGGTGATTACAGATCAGTAAAGTACTTTGTTTCAGCATCTTCTAATGATAGCTCTTGGTTTGCTACTGAGATCATTGTTATACATGATGGTTCTAACGCTTACTTAACTGAGTATGGTACAATATCAACACATGATAGTGAGTTTATTACTTTTGATGCTGATGTAAGTGGAGGTAATGTAAGATTATTAGGCACACCTTCAAATAGTTTAACAAACGTAAAGACTGTAAGACAACATATAAGTCAGTCATAAATAATATAATGGAGGAGTGAAAGCTCCTCCTATACATCGCCAAACAGGGAAAGTGAACTAGATGGCTACTAAAGATTTTAAAATTAGACATAGTTTAACTGTGTCCGAAAACGCTACCATCGAGGGTAATTTAACTCTTGGTGGTAATACTGTTTCTAGAGTACTAGACAGTGATGAAGTAATCAATATCATTAACGAAAATGTTACAGGTTTAAGTGATTCAGACCTTAAAGTTGTAGCTGATCTTCGAAACGACGTTGACTCTGACTCACTTAAATTACAAACTCTAGAAACTACAGTATCAGGATTAAGTGGCGGAGGTACTTCTAATATCATTTCTCCTGTAGCATTTGCTTTTGTCAACACCACATCAAACGGTTCTGGTACAGGTATTAGTTGGTCAAATTGGAACTCATCTAACCACACATTAGATTTTACTTTTGACACAGCACAACCCAATACAAACTATGCTGTTATAACAGATTGTGATTTATATGATAATTATTATGTTGGTATTTCAAACAAAACAACGACTGGATTTAGAGCAGAGTTTTATGATGATACAGTAAGTCGTACGCCTGGTTCTGCTTCTCCGTTTACATTCTTAATTTATGGATCTAACCCAAACGTATTAATTAGCGGCAGCGTTAACGCAGGGTTCGATTCTGATCAAGTTGTAGCTATCATTAACGAAAATGTAGTTTCAGGATCTGTTGACTCAGACGTCGCCGCTATTGCGCAACTTCGTAGAGATGCTGATAGCGATTCATTACGCATTCAAGAAATAGCAACTTCATTAGAACAAATTAACGAACTAGTAGATTCTGATCTTAAAGCTATCGCAGACTTACGTAATGATGTTGACTCTGATTCAATTAAGTTACAGTCTTTATCGGTAACGGTTGACGAGTTAGCCGGTTTCGCGCCTTTAACAATTACAAGATACGACTACACTGCTACTCAAAGTCAAACAGTGTTTAGTGGTGATGACGATAACGGTAACTCATTATCTTATGTTGCTACTAAAATTCAAGTATACTTAAACGGTATCTTATTATTAGACGGTACAGATTATACAGCTACTAATGGAACATCTTTAACATTAATACAAGCAGCTGATTCAGATGATAGACTTTCAATTATCAAATATCTTGGCGCAGATGCTGCTGCTTCTGATAATATTAACGTAACTAGATTTACTTACAAGGTAGTAAGTGCAGGTGTACATGCTGTTGGTGATTCTGAATTCACAGGCGCAGATGATAACGGTAACGTTTTAAGTTATGTTGCTGGTAAAATTCAAGTTTACTCAAACGGTATTTTACTTGAAGATTCAGATGACTATGTTGCAACAGATGGTTCTTCTATCGTACTTAGAGCAGCACCTGATTCAGATGACGTAGTTACTATCTTTAAATATCTTGGTACAACTCAATCTGGTTTCGATTCTGATCAAGTTGTAGCTATCATTAATGAAAACTTGCCAGTTGATCAAACAGGTTTTGATTCAGATCAAGTAGTTGCTATTATTAATGAAAATTCTTCAGGAGGTGGAGTTCTTTCCATTGACGCTGATGATAATATCATCAGTTCAAATACCACTAGCGCCATTACCGCTGGTTCTGGACTAAGTAATATTGCCATCGGAAGTACCGCTGGAGATGCTATCACAACAGGTGATTACAATGTAGCGATTGGTAACACCGCATTGAGTGGTGCAACTACTAATGGTAACAATATTGCAATAGGTCGCAATTCATTACAATCAGGAAATCCTTCGGTCGCTATAGCTTTAGGATTTGCTGCTGCTTCAACTTCAGGTGGTTCTTCCACAATTTCAATTGGTCAAAATGCACATAATAGTTCAACTAATCCAGGACCTAATAGTATTGCTATTGGAAACCAAGCTGGAAGATATACTTACACAACCAGCGGTGAAATAATTGCAATTGGAACACAGGCTGGCGCTGGTACGGCGGCTGGTTTTGGTTGGGATAAAAGGTATTCTATTCTTATAGGATATCGAGCAGGGTATGCAACAGGGCTTAATGGCGGCCAAGCTCAATACAACATCGCCATTGGGTACCAAGCTTTAGATGCTAGTAAACAAGGTACAACTATGAGTGGCGATGAAAATATTGTCATTGGAAGATTTGCTGGAGCAAGTATTGCTAGCAGCACCGGAAATATCGCAATGGGAACAAATGCTCTTAATACTGGAAGTAGCACCGGTTGCGGCAGCAGTAACATTGGAATTGGAGATGGCGCTGGCGGTGGTATCACATCAGGCGGCTTTAGCAACATCTGTCTTGGGTTAAATGCAGGTAACACCAATATTGGAGATGGCGATTATAATACAGTCATTGGATATAACTGCACAACAGCTGGCGCAAACCAACAATCTGTTGTGATAGGTTATAACCTTACAGGTAAGGGGAACTACACCGGTTTCTTCGGTGGTACTTCCGCAAACTACAATGCGGCTAACACTTCTTCTTGGAACACAACATCAGATGAGCGTATCAAAACTAATGTAACAAACTACACAACCGGTCTAACTGTTTTAGATCAAGTAAATGTAAAAACTTATAATTACTTATCAGATTCAGATATTGCTACGGCACATCCAGAGTTAGCCGATAGTGATGGATTGGTTCATGAAGGCCTTGATACAGAAAAGACTATTGTCGGTATTATGGCTCAAGAACTTGAAACAGTATTACCTAATTCAGTTACTACAAGAGAAAATGGTATTAAGTCTGTTAACAAAGATGAACTGTTCTGGGTGATGTTAAATAGTATAAAAGAACTTAAAGCTAGAGTAGAGGCACTGGAGAACAATTAATGGCAAGAAATAGATCAAAATCGTGGTACATCTCTAGACTGGTTAGAGCCTCTGGTGATATTAGAGATGATGTAATTAATGTACAAGCCGGTACTGCTGACTCAGATGTATCTGTAATCGCTCAACTTAGACGAGAAGCAGACTCTGATACAGCTGTTATTCAATCTTTAAGTACTACCGTTGCAACAATAGCTTCGTTTGCTGATTCAGATCTTAAAGTTGTAGCTGATCTTAGAAACGATGTAGATTCAGATGGTATTAAGTTACAAGCATTACAAGAAACAGTATCTAATATTACATCTTTTGATTCAGATCAAGTTGTTACTATTATTAACGAGAACTTAACCGATGTAGGGAATAAAAGATTTGATTATCTAGCTGTTGCCGGTGATTCTGAATTTACTGGTTCTGATATAAACGGTAACACTCTTTCTTACACTCCTGGAACTATCAGCGTATACGTTAACGGTATTCTTCTTAACCCTAATAACGACTTTACTGCTACGACAGGTACTTCTGTAAACTTAAGTGTAGCTGCTGATTCAGATGATGATATAACTATTATTAGATCTATCGGTGTAAGAGAGTCTTTAGATATTCAAAGGTTTGATTTTACAGCTGTATCAGCACAGACATCGTTTACAGGTAACG
>Ga0222719_10000816_pt1 | contig 31062 bp, 49 predicted proteins | sample C33_34DmetaG_FD_165039 | JGI IMG/M metagenome (GOLD analysis project Ga0222719, IMG submission 165039) | Estuarine water microbial communities from San Francisco Bay, California, United States - C33_34D | ecosystem: Environmental > Aquatic > Marine > Unclassified | place: USA: California... | reverse complement strand
GAAGAGCAAGGCAAGTTTGTGTTAGATTATACTGCTCCTATACGTTTAAATGAAGATACACGTAAATGGGACTATGAAGACACAATGACCTGGGAAGAGCAACTAGATATTTGGAAACGTGGCAGCAAGCACAAAATTCCTAGTATCACAGAGGTTCAAACAGAAACTTGGGGTACAGAGCTCTGGTGATTACAGAGCAACAAATACGTCAATCATTAGAAAAAGTTAACGACCCACATGTACCTGTTTCGATAAGTAGTATGGGCATGTTACGTGACATTACAGTTAACAACAATAATGTTCACGTAGAAGTCTGTATACCATGCATGGGCTGCCCGGGCACTGGAGGACTAGTACAAGACATTAAAGATTGCCTATCAGCTATACCAGGCATAAGCACTGTAGATGTACACCTAGGATTTCATTTACCCTGGGATAGAGACATGGTAACAGATGAAGTAAAGGAAAAAATGCGTCTTAACGGCATTCAAATTTAAAGAAAGAAAAAGAGTATGACTAAACAAGTCGTTATTTTTGGTGTAAAAGACACCGCACAATTAGCTGATTATTATTTAAAAAGAGATACTGATTATGAGGTAGTGGCTTTTACAGTAAGCCATACTCAAATACCAAAGGGCGCAATGTTCTGTGGTAAACCTGTTGTTCCTTGGGAAGAAGTAGAGTTAGCTTATACTCCTAACAGATATAAGTTATTTATTCCTATGACAGGGCGACAAATGAATAAAATTAGACGCGCCCTTTATCTTGAGGGTAAATACAAAGGGTATCAATATATTTCTTATATTAGCCCTCATGCAACAGTTTGCGATAATGAAATCGGAGAAAACTGTTTTATTCTAGAAGATAATACTCTTCAACCTTTCACAAAAATTGGAAATAATGTTGTTCTGTGGTCCGGTAATCATATCGGACACCACGGGGTTATTCGTGACCATGTTTTCTTTACCAGCCAAGTCACATTAAGTGGGCATTGTGATGTAGGAGAATTTAGTTGGTTTGGTGTAAATTCTACTATTAATGATCAAATTAAGATTGCTGAAGGAACTTTTGTAGCATCTGGTGCTTTAATTACAAAAGATACAACTCAATGGAGGGGGTATATGGGAGTTCCTGCAAAAGAAGTTAAAGATTCTTTGGAGATGAATCCATGACTTGGCAAAGACAAGGAGTAATCTACGAAGGAATTAATAGTAGAGCACAAGTTCCTGTTGTTGATACAGACAATGATGGATTTTGGCGTATTTATTTTTCTCATAGAGATTTGAATAACCATAGCTATACTTCTTATATTGATGTCGAGCCGGGTAACCCAAAAAATATTATCAAGGAATGTTTTGCTCCTGTGTTATCCCCAGGACCTCTAGGTTCTGTAGACCAAGCAGGGGCTATGGCTAGTTCTATCGTTACAATAAACAATCTTAAATTGATGTATTACGTAGGTTGGTCACAAAGAAAAGATGTAGCGTATTTTAATACTACTTGTGTAGCCTGCTCTGAAAATGGAGAAGAGTGGACAAAACTTGGACCTATCTTAGGACCAGACTTAAAAGACCCAGGTTATTCTGGAACTTTTCATATGGTAGCTAATCGTTCTAACACAGAATACTCAGGTCTTTATCTATCGTGCTTTGAATGGAAAGACGGGGAGCCTAGGTATAATCTTCGAGTAGCCACCTCGTTTGATGGTATTACTTGGAAAAAACAAGGTGTGGGTATAGATATCACTGAACAGGAGGGTGGAGTTTCCCAAGCAAGTACTTTGTATAACGCATTTAATGGGTTGTGGAGAACTTGGTATTCAAAAAGAGATCACAAAGATTATAGAACTAATCCTCTTCATTCTTATAGAATAAAATATGCAGAAACTCATAACTTACACACTTGGGAAGTTTTTGATTCAGATAATGATTTATACCCAACAAATAATCCAAACGACTGGGACGGTATTATGTGTTGTTATCCTTGTGTAGTTGAATATCAAGGAACTTTATTTATGTTTTATAATGGAAATGGCTTTGGACAAACAGGAATAGGATATGCAACATGGACATAACAGAAAATATACAATACAAAAACAAGATAAATCAGTATATAGAAAATGGGTTTTTAGTAGAAAAACAATTTCTTGATCCTGTCTTGTTACAAGATATTTTATCACAAATGCAACTAATTTTTTGGACTCAAGCCAGAAAGTTAGATTTAGTTACTGATAAAACTGTAACTACAGAAGATGTGATGATTGCTTTATTTAATCACGATTTTACTATTTTTAAAAATTGTGGAAAACAAGTTCAGCACTTAATTGACGTTTGGAGACTTTGTGTAAATAACAAAATGATTGATTATTTGATGAATGTTTGTGGAATTACATTCCCAAATATTTGTACAAGACCTGTAGTTATGTTTAACAATGCAAAGTTAGCTAAAGAAGATGTATATCACACAGTTCCTTTTCATCAAGATGCACAATCTATGAAAGGTTCTAGAAATGCAGTAGTTTGTTGGATTCCTTTACTAGATGTTCTCGAAAATTTAGGCCCTTTAAATGTGGTTCCAGGTAGTCATCTAGGAGAATTAGTTGCTGATGAAATAGATGATTATGGTTTTGGCTATGTTTCTGAAGATAAGTTTAATAAAGAAGATGTACTAAGTCTTCCTTGTCAGTTAGGTGATGTTGTTTTTTTCAATTCTTACTTAATTCATGGCTCTGGGGTTAATACCTCTTGGAATAGAACTCGCTGGTCTATTCAGTTTAGGTATAACGACATGTTTGATCCACAGTTTATTGAAGAAGGTTATGTAAATCCATATTTGTATAGACCAATGAAGAGAGAAGAATTAAATGGCACATGAAAAACCAATCCAAGTATATTTTAGAACAGTAGCACGAACAGAAACTAATATGGTGGGAAGACCTTCCTGGTTTTCTTATGAAGCTTGTTGGAATAATTTGCTTCAAACAATTACTCCAGAATTAGTAGATTTAAATGTAGTCATTGACAGCGAAATTGACCCTGTTGATTTTGTTCCTAGTGGTGATTTTAGAGTAGAAACAATTAACTCGAAAGAAAGACTAGAAAAGCTACTTATCGAGTATGCGACTAACGATGTTACTTATACTGATAGGACAGAGTCTGGAGAAGAAATCGTAAAAAGAGAAGAACCTCCTGATAGAGAAAAAGCAGCAGGACAGCTACTTTATGAAATAATTGATTCTGATAACCTTGAAGTAAATAAAGTTGTTTACATTGTTGAAGATGATTATTTACACTTACCAAAGTGGGCTGAAATTATTCATAATTTTTATACAACCCATAATGGTTTAAATTATATTTCTTTATATGATCATGCCGACAAGTATTCTCAAAGGTATCAAGGACTGGTTTCTCAAATTGTAACCTCTCGGTATTGTCATTGGAGAACTGTTCCTAGCACTTGTGGAACTTGGGCGGCTCCTGCCTTGGCTCTTAAGGAGGACTACGAAATCCATCACGATAGGCTAGGAGATCATAATAAATGGATGAAACTAGCAGAAAGAAATAGAGGAGTTTTAAGTTGTATGCCTGGAAGAGCAACACATTGTATGGAAGCTTATTTATCTCCTTGTATTGATTGGGAAAGTTTATTTAGATGAAAATTGTAATTACTGGAGGAGCAGGATTTATTGGCTCTCATTTAGTTGACTATTTTGCAAAAGATTCAGACAACGAAATTGTTATTGTCGATAATATGGGCTATGCTGCTAATTATCATAACATTGCAGAGGCTATTAAAAAACCTAATGTGAAATTTGTTTTAGCTGATATTTGTAACTTTGCAATTTATGATAAGTTTATGCACGATGTTGATGTAGTAATACATACAGCAGCTGAAAGTCACGTTGATAACTCGTTTTTTGATCCACTTAGATTTGTTAAATCTAATGTTGAAGGCACACAAGTATTATTACATGCGTGTAAGACTTACAAAGTAAATTTACTAATTCATTTTAGTACTGATGAAGTGTACGGCGGAGCCTTATCTTCTTCTGACACTTTTGATGAAAATCACATTTTAAATCCTACTAATCCATATGCCGCTTCTAAAGCTGCAGCGGAAATGATGGTTATGAGCTATGTTAAATCTTTTAGCTTACCTGTAATTGTTGTCAGACCTAATAACGTGTATGGAACCAGACAACATTGGGAAAAGTTAATTCCGACTTGCTGTATGCATTTAAAAGAAAGGAAAAAAATTCCTATTCATGGAAGAGGAGAAGCACGTAGAGATTATCTATCAGTTTATGATCTTTGCGATGCTATTGCTTTGTTAATTAAAAAGGGAGATGTTGGAGAAACCTATAACATTGGTATTAAGGACCCTTATAGTGTGAAACATGTAGCTACACTGTTTGCTTCGCAATGGGCCCGTAATGTTGAGGATTGTGTTATTTATGTAAAAGATAGACTTTACAATGATTCTTACTACCCAGTGCGGTCCTCTAAACTAGCCCAAAAAGGATGGACACCAAAGAGGAGACTAGAGACTGACTGTGCAGATATACATATCTGGTATACAAAACGATCCGCTCCTTTTGCTCATGGATGGTTTAAAGATGGATGATTTTGTAGACGAGCTAGAAAACCCAGAAGTAACTATTTTTCCAGACGGTAGCAGAGCAATTACTATGAACGGCCAAGAACTATTTGGATATTGTAGATATGCTGCTTTTTATAGAGACTGTGTGTCCGTAGCAAAAGAAGAAGCACATTTTGTAGAAGTGGGTAGTTTCTTAGGACTATCTAGCTGTATAATGGGACACTACATTAAAAAAAGTAATAAAAAAATTACTTTTGATTGTGTAGATTTATTTGAAATTAGCGAAAGTTCAGATGACTTACACACAACTTATGTAGAAAAATATGGAGGCGATTTCTTACAAGCCTTTACGGACAATATAAAAAACTCAGGAATGAGTGAATATATTAATCAAATATATAAAGGGTATTCTTCTCACGTATCTCAGTTTTATGAAAAGGAATCTTTAGATATGGTTTATTTAGACGCTTCACACTATACAGTTGATGTTATAGATGATATTAGAAATTGGTATCCTAAACTCAAACCAGGAGGAGTTCTTGCTGGTGATGACTGGGATCATGAAGGAGTTGCTCCAGCAGTTTGCTGGTGTTTAGGGGAATTAGGAATTCCAATAACTGATCTTAACGCTACTAGTTATGCAACTTGGTTTATAAAAAAATGACCACTTTTCCTTTTATTAGATGTAATTATCCTTCTGACTTTGATTTTATGAACAAAGTCAGTTCCTTACTAAGAACTGGCCCATATACCAATAACGGTCCTTATGTTCAGTTGTTTGAAAAAGGGATTGAAAGATTAACAGATTCTAAAATTGCAGTTACCTCTAATGGTGAATCTGCTTTAATGTTAGCTATTGCGGCTCTTGGATTATTAAATGCAGGAAAATTTATAGTAGTTCCTAGTTATACTTTTAGCGGAACTGTTTCTGCTATTTACTGGACTGGAAACTATCCTTTATATTGTGATGTAAAATCAGTATCTTATCCTCTAATCAATACTAACCATGCTAGAGATCAGGTTAGTTTAGCCCAAGATTTACCAGCTACCCACAAAGAAATTGGGGCAATTTTAGGTGTAGATTTGTACGGACTTCCTTGTGATTATGAAGAGCTGAACGAACTTGGAAAGGAATTTAAAGTTCCTGTTATAATTGACTCTGCGCAGGCTTTTGGTACAAAAGTTAATAATAAGTGGATTGGTAAAAATTGTGATATTCATATTTTTAGTTTTCATACTACTAAATCTTTTCATACATTAGAGGGTGGAGCAGTAAGCAGTGAAGATGAGTATATTATCGAAGAAGTAAAAAGATTAAGAGCATTTGGTATAGATTCTGCGAATAGGCCAAATTGTACTTCAATAGGACTTAATGCTAAAATGAATGAACTACAAGCTTTGATTGGGTTAGAGAAGTTAAGCACAATAGAATCAGTATTTTATAAGAAGAATTTAGCTTTTTCTTATTACATAAACTCTTTAAAAAAACACAACATTCAAACTTTAACAATTCCTAAAAATTCTTCTCCAGTTATGAACAAGATGCCTATTTTTATTAAAAATAGAGATGAAGTATGCTTTCTGTTGAGAACAGAAGGAATTCAATGTGAAAAGTATTGGGATATACCAGTGCATCGAATGACTGCTTTCTATAAACAAATTAACTTACCTGTGACAGATAAAGTTTCAGATCGTGCTTTATGTTTACCTTTTTATAATGATATTAGTTTTAATGAAATTGATTATATAGTGGAGAAAGTATGTGGACTTATTAATTAGTATTTTATTCGCTTTATTTTTATATTTTGTTTTTATCTACCCCATAGCTGTTATAGCTAAGAAAGGAACCAAAAAACTATTTGACGACTAGCTATGCAAGAACTTCATAACTGATATGAAATGACACCCATTTATTGCAGTGCAAAAGAAATTAAACTTGCTAAGTCCTTGTTTTTATATTATAATCAATTCAAGAATTAAATGCCGTAAGGGTTTAATTCTTTAACTCGCTGGAAAGGAGAAATACAATGACTTTTATTATATCCACAATGTATTATGATCTGGGCATTAAAAATATTATTACTAACGCAGTAAATAAGATTTCACGTGCTGTTAAAGCATATGGGTGGGCAAGAGCAGCCGGAGAGCTAGACCGAGAAGGACTTAGCGATGCTGCCAAAGTTTGTCGTCAGGAATTACTAAAACTATATAGTAACTAAAATATGCCAGCTTTAAATTATGACTTCACTAAGTTCGAAGCATACAAAGATCTAAACATCAATGATGTTATTATTCCCACCACTGATGACAGTGCGTGGGAATATTTTTGTAATCATAATTGGATTTATGATAAGCTTCTACTTTCTCAACTAAATGACATTCCTTGTGCTCCTTATGGAGTTTATCCTACTGAATATCCTGTTATCGTTAAACCTATTACTAATTTACTAGGTGGAGGTACAGGTAGTAGAAAAGTATCTAACGAAGAAGAGTTAGAAAAATATTTACTACCAGGATTTTTTTGGATGAACTACTTTGAAGGAAATCATTTGTCTTTTGACTGTATAGTAAAAGAAGGGAATGTGATTCACATGGAAGTGTTTGAAGGACATAAATTACGGGATGGAATGTTTGATTATTGGGAGACTATTACTGAAGAAGTGGACAGTGCACGAATTAACAAAATTGTAAAATGGACAAGAACTCATCTAAGTGGTTATACTGGGTGTCTGTGTTGCGAGACTATTGATGACAATATAATCGAAGCACATTTAAGAATGGGCGATTTAGACAGATTAATGAACGTCTCGCTCATGGAAAATATAATAAACATATATAAAGGGCAGTCTTGGAACTATAAACAAAGAGGATATAAAAAATACTATCTATTTACTTTGTTTGGCCCTCATACTTTAAAAGCAAGATTAAAAGACACAATAATTTCAGAAGTATCTGAAAAGTGTGTATTTTTTCAGTTAGACCCAGAAACTGGAGCTTTATCTAATCCTCCTTCTGGTAAACGACTTCTTGTTTTTGGAACCTGGGATAAAGAAGAAGGCATAAAAATAAGAAATTATCTAATAAAAAATATCCGACCTCGAATTCCAGATGAGTATGTTTCGTCTTTGTTGGGCTATAAAAAACATTTCAGCCTTGCAAAATACTTAAAATTCAGATAAAATACATAAATAATGAAGATAGAAACATACGAGGAGAAGAATTTATGAAGAAGACTTCAGATCTTCGTCCCTATGCTGCATTGCGTATGCAAATGCGACGTAAGCTACACTGGCCTCACTACAAATGGGATGGTAACGGTGTATCAAAGATGCGTCTTAGGGATTATGTACAATTTGTAATTTTATTAGTAATAAATGGTTCGGAAGGACTAAAAAAGGTAAACAATGTTAAACGTTAACAAAAACTTTGGTTCACTAGTTGAATCAATTGAAAGGGCTCTTGATAAAGAAAAGTTAGTCGGAATTGCTGTAATTAACCATTGTGTTCATCAGTTTCCACAGCATTCTAGGAGTCTAATTGAAGAAGTGTACCGGCTCGTAATTGAAGAAAGATTTTACAATGCATAAGCAATTTAAGTTGAGTGAACAAGAAGTTCGAAATGCTATTGCATGTTACCTTTATGATGAAGGTCTTCTCGACCTTGAAGAAGGTACAATGGAATATGAGATTGACTCGGAAACAAACGAGTTTATTGTTAACATCTATAAACAAAAAGAACTTATGTAATGAGTGACGTTTACGTAGTTGCGAAATCCGCCAAGTCTAAAACTTGGCGGATTTCTAAATTTTCAGACTATAAAGATGCAGATTCTCAGTATGTAGTTACTGAGCGAGCGGGACACTATCACTGTGATTGTCCTGGGTATTATCGTCAAAAAAACAAAGACGAGCATAAACATACTCAAGTTATTAAATTCTGGAGAGAATCTTTAGAAGAAGATCAAGGATATGCTTTATGGTTTGATAAAGATGAATCTATTGAATACAATAAGTTTTGTCCAGATATAAAAGAGTTAGTTACTTTTTAATTTATATTTGAGCAGTGGTTATTTTAAATAAATTTCTCACTTGCCTGTTGCTTAAATTTTTTGTATTATATAAAAACATTGAGCGAGTGAACAAGTTTCAACCGCTCAATGTAAACAAATCCTTTCCGATACGGTGCCATCGCACCGAAAGTATATGGTTAGTAGGTGGACTAGATACCACCGTGCCGAGTAAAGGTAGTGTCTTTGGAAGTTCTGACTCAGATGAAACTTCTTGCAGTTTGAATAGTTCTTCACAGTAAAAACATTCACTTTTCTCTTTCCAAGAGCCTATACTTTTTGGTATTATAGAGAATAATCTCTTGAACGTAAGTCTTCAACCTCAGTGTTATGTGCAGTTCAAGATAATTTCTAGCAAACGTGGGAGTCTATCGACTCGACCAGAAGCTAGACGGTGGGTCCGCGTCATCCCGTTAGGCGGCAAGGTAGAGCTTACCTAGGGACCAGATTGTTACAAATCTGGCATAATCCTTCCTAAAAAGCTCATTTTAATCTTGCCAAAAGGCTAAACTTTTGATAAGATATATACATAATGATTCATAATGATTCATAATGATTGCTCTGAGATATACTATAACAGAGACTCTGCGGAAGATTACTCTTCGTGGCAGAGCAAGATTACTACTCAAGGCTTAATAGCTCTTGTCTTTGAGAGTCTTGAGTGCAACTTTCTTCTTGATAGTTGCTCAAAAATTTGATATTATATATAAAGAATAGAAGAACGGGGATCATCCTCCTTAACCTGACAGTTCACACTGTAAAAGGTTCAAGTCCAAAAAGGTTAATGATCCAACGGAGTCACGGAATGAGTCTCACCCTGTTCTACCTTTATTGGAGTCTGACTCCAGATGGTTGTATATCGACTTCGGACGCAACCTGGGATGGCCGCCATAAATAAGCCCGCGAGAAGTCCACGGTTAGCTTCTCACCACTTCGGTTGGTTAGACAAAGTCTTCGTGACTGTGTCTGGTAAGATAACAAAGGGTTATCCTGTAATTAAAGCGGACAGTTGGAGGGGCTTGATTACACTTTATTCTTGCTAAAAAGTTAAATTTTTAGTATTATATATAAAGATTGATTGGAAAGACTAATGAGCGTTTGCGATTTTGCGCAGGTGGGAGATTAGTCAAGGTGCAGGCGGGAGCGGGGCTGTGCACAGAAAAAGAGATTAGCACTCTACTACCGTTTAGGGTTTTGTCCACACCCTAAACATATGGTCGCACAATGTAGAGGCTCTCATGGCGACGCGTGAGTCATGCCAGAGTTGGGAAAGTTTGAGTTTGAGTATCCCTTTATAGGTGATCTCCTCGCTTTTCCGCTCTGGGTTGATAAAGTGGAAACGTAATTTATTTTTTTCTTGCTTGATGCTTAAAAATCTTGTAAGATATATAAAGAAATCGGGAAGAATCGCAGAGCATCACCAAGGCGTGTAGTCAGTCACGCACCGCAATATCAGGGGGAAGACAAACATATTGTCGCCAGAGCGTAGAGTTAGCCTATGCCCCATTTTAACAGAGTCGCCCCGAGTTATCCTGTAGGGGAAACTAAAAAGAGATAACGATGTTTAGTTTCTTAGCGACATAACTTTCTAGTCTCCGCCGTTGGAGGTTACAGTAGACACACATTGTAATTACGGACTGATGTGTGCTTCCAGGTAGAAAGTAGGTAAGGTTCTAGTTGGTAAACCGCAAGGGATATAGTAGAAAGTAGAACCATTGTCTATGGCGGGTTTGGGGGCTGTAGACCGATATTTTAGCTAGATACTGCCACCTATCTTGCGTGGGAATGTTATCGAGAACTATTAAAGACCTGACAATAGTTCATAAGGGAGATAACTACGATTATAGGGGAGTCGCAAAGCTAGTTGTAGACAGCAAGACGTGAAGCTGTCTAACCTATAGAAAGAAGTTGGATGGAAATTGAGTATCTAAAGGAGTTTACCTCACCAGAAGGTCACTGGATGTATATCCCTGATATATATCGACCAACTATCGAGGACTTAACTTCTACATACAAGATTTCTTCTATGCTTGAAATAGGGTTTAATATCGGCTATAGTACATATATGTTTTTAGAGGGGGATACTACTCAAAAGCTAGAGATAACTTCGGTTGACATAGCAAAACATCCATGCACTGTAGATGCTGCTGCAAAAATGAAAGAACTACATCCCAGTAGATTTTCATTTATCGCTTGCAGCAGTAGATTAGCTTTTAAGCAATTTTCTGATAAAGAGTATGATTTAGTCTTTATTGATGGTGATCATACTGCGATTGGATGCGTAAGCGATATCCAAATCGCTTTGGACTTGCAAGCTCCTTATGTTTTATTCGACGACTATCATGTAAGTGATACACCAGTTAATAGCATAAGAAATATAGCAGAAGCTCATCCCGATTTAACCTTAGAAAAGCTATACCCTGCGGGCGATATGGATTTCAGAATCGCTCTTTATTCTACTCCCTTCAAGGTATAGATTTGGGTGCGATACTGAGGTATCGGGAAAGATTCGTTAGTGGGATGCGAATTCCTCGACTAGAATGGAAATTCCAGGTTAGTTAGAGGGGCGTGGAGATGGGATCTTCGGATTCCCCTCCACGAACAAACCTAAATTCACTTTTTTCTTGCTTAGTGGTCAAAAGTTTTGTATAATAAGTTATACAGTGAGAAATGAGGGACAAGCTTAACTAGCGCCACATTTCTCAGGTTCTCGGAAGACTTTACTTTTCGAGCCTTTCCTTCCAAGGTATGAGAAGGCATAGCGGATAAAATGTAAACCGAACCTCGCATGGCTAGCGAAACATAAATAAGCCTCCACAACTATCCGATGAGTGGGTATCAAAGAGTCGGAAGGCAGGAAAGGCACTACAAACCCGTATCGCTGCGTTAAAGCACTTCTAGTGTAGTAGGAGTTTAAACTACACCATGCAGAGACTCCATGTCAAGAAGCGCTCCGTCAAATCAAGAAAGACGTTAAACTGACTTGTGAGGACTAGGCGGTCCAAGATCACAAAAGGGGGTAGTTCCTCTGAGCCTAGAATGCACGCACATTCGACTCTCATGAGTGCAGACTGTTCATCACTGGCAGTCTCGGAGGTATCATAGCCCTGGTACGGGCATATATAACCGTCATGGTTGTACAGAGGAGAGGATACCACGGTTACTAGCGCGAAGGAAGGGGCTAGTTACATAAGTGACCAACAAATTTCAATTAAGAGCCACGGAAGCAATTCCTTGGCTCTTTTTTATTATTTACAATTAGTTAGAAATTTGTTATAATGAGAGATAATAATAACTAATGATAGAGTATTTCAAATGGACAATTTATGTAAAGTTTGCGGAGAACCGTTCAGCCCTAAGAGGGCTGGGTTGGGCTACCGTACTTGTTTACGTCACGGAGAAGCTGCAAAGGCTTTTACCGTTTCTATTCCTTACAACAAGGGTCCCTACCAAATAATCTCAAAACAAAATGTCAAGGATATTGGAAGATGAAAATAGTTCCAGCAGAAATGGTTAGTAGCTATTTACGTCATATTTCTTTTTGGATGCTAGCAATGGTAGCTTTTAATTATTCATTGATTGGAATATACCCAGGTGCTTTTGAATTTTTTCTATCTGTTTTGTTTGCAGACTATAGTTGGTGGAGGCGTTATGAAAGATAAGTTTTTTGATGCAGCGAAAGCTGCTGCTTTGGCAAGCGAAGGTGTTGGAAAACGTAAGAATTTTAAACATGGCGCAGTACTAGTTCATAAGAATACAGTAATTGCATCAGGATTTAATTCTTACAAAACTCATCCAATTATGGCAAAGTATACAGACTTTCCGCATCTTCATGCGGAGCAGAAAGCTATTATTCGTGCAGGTTTGGATAACTGTGAAGGACTAGATCTTTATGTTGTTAGGGTAGACCGAAGGAAACGATTTGCAATGAGCAAGCCCTGTAGAGTCTGTAAAAAATTGATTGACGAAGTGGGTATTCGTAATGTATACTACACTGATGAATCGGGCAATTTTATATAAGTAAAAGTTGTCCGCATGGTGAAATAGGTAAACACAACAGACTTAAAATCTGTCGCCATATGGCTTCCCAGTTCGAGTCTGGGTGCGGACACCAAAAAAAGAAAGGTTAAAAATGAAGAAAATTTTTATAGCAATGGCTGCTTTGTCGTTATCACTAACAGCAGCACATGCAGAAGAAGTAAATATTGGTTTTACGGCTAAGTCTGTAGACTTGTTTACTGCTCCTTGGGTTATTGGAAAAGAGAATGGATATTTTGAAAAGAATGACATTACTCCAAATTTTATTTTTACAGGACTTAATTCTTCTGGAAAAACCTTAAAACTATTGAAAAACGGAGAACTAGATGTTGCTGTGGTTAACTTTAGTGCAGTAGTATCTTCTAATAGTAAAACAGAAAATCCAAATGTTGTGGCAGTTTCTGCAACAGAAACTATGACAAATGATGTATTATTTACTAGATTTGCTTCTCCTTATAAAACTATTGCTCAACTAAATGGAAAAACTTTAGGGATTGGAGCGGGCTCTACTACTCAAAAAATTGTAGACGCTCTAGACCCTACAGTTTCTTTGAATTGGAACTACTATAAGCCTGCTACTACTCGAATGGTTGCGCTTGTTAATGGGGAGGTAGAAGCCACTCCAGGTCCTTTTCACATTGCCTTGGGTAAAGATATTAAGCAATTCAATTGGATTAAGTTTGCGGATATCAATCCCAATCTAATTGGTCGCACAATCGTAGTTAGAAAAGACTATTTAGAAAACAATAAAGGATTAGTACTTAGAATTGTTTCATCTTATTTAGCTAGCGCTTGGTATGCTTATAGCGGTCCAGAGGACTCAGTGGTTAAGAGAGTTTTACTCGATAACATTTCTCAGTCTTTTGATAATGAGATGCAATATTACAAGTATATCAAAGCTAACTTTGTACTTCCTGAAGGTTCCACTATTGTTGGAATCGCTAAAATGCCAAGTGAAAGAGTACAAGCAAACATTGATCTACTAGTAGATAACTTAGGCTATCCAAATAAGCACTCTGTAAATGGGTACTATGTTAACCTATTTAATCACTAATAAATACATAATTTATATAATAATATTAGGACTTTGGCAGGTAGCTGAAAACAGCTATCTGCCTGGTCCTTTTTCTTTATTAGCAGCTGGTTATGAAGTTTATCAGTATAGAGTCTTTTGGGAACATTTTTTTGCTACTATGTCTAGGCTATTTGTTTCTGTTGCAATTGCAGTGACTTGTAGTCTAATTATTGGAATTCTAGTAGGTTACTTTTCAAAGTTAAAAGAAATTGTTATGCCTATAATTATGTTCTTTTTCCCAATTCCTAAAATTGTGCTTTTACCTATATTTTTCATCTGGTTTGGGTTTGGAGAAGTAACTAGGATAATTATAATTAGCTTAGTTATATTTTACCCTAGTGTAATCTATATTTACAGTTATATTCAAAAGATACCTAAAGTATATATAGAAGTCGCTAGAGTGTGTGGAGCAAAAAACTTTAAAATTATTAAAAGTATAGTATTGCCTTATATACTTCCTCCTGTAGTTAGTAGCTTGAGAACTTCTTTTTCTCTAGGAATGATCGGCACTGTAGTAACAGAAATCTTTAATATACAACGTGGACTTGGCTTTTTCGTAGAAGAAGCTGCAAATTCTTTTAATTTTGATCACGCTTTTGTTGGGGTGTTTACTTATGGATTTATTGGACTCTTAATAAATTACGCAATTACACTTGCAGAAAGACACTGTTTTAAGTGGCAAGACAGCGTTGAAACTTAGTTTTAGCTTGATTAAATGTTAGTTTTTCTGTATTATTAAAAATAAAGAGGTTGAATGTTACATGAATTACGAACGTGAATATAAAATAACAGGAACAATGGTAAAGCACTTTGGCGAAGCAACGGGTGATCACAATCCCCTACACTTCGACGAAGAGTTTGCCAGTAAGACAAAGTTTGGCGGTAAAATTGTACACGGTATGTTAACCGCTGGACTCATTAGTGCTAGTATGACAGAGTGCTATGGTATTGGTACAGTATATATACAGCAAGACCTAAATTTTAAAGCACCTGTATGTGAGGGTGATACAGTTAAGGTAGAGTTTTACAACGAAACTACAGCTAGAAAGAAAACCAAACTATATGTTATTGCTAGTGTAGAAGGTAAACATGTAGTTGAAGGTTGGGCTATTATATTCAAAGGCAATCCAAACATCTCGGTTGACACCATACATTGAGGAGCAGGAACACATTAGACTGAAGCCACGTTAGCTCAGTTGGTAGAGCAGTTGATTTGTAATCATCAGGTCCGCGGTTCAAGTCCGTGACGTGGCACCAAGGTCCTGTAGTTTAATGGTAAAACACCCGCCTTATACGCGGTTAGATGTCTCCAGATTAGAGAGCGATCCCGGTTCGAATCCGGGCAGGACTACCAAATAACCGACACCTTCGTCGAAGGGGTCACCAAGTTAAGGTCTCGTAGCTCAGCTGGATAGAGCAACAGCCTTCTAAGCTGTGGGTCGTAGGTTCGAATCCTACCGAGATCACCATTTTTAGGAGATAGATATGATTTGGGCGATTAGCGTTTTAAGTATAGCTGTAATCTGTTTGACCGCAGTTAATGTAATAGATTATTTTTGGCACAAGCGTCTTGAAAAGCGTCTTGCTGAACTTGAGTATAAAAACAAGCATAAAATCTTCACAGGTGATAAGCCTGTAAGCAAACTGAGACCATAAAACATCGCGGGTATCGTATAATGGTATTATTACAGCCTTCCAAGCTGAAGACAGGAGTTCGATTCTCCTTACCCGCTCCAAATTATGTGGACTTTACGACGAGTAAGAGAAGATTATCTCTTGCTCGTTTCTTTATTTTCATGTATTATATAAACATAATGAAAACACAAACAAAGGAAAGTAAAAATGAATATTGAAAACATGAGCCGTGAAGAGTTGGTTGCTGCCCTTGCCGCAGAGAAGGCAAAGAGCGAAAAGGCAATTCAGCTTAAGGTTAGCCAGAAGGGCTGCGTTCAGCTAAACGGCATCCGCCGTTTTCCGATCACCTTCTATAAGGATGAGTGGAACCGTATCTTCGACATGAAGGATCAAATTATGGACTTCATTTCTGCACACGATGCGGAACTAGCGACGAAGTAATATGTCTATTATCGGGGATAGAGCACTACAAGAAGAAACTGAACATATGAAAAAAGCAAGGAGAGCCTACGAAGCTCTCCTTGGTAAACGTAATGATGTTTATCCTTGTAGAGAAGATGTTCCAGCCGAGTTATGGGGCGAGCCTATTCATCAGACTAAGATAAAGTAGCAGGAAAATACAATGACTTATGACGAATTAGTACAGCTTGTAACTCATCATTCACATCTTTATTATGATGTGAATCGTCCAGAAATTAGTGACGAAGAGTTTGATAAGTTGTACGATCAGCTTGAACGTGTAGAAAAGTCACAAGGTTGGCGAACTCACAACTCTCCTACACTCCGTGTGGGTGGGACGGCTGGTAAGGTTCGTCATGAGTATAAACTTTATTCTCTGCAAAAGTCTTATGACGAATCAGAGATAGGTGATACTTATGCGATTGAGACTCCAAAGATTGATGGAGCCAATCTAACTCTTTATTACCGAGACGGCGGGCTTGTGCTTGCTTTAACTCGTGGTGATGGAGAGTATGGGGAAGATGTAACACACTTAATGCCTGGGCTAAATGGTGTTCCAGAATATTGTTCAGACATGGTAGTAAATGGAGAGTGTGTTACAGACAATGAAGTTAAAAATTTTAGAAACTATGTTAGCGGTGCGCTAGGCTTACTAGAGGTGAGCGAGTTCCGTTCACGTAACATTCGATTTATTGCGCACGAACTTCTTGGGGTACAAATGAACTATACAGCTAAGATGAAAATCTTAGCCAACGCAGGTTTCGACACCGTGTTTGATGATGCCTTTTGTTCACAGTACCCTCAAGATGGACTAGTTTATAGAATTGATGATTGGAAAACTTGTGAGCGTTTAGGATATACTTCTAAATATCCAAGGTTTGCAATCGCACTTAAAGAGCGAAACGCTCTTACAGAAGTTACAACCTTAAAGGATGTGATTTGGACCGTAGGCAGAACTGGAGCTGTAAATCCGACTGGTATCGTTGAGCCCGTTGTACTCGACGGAGCCACGGTAAGTAGAGTAACTCTTCACAATATGGAATTCATTTTAAGCCATGACTTGGGCCTTGGCGACCTGATTGAGATAGAACGCGCAGGTGGAGTAATTCCGAAGTTCAACAGAGTTATCCAGCACTCAGCCCACGGATTCAAGATTGAACAAAGACATGCTGAAGCTGCTGTTGGTCACGCGCTTCAAAGGGTCGGCCCAAGACTTTACTGTGAAGATGGATCGCAGCATGACACAGTAAAGCTACTCGAATACTTTATTAAAACTTTAGATCTTAAAGGTCTGGGTCCTGCGTCCGTGACTAAGATGCAGTTGAAACATCCGATTGATTTATATCAATCTCACGATTGGAGTAAACTCGGGGCAAATGGAATAAAGATTGAGGAAGAAATTGAACGTAGCAAGACAAAACCTTACGAGGTAGTTCTTGCATCACTTGGCATCCCTGGTGTTGGAAAGTCTATGGCTAAAAAGATAGTACAGCAGTTGCCCTCGTTCGTTCGGTTGCGAGAGATCGAAACGGTGCAAATTACAGGAATTGGCCCCAAACGTATCGAACAGATTTTAGCTTGGCTCGATACAAACGAAGAATGGGTAGTAAAACTACCACTACAACTAAAGCAGGATTTGAGCGTAGACTCCGTGATCAATTCCGACGGAGTTAAGAAGATTTGCATAACAGGGAAACTAGACATGTCCCGTTCTGAACTAGCTACTCACTTAGAGGAGAAGGGATTTACGGTATCTAGCACAGTCACAAAAGACTGCTATGCTCTTATCAATGCAGGGGATACTTCCAGTTCAAAGTTCAAAAAAGCTAATGTCCAAGGCACTAGAATTATTGACTATTGGGAGAATAGAACTAACATTCTTCAAGGAATTATCTAGTCTTCTATGACTATATAACTTAAAAAGCGGCTTGGCAACAAGTCGCTTTTTTTTGTATAATAAGAGATAATGAAAAAAAGGACAAAACAATGAAAGACAAATGGGACGAACTAGCCGAATGGCAAAGCAAGCACAAGATTGAGGTCTTCATGACCGTCTCAATTGATGATGTTCGTGAATACTTTGAAGAATATTTTGAGGAAGAACAGGTTCCTCAGTCTACTAAAAATCTGACTGATGAAGAACTTTGGGAAGCTATTCAACATGTATCTCGTAAGTACGACTTTGGCGATGCTTACGGTGATATTTATGACTGGGTTGTAGAAAAAGCCCAAGAGTGGAAGGAATCTGAAAATGCCTAATTGGTGTACAAATAGAGTAAACGTTTCAGGGGAACCTGAAGATGTAAAAAAGCTTGTTGCTTTAGTACGTGGTGAAGGAGCGGAGGGCGAGTTTTATCTCGATTCTATCCTTCCCATGCCAAAAGAACTTATAAATACTAAAGCACCCACCACTGATGGTGACGCACCTGTAGTAGATGGTCATACTAATTGGTACTCTTGGAGAGTTGATAACTGGGGTACAAAGTGGGAGGTTGGAGAAGTAGACTACTATGACTCTGATGATGACGGATACGTGCAATGGGAGTTCTGCACAGCTTGGGGTCCGCCCGAAGGAGCCTGTAACAGGCTTCGGGAACTGTTTCCTGACGTATCTATTTCTTGGTTCTATGACGAGCCAGGATGTGAAATTGCAGGATATCTGTAATAACGATTAAAGTATGAGGAGAGGATAAAATGGGCTGGCGTTATCAGGCTAGAAAGAAAACATACGATGGAGAAGTAGTCTACGAGTTAGTAGAGGCTTATCCAGACCTTATGGAACAGGACGATACTATTATTCTACATACTGTAGATGCTGTGACAATCAGCGCAGATTCAAAAGATGGACTAGTTTATAGAATTGAAGAACTTGCTAAATGGTTACGTCAGGCTGCTGCTGATGTGGAAAAGTATGAGGTGATTGAAGATGCCTGATATGATGATCAAGCATGAACCACTATTTGACACTCAAAAGATTTGCGAACACTATCGCGAAAAGTATGGTGTTCCCATTCCCTATGTGTGTACAAGTGCGCTAGGCGATGAGGCACATGCAATGGATATCTTTTTCAGAGAGACTCCACACCCAGAGTTTGGCAATCGGTATTTTGGTCTTTACCGTAACGCCATGAGCGGCAAGCTTATGATTACCAATGCAGATCGAATTGAATCTCTAGAGTTTGGACTTGTCGAAGATGATGATGGTGATCTACAGTACAGTGCCCATCGTCATGATTATAAAAGATTTGAGAATGGTAACATGATTGATGGTGGTCGTGCTTATATCAGATGTGCGGCGAATGAAGTTAAACACTACGTTGTTCGCAATGGCGTAATGGTTGAGGTTGAATAATGAACACACAGGATTTCATCAATAACGCAGAATACCTAATCCGTCAATGTCTCAATCAGAAGAACATTGACCCGACTATGGAAGCGTGGTTGCGTGACGCATGTCTTGATCTTGCAAAGGCAAGGGAAAAGTATGAGGTGATAGAAAATGACTGAAGATTACTATGAAGAAGTGCTGCTTCTTCGTAAGAAGGTTGAGAAATACGAGACTATTCTCAAACATGCAATGTCTGAAAAGACTGGTGTGTTTTTTATCTGCGGTGAAGCAGGAGAAAAAGATAGCATGGGTTTGCCAGAGAAGATCATGGTCTGTCCTGCATATGGACTAGATGGGTTTGCTATGTATAAGAAACACACAGATTATTCAGCACCGGAGTGGTAAAATGAAAATTCTTGATCTTGAACAAGAAATTATGAAGGCTTGGCATGTTGTAGATGACATTGACCTTCTCCTTGAGAATGTCATGGAAACAAATATGTCTACTGATGATATTGCTAATGTACTTCTTGGATTAGAGGGTGTATATAGTATGAGATTTCAAAAGCTCGTTAATACGTTTGAAGAAGTCTGCAAAGAATATCAGGCAATGAGGAAAGAAGCTAATGGAGAAAACAGATGAATAAATTTACAGTAGAACTCGGGCCCGATGCTGCGGGTAACATTGTCGTACAGGTTTTAAAAGATCAGTTTAATGGCCTTGTTGACGATCTTGAACGAAGGAAAGATGATAGCATCGACCTCGGACTATTTTCAACAGATAAAGAAGAAGATATTGCTGAAATCCAAAAATATTTAGATTCTATTAAAACCGTGTTGGCGTATAACATGATACATAAGGATTTTGAGGAATGGAAGAATGGATTATAAAGTTAAAGTAATACTAGAACGAGAAATCAATAGGCAAGAATCTACTGTGGAACTTATTGCAAGTGAAAACTTTGCCAGTCAAGCAGTTATGGATTTAGCAGGCAGTGTATTTACAAACAAGTATGCAGAAGGATATCCAGGCAAGCGTTACTACAACGGTTGCGAACATATGGATGAGATTGAAACACTTGCTATTGACACACTATGCAAATTATACGGAGCAAAGTTTGCAAACGTACAACCGCACAGTGGTGCTAACGCTAACACAGCAGTATATCAAGCACTAATGAAACCCGGCGATAAACTGTTGGGCATGGATTTAGCCAGTGGCGGACATCTGTCACATGGTAGTGCTCCTAACATTTCTGGCAAGATTTATGATGCATATCACTATGGTGTAGATGCAAATGGATTTTTAGACTATGATGCTATTGCACGGCAAGCATTTGAAGTAAAGCCGCATGTTATTGTAGCGGGTGCTAGCGCATATCCACGTGAAATTGATTGGGCAAAGTTTCGTGCTATTGCTGACACAGTAGATGCATACCTAGTAGTGGATATGGCACACTACTCGGGCTTAATTGCAGGAGGTGCTTATCCTAGCCCTATTAAATATGCTGACGTTGTTACAAGTACCACACACAAAACTCTACGTGGGCCACGAGGTGGGATTATTCTTTGGAACAATGAAGAATATACAAAGAAAATTAATTCAGCAATTTTTCCTGGTACACAGGGCGGTCCACTAATGAATATCATTGCTGCAAAAGCACAAGCATTTATTGAAGCAAGCACACCAGAGTTTGCAGATTACGCTCATCGTGTAGTAGAAAATGCACAAGCAATGTGTGAAGTTTTTGTCTCAAATGGATTTAAAGTTCTAACTGGTGGTACAGATTCGCATATTATCCTAATGGATTTGAGTGAATCTAAATACAGTGGTCGCGAAGCCGCAGACCTACTAGAAGAAAATGGTATTACAGTAAATAAAAATGGCGTACCAAATGATCCACGTAGTTTTGTAGAAACTAGTGGTATTAGGATTGGCACTGCCGCAGAAACAACACGAGGTCACTATGCAGAATGGTTTAGAGACCTCGCTAAAAAAATATATGAGGTATTAGTATAATGAGAGATTTTATTATAACAGCATGGTGTTCAGTAATGGATGCTGAACAAAATCCATTGAGGAATATTCCAAACAATAGCACAAGGCATTATGTAATGCAGGTATTAGCATTTATGTGGGGTGCGCTGTTTAGTTTGGCTATTGGATCATGGACAATATTTGGTGCGACAGTAGTAGGGCATGCTTTTATTATTGGTGGTATTTTTGTTACTCTTAGTGTATTTGAAACTGCAAAACGTAAACCTGGCGTATTTCAATTTAGGGAAGGCTACCACAGTGCAGGTAGAAGTAGAGGCAGTATCTGGGTAAATGGACAAAGGACTGTTCTTCCTGTTAATGATCCAGGTGGAGAACATGAGTAAAGTTGAGGAGTCTAGAGCCTTTTTAGAAGTCGCAGCTATGTGTCCAGAATTAGCTTCTTATATTGAACCAAGTAGCTCAGACTAATACACTTTTTGATTGCTCTATGGGCAAATCTTTGGTATTATAACTTTACATTGAAACTTTAGAAAAAAGGAGAAGACAATGGCAACCACAAGTAATTACACCGATGAACAGGCTACGCAGATTACAGAAATGTATGCTGAACTTGGTAATGACGGTCTTGAAGATATTGCTACCGCAGTTGAGAAGACAGTTCGTTCCGTTCGTGCGAAGCTAGTTCGTGAAGGGGTATATGTGGCTCCAGATAAGTCCACCATCCGCAAGGATGGTCCAACCAAGAAGGAACTACTTCGTGAGTTGGAAGGGCTTGTTGGCAACGATATTGACGTTACCAACTTCATGGGCGCCACCAAGGAAGGTATCCAGTTTATTCTAGCGTCCTTCCGTTCATAATTAGTAGTATTTAATTTAAAGAAAAGCCGCTTCTCATGCAAGCGGCTTTTCCCTGGGTATTTTATGGTAAGAGTAAGTTTAAGAAATTGTTACAAAGAAGCTTTCAAGCTAAACAGAAAGTTTTTTCATTTGCCTGATAGAGTTATTAGGTTTGATTTAGTTGATGAACTAGATGAGTGGGGCAACTTCTGTGAAGGAGATGAATCCTGCGCACCGAAAGCTTGGATTGAGTTAACGGAAACTTACCCAACATATCAGTTTTTTAGAGAGATATTGGCTCACGAAATGGTTCACCTTTACCAGTGGTTTAATCACGATTATGAGGGAGGCAAAGATCATGGGCCTTCATTTTTTAATTGGAAACCTGCCCTAAAAAGTGTTAATGTAAATTTACAAATTGAATATGAGGAAAAATAAAAATGGCACATGAAGTTGAAACAATGGCTTACGCAGGCGCAGTTCCTTGGCACGGCCTCGGATTCAAGGTTAGCAATGACCTTTCTCCCGAAGAGATGCTAAAAGCTGCACAACTTGATTGGACAGTGAACAAGAAAGATTTACACTACACAATTGATGACGACGGGACTACTCTCGTCGTTCCTAACAAGCAGGCTCTAGTTCGGTCTTCTGATGGCAGTATCCTTGATATTGTCGGTCCTAACTGGCAGCCTCTTCAAAACGAGGAAGCATTCAGCTTCTTCAAAGACTTTGTAGAGATTGGTGACATGGAAATGCATACTGCAGGGTCTCTACAAGATGGCAAGATTGTTTGGGCTCTTGCTAAAATCAACGATACTTATGAGATTGTTCCTGACGATATCGTTGAGTCTTATCTTCTACTGGTGAATCCTCATCAGCGTGGAAAGGCGATTGAAGTCAAATCTACTCCTATCCGAGTAGTTTGCAGAAACACAATGGCGATGGCTCTTAACAACCTAAATACCACTCGCCGTATCACCGTCAACCACAACCAAGCGTGGGACGAGGATTATGTTAAAGAGATGCTTGGTATGGCGAAACGGTCTAGCGATGCATATCGTGACAACGCTCGTCATCTCGCTGAAAAGTATTACAACGATGTAGCAATTGATGAATACTTTTCTCGTGTCTTCCCTCACTCTAACACAGACAGTGAGGAGTTCTCCAAGAACGCTCTTCGTGCTCACGAAGTGCTTGCAGAACAGCCTGGGGCTAATTTCGCTGAAGGCTCTTGGTGGCAGGCGTTCAACGCAGTTACTTGGATGACTGACCATGAGATGGGTCGTAACACTGCTACCCGTCTCAATTCAGCATGGTTCGGCCAGAACCGTACTCGTAAGGAAAAGGCTCTAAATCTCGCCCTAGAGTATGCTGAAGCGGCTTAATGTATGTATTAATTTTACTTACATTTTTAGGTTGGGAAATGACTCTCGATGCTAAAATATTCAGCATCGAGAGTCTTAGTGTATGTAAAGCTGAAATAGATTATTGGAAAGTACTTTTTCCAACAGCTATTAATGTAGAGTGTATTTTAGCTAACCCATATGAAGAATTAGGAGAAGCATAATGGTTCCAAATTGGACAAGACGTAATGAGAGTTTAATTGATCGTGAAAAATATATTTACGATTGGATTGAGACTTTTGAAGAAAACTCGTTGTTTTATGACGTAGGAGCATGCCTTGGACACTTTGGGGCTTTTGCCGCCCATCGTGGTCATCGTGTGGTATTTTTTGAAGCTGGATATCAAAATGCTAGAAACATCTGTGAACAATTAAATCATGATGAATTTAGAGATTGGACTGTGCAACTTGAAAGAAAACCTGTATGGAGTTCAGCCACACAAGTTGGTTGGGTAGATGACCAGCCAGAACCTGGCGGACATCGTAAGTTTGTAAAGATGGATTGTTATATTGGAGATCCTCGCAATGTGCATTTAAATAATGCAGCTAACCCAGAGGTCACTCGCCCTAGCACTTGTCTGAAAGATTGGCCTAGTGCTGACTATATCAAGATTGATGTAGATGGTGGAGAACAAGAAGTTATCAATGGAATGGATGCAGAAAGCTGGACAAAAGTAAAAGGACTTTGCATTGAAATTCATAAGAATTTTCCTATCTCAATTCCACAATTCAAAGTTGTAGATGAACGAGTAATAGAGAATGGACTTGTTAATGTTTTTTATAAACGATTAGAGAGATGACATTGCATATAAATGAAGAAGTGATAGACTGGTTAAAACAGCATCACCCATCTTGTCCCGACCCACACAACTATCCACAATCTGCACAGTGGTATATTGATATGATAATTTATTTAGAGCAACGGCGTAATCATGAATGAAGTTGAACAACAAGTATGGGAGTGGTGTAGCATAGCTCGATATGCAGCAGATACTAGTCTCATCAATAAATATAAACTCACAGCTTTAGATCGTGCAGTGAGAGGGGCGAGCGACATCGCAACTGCTCAAAATCTCACAGTCTTCAACTCCACACAATCTATACTTCAGCACTGTCGTCGTTGGAGTGACAAGGCTCTGCAAGAATACTATCGTGCCGCAGAAGTTCTTACTGAGGAGCGTGGGGGAAAGCCTCCAACTCATCGACAAACTACTCAGTTTAGAGAGCTAGGTAAGCGTCCTTGGATTGTGGAACATCCGTATCCTATCAAGATTATCAAGGACAACATCATTGCAGGGTATTCAACTCAACAAATTTATGACTGGATTTGGGAGTATGGGAGGTCCGTTATTCTCCTTCGTGAAGAAGACCCAAAGATGACGACTTGCAAGACGGTAGAAGAAGCACATGGACGATATGACCACATTAAAATACTAATACACCCACAATTTATCGAATAAAACTGCGCAGTAGAAATTATAAACCTCCTGCCATGCTATTAGATATAAAACTTAAAAATAACTTAAAAAAGGAAAAAAATATGAGTAATCACGGAACAGTAAAATGGTTCAACGCCACTAAAGGCTTTGGATTTATCGCATCTGAAAACAAAGATGTTTTCGTACACATTTCAGCAGTACAAGCCGCAGGCTTGCAAGGCTTGAATGAAGGCGATAATGTGATGTTTGAAACAGAAGAAGGTCCAAAAGGCCCTTCTGCTGTAAACATTTCAGTCAATTAGTCTAAACTAATTTTACCGAGTAAAAAGAGGCAGGGCAATAGTCCCTAGCCTCTTTTTTTGTGTTCTGAGCCATTCAACCTAGAAAGCAATCTAACAATTCTTATTACAAAATTCTTGAATATTCTATCATTCTAGTGTATAGTAGAAGAATAGAAACAACAAATTGTTACTTCTTATTTCTACATTTCTTGAGACCGACGTGCAAAGCGTTGCCAACCTGTATAACTCCGTTATCTCCTAACATATTTTAAAAGTGAGTCAGTTGCTCTTCTAAGGGAGTTGACAACATACAAAAAGTATGCTAATATTAGTTTGTCTAGAGCATAAAAAAAAGTAACATGGTTACACAGAGTTGAAAGCTTGAACATTAAGTTTCAATTTTTTCAATAGTTTGATCCAACGTTTTGACAAGCGTTTTTAAGCTAACGCATACGCTCGGAGAGCGACAGACGCTTATAACTAATCTGACCTTCAGATTTAGCTGTCAATTGCGTGACATTCAGTTTTTACAAGACGCAAAGCGTGTATCCGCGTTATGGCACTGCGTGCCACAGTTTACCCTCCTCCATGATGATTGGATGGAGGTTTTTTTGTATCTATTTTCTGGGAACATCAAAGTCGTCTCATGAATGGAGTCAGCGTGCGAACGAAGTTCGCCAGGGGCTGCGCTACAAGGACGTGAATGCAAGTTTTTTCTTTGTGCAAGGCGCCAAAATATTCCATATTTTACGCTATTTTACTACTATTTAAGCATAAGTTGTCAAAAAATGTTTATTATGTGTGGATTGTTTACAATTTGACTTTATTTGCCAGCGTGCGACCGTAGGGAGCCACGTTAGGCTTGCCAACAAGCCAAATGTGTGCTAAAATACCAGGGTGGGCACGGGGTCTAGGCTCATTTAGGTCTATTGTAGGAAGGTTTTGTCTATTATAATAGATTCACTAATGTAAAAGTCGTATATTAAGTTGTATTTTATAGGATACGACTCGTTAATGACATTTACAGTTGCTAAATGAATATTTTCTGAGGTAATAGGGAAGTGTTTTGCTTTTAGATAACAATTACACTGTGGATCTATGAACCAACCATTAAAATAAGCTACTGAATGACTTTCAAATCTTATTATGCTGCATTTAAGTCTAGCACTGATAAGCAAAGAGATATCCATACAGTTTATCCAATAGTTGCCTTTAGTGATTAGATTTTCTACTACTATACGCTTTATCCATTCCTCTGCTGTATAGATTTCTTCAGAGGTAGAGGATTTTTTAATCGGAATAGTAATAGTACTTAGTAGATTAGTAATCATAGAATTATTATACTATTCAACTGCGTTGAAGTCTAATTGTTTCTTGTCAAATGCCTAAAATGATGCTATAATTGGACGGTGGCTGGGGACGGGGGTGGTATATCTAACCATAGACTTGATATTTTGATTGAAAATGTACTAATGTTAGCAGGAAAATCGAAAAAGTACTTCACATTTGCACTGGTGCTAGGGGGGACTTGCTTTGGAACTTCGTTCCACGTAGAAGTACAATAGAATTTGTACTTATTTTGGTCGTTTTGGTACTGGTGTTAACTTTATTTTTACTTTTTTTTGTATTTGTTGTTAAATAAAATTGAAATTGTACTTGACTATTGGTAGACTTGACTCGAAAATCTACTTCCTAGCAATGCAACGTCGAAAATTTACTTCGAAAATCGACTTTGTACTGGTGCAGGGGCGCACTGAATTTATTGTGGAATATCAATGGGTTAGAGGTAGGAGTATTTAAGTTGTCTTATCTGCCAGCAATGGTCCAAAAAGTTCTTGACTTTCAATGGCTTATGGGCCCCCGGGGCGCGGTTAACCCTTTGAATTCATTCACTATTCTAAAGCATTCCACATTTCTTCGCGCTGTTTTGAATTTATCTTTCATCATGGTTTTGACCCCAATGATACGATGATAAGGAATAAAGCGACTATGGCACCAGCAATAAAACCTATGGGCCTTACTAGGCTTTCCCATTTTGAAACAACCCCATCATTATTGAAGTCGTTTGGGGCATGCTCTTCTGTCTTTTTACCCCCACCACCTGACTTGGCGTTAGCACGAACCCAATACACACCGCTAGAGTGTGACTTAGGTTTTAGTCCTGCTTGTCGCATCAGTCCATGCTTTCTAAAATCTGAGCCAAACTAGAGCCAGAGGTAGAACGCTCGTATCCGATAGCAAGGCGAGATTCTTCTGTCTCATAGGGGCAGGAGTTCACACCACATGGAAAGATAGACGGACGATTGCCGTGTTCTGCCCAAAGGTTAATCCCACAAATTGAACAAGTTCCAGTTTTTTCCATTTCCATTTATCCTTTCATCTAGTGTGTGGGGGAGAGTGTGACCCCTCCCCCTTGTAAGTGGATTAGTCCTGATCGAAGTGGTCAATCAGAATACCAATCGCACCCTTGGTTGCACCCATGAAGCCAGAAACCTCAAACGGAGCAATCCCCTCAAGCTGTTGAAGCATTTCCTTCTTCGAGGGACCAGTGTTTTTTGCCGCCGCCGCTTTCGGGGAAGCAACATACACACCCTCTCGCACCAGCTTGGAGCGAACCGAACGAACAGTCTTGCCAACCGCTTCCGCGATAGCATCCAGACCCTCGTTGCCGAGTTCCGAATACATGGAAACAGCCTTCTCAACCATTTCGTCCGTGTAGTTTGCAGTCTTAATATCAGTCATATTTATGTCCTTTCATATGAGCTAGTCGTTAGTGATGAGTGTATCATACACGCATCTTGTGAAAATGTCAATCATTTATCGAGGAAACGGTCAATTTCTTTTGACGGTGTGACATATTCGCCACACACATACCTTAACCCTCCGTCGCCGTCGCGTTCAAAGAAAACGGTCGAAAAGGTTCCGTCGCCATTATCGCGCTTCACTTCCACAGCGTAGCGCATGGTGTTGGAGTAGAGGATTGTGTTAGCTGAATATGTCATATCTCCTCGCTGATTTGATGAACCTATTATATGCTAAAAGTTGCCAAATGTCAAACGCTAATTCGCTGTGAAACATCAATGATTTCAATAACTTACGGGGCCCCCGGGCCTCCGCTAACCTTTTGACTTAAAAGCATTTTCCACCTGATCTAGAAAACATTCATAGCAGGTGGTTGGCTTGTCATACAGTTCTGTGAGGACCTCGCAATCCTCACAGCCCTCAGTGGGAACCAGTTTATAGGTTTCCATCATCATCCCCTCAGAAACACACGAATAAGTAATGGTCCAAATCTATAACTTTTATAAGGATTTCCGCTATTTAATTTAAATTCGCCCCATTGAAAAGGAGTTCCTTTAAACCAACTAATCCAGTGCCAATCCCAATTCATTATATCCTCATGTGTTTATAGGTGTAGGTTTCCATCATGCAGCCCCCGCTATTAGACCCATTCGCTCGTTGGCAATGCGAGAACAACGCGCACTCAATTCATTGAAAGGTATTTGTTTCTTTCTACCTAGAACAACGCGCAACAATTCCGCTTCCCCTTCTGCATCTGCAAAACCCTCATGCAAATGGACATAGTTGGGGTCAAGCTCATAGCGCGTGACACTTTCCGCAGTAGTTGAAGCACGACCTGATTTGATGCGAGGCAAAAATTCTGCCGCACTCTTAGGACAGGACATTGCCCAAAACAGCCAAATGTCTAGCCAGTCAACTCGCCTAGATTGAATAAAGCGAGACTTAGGACCGACGAGTGTTTGCGTGGTTTTATCCAACACCCGCTGATCGAATGCCGCATTGTACGCACACACGACAACACGATGTCCCTTGTTTTGGATGCGACGCACCTCTTGATTAAAGATGCTGCGAACAGTCGCGAAGTTGGCTGGAGTGATAGTCTTGTTAGCCTTGAACCAGTAAGCCGCAATTTTCTTGCGATAGTACGGCTCATCCTTTTCAAGCACATCTGCGCAAATATACGAACCTTGCGAATATTCACGACCCTTGCGGTCTATCGCTTTCCAGCCAATATCGAACACCATGCCATCAAAGCGACAGGTCTCGGTGTCGATAACGAAAAATACAGTAGGCTTCATGCCACACCTTCTAGTTGTTTACATTGCTCCAAGCATCTTACATGATGTTGTATGCGTTTGTCAAGTGCTTTTTGCTCCTCGCGGCTCACATGATTCATTTTCAACCATAGGTGATTGATGATCCGCTCTTGCTTCAACTTTTCCTTGCGAACGATTCCGTTCATCGTTTTGTCCTTCTCTCAAATTTTAGTGGCAACAACTTGTTTGCTGTTGTCTTTTTGGCCTTGCCTTCCAGATTAGCTAGTGTCACCTTGAGCGGTGCAAATTCTAGCATAAACTGGCGACAAGTACCGCATGGAGTAATTACCTCGTCAGTGTCGGCAACAATGGCAAGCCTTACAGGTTTAGCGCCAGCGAGCACACAATTTGAAATTGCAACTCGCTCCGCACAAATGCCAGCACTAGAACATGCAACCTCAACATTTGCGCCTGTATATGCCTTTCCATCGTCACCAATAACCGCGGCACCTACACGAAAACCAGAATAAGGGGCGCTTGCATTTGACCTAGCAATCGCCGCCAATGTTACCAACGCGACCATTAAGCTGCTACCTTACGAGGAAAGAATACGCCCTTGTAAACGTCTGGCTTTGTCTGTAAGGCCAGAGTTCCATTGCGACGGAAATATTCCTCAAAGTGCATCCATTCACCGTCAACTAGAAAGCCCCATTCACGAACCCGTTTGAGTGTAAAGAATAGGGACCACACTTTGCCCTCAGTACCTTCACGAAGCTCAACCCAATGGAACGCCTTGGAACCACGAAAGCTCCATGAACCCGCACGTTTTTCTGCAACACCCTTCTCAGTGTGTTCACGATAACCTTCTGCGAGGATAACCCCACCAGAAGCCCAAGGATGATCGTGCAAATCAGGGCGATCACCTAGATGAAAATTGTGCAGCATCACTTCACAGAAGCGCGACTTGATGAGGTAATAGCGGTCCATATACAGCACAGGCTGACCGTCTGGACCTTCTCGATACAGCGAACGCTTTCCGCCACGAGCCTCAATGAACTTTGCAAATTTCTCGAACCACATTTCAGTTTTCTCCGTTGGTTTCAATGTCGTCGTTAATGTTTGTATAATATGCTAAAAACCAGAAAAAGTCAACTAAAAAGTGAATCATATTGTCCAACGAATTCAATGGCTTAGTTCGCCCCCGGGGCGCGGCTAACTCTTTGAAATCATTGAAGAATTACCCTTGCCAGCCCTATTAGTAGGATACAAGTTATCACTCCATTGAGAAGTAGAATAGAGCGATCATGCCACGCATAGCCTACCCATGCCCAACCTGCGCCACCCACAATGGTCATAATAAAATCAAAGACTGGCGGACCTCCTGCCGATCTTGCGATTATGCCTGTTAACAAAAACGCTGTGGCCACCCATTTAATGTACCACGTCAGATCTTGTTTAGGCGTGACTTTTGTTACTAATTCATTCATTGTCAAGCTAACCTCTTATTTACTTTCAGGCTATTTAGAGCCACTATTCCGTTTTCTCTCATTTTATTGAGAACGGAGCCGTTATCATCAAACATTAGTTTTGGAACATTCTTAAACTGTTTGAGATTGAACAATCTGTTCAGCTTGTTCCACTTCAAATCAGCATCTGTCTTTTTTAGTTCCTTACTACTTCGACTGATAATGATATTTGGATTAATACCATTATCGACTAAGAATTTCTTGTCTGCATCAGTAAATACTCTAGCAGTTGCTACTACTACAAAGTCTTTACTTGCTACAGCTTTTTTCATTACTTTAGCCAATGGAAGTAATGTGTCTTTAGCGATGTTGCTTGGAG
>Ga0222719_10000815_pt1 | contig 31069 bp, 30 predicted proteins | sample C33_34DmetaG_FD_165039 | JGI IMG/M metagenome (GOLD analysis project Ga0222719, IMG submission 165039) | Estuarine water microbial communities from San Francisco Bay, California, United States - C33_34D | ecosystem: Environmental > Aquatic > Marine > Unclassified | place: USA: California... | reverse complement strand
ATATATCAATTATTTATTTTAAAAGCTTCAAATAGAAAGCAAAGGATTACTAATGTTTAAAAAAGCTACCACAAGCCTAAATAAAACACTTCTTACTGGATTCGTAACGTTGTTCTCAAGCAACATGTTTGCTGCTTGGGGCGACTTAAATATGACTGAAGGGGTAACAGCAATCAGCAAAGAAGTCTTTGATTTACACATGCTAATTTTTTGGATTTGTGTAGTCATAGGTCTTGTTGTATTCGGAATTATGTTTTACTCAATGTTTGCCTTCACCAAGAAAAAAAACCCAAGTCCTGCATCATTCCATGAAAATACTAAACTTGAGTTAGCTTGGACAGTGGTTCCTTTTTTAATCCTAGTATTTATGGCAATACCCGCATCAAATACTCTAACAAAAATCTACGATGATACAGAGGGAGATATTAATATTCAGGTAGTTGGTTACCAATGGAAGTGGCAATATAAATACTTAGAAGATGACATAGATTTTTTCTCCAACCTCACAACTGATTGGGATGAAATATATAACAAAACTCCAAAAGGAGAATTTTATTTAGAGGAAGTTGATGAGGCGGTAGTAATACCAGTAGGCAAAAAGATAAGATTTTTAATTACAGCTAATGATGTTATCCACTCCTGGTGGATGCCAGACTTTGCCATTAAGCAAGATGCAATACCAGGTTTCATAAACACCGCTTGGACAATAGTAGATGAGCCTGGAATATATAGAGGCAAGTGTACAGAGCTATGTGGAAAAAACCATGGATTTATGCCAGTAGTAGTAAAAGTAGTTACCCAAGATGAATATGATGCATGGGTTCAGGATAAAAAAGATGCTGCTTTCAGAATGGCTGAACTTACTGAAAAAGATTGGAGTGTAGCCGAGCTCACTGAAAGAGGAGAAGGAATATACCTAAAGAACTGTGTTGCGTGCCATCAAGTTAATGGACAAGGCATCACAGGAATATTTCCAAACTTGGCCGGCAGTGATGTTGTTTTAAATGACAAAGCTAGAAATATTGAAATTTTGATGGAGGGTGTTCAAGGAGCCGCCATGCAATCATTTGCAAACCAGCTCTCAGAAGTTGATATGGCTTCGGTGATCACCTATACAAGACAAGCTTGGGGTAATGCCGAAAACGGCGATGGAGAAATCGTCGTTCCCAAAGACATTGTTGAATATAAAAAACCTAAAGTTTAAAAAAAAGGAAGTAATATGAGTGCAGTAATAGAATCCCACAATCATGATGATCACCATCATGGTCCTGCCAAAGGATTGACCAGATGGTTGTACACCACAAATCATAAAGATATAGGAACACTATATTTATGGTTTAGCTTTGCAATGTTCTTAATTGGTGGAGCAATGGCAATGGTTATAAGAGCTGAGCTTTTTCAACCAGGCATGCAAATTGTCGAACCAGAGTTTTATAATCAAATGCTTACATTGCATGGGTTGATTATGGTCTTTGGGGCTGTAATGCCTGCATTTGTTGGTCTAGCAAACTGGCTTGTGCCAATGATGGTTGGCGCTCCAGATATGGCGCTCCCTAGAATGAATAACCTAAGTTTTTGGATACTTCCTTTTGCATTTTTTATTCTATTATCATCTTTGTTTATGGAGGGTGGAGCTCCTAATTTTGGATGGACATTCTATGCCCCTCTATCTACAACCTATGCCCCTCCGAGTGTTACCTTCTTTATATTCGCTGTTCATATCATGGGAGCATCATCGATCATGGGATCTATTAATGTGATCGTAACAATTATGAATATGAGAGCGCCTGGCATGACCCTGATGAAGATGCCACTTTTTGTATGGTCATGGCTAATAACAGCATACCTATTAATAGCTGTTATGCCCGTTCTTGCAGGGGCAGTAACAATGATGCTCATGGATATTCATTTTGGAACAAGCTTCTTTAATGCTGCTGGTGGTGGAGACCCTGTTTTATTTCAACATATTTTTTGGTTTTTTGGTCATCCAGAAGTCTATATTATGATCCTTCCAGCTTTTGGTATCGCCTCTCATATCATTGAAACATTTTCAAGAAAGCAGTTATTTGGATACGCGTCTATGGTTTGGGCTATGGCCTCAATTGCAATTTTATCTTTTGTTGTATGGGCGCATCATATGTTTACAGTTGGGCTTCCATTAGCTGCAGAACTATTTTTTATGTGGGCAACAATGTTAATTGCAGTTCCGACCGGTGTAAAAGTTTTCAATTGGGTCACCACAATGTTTAAGGGATCAATTACTTACGAGACACCAATGCTCTTTGCTATAGCTTTCGTTGTGCTGTTTACCATAGGTGGTTTTTCTGGGCTAATGCTTGCAATTACACCTGCTGATTTCCAATATCATGATACATATTTTGTAGTAGCTCATTTTCATTATGTTCTTGTGCCAGGATCAATTTTCTCAATTATGGCCGCTGTCTATTACTGGATTCCAAAATGGACAGGGAATATGTATGACGAAAGACTTGGTAAATTACATTTTTGGCTTTCTTTTATAGGCGTTAATGTAACTTTCTTTCCTCAGCATTGGATCGGTCTTGCTGGAATGCCAAGAAGAATTCCTGACTATGCGTTGCAATTTGCAGACTGGAACATGATCTCCTCAGTTGGAGCATTTTTATTTGGTGCTTCTCAAATCTTGTTTCTATTTATAGTTGTCAAAACTGTCATGGGTGGCAAAAAGGCAACCCCAGAGGTCTGGGAGGGTTCAAGGGGCTTGGAATGGACTGTAGAGTCACCAGCTCCATACCATACATTTACAACTCCACCTAAGGTAAGTTAATGAACGAAGGATCAAAAAAAACGATTAAAACCCTCTGTTTTGCAGTTCTGGGAATGTTTACCTTTTCGTTTGCCTTGGTCCCTCTCTACAATGTTTTTTGTGAAGTAACTGGGCTTAATGGGAAAATTGAACTAAGGGCCACTAACGATAAAAACATTGAGGTTGATGATGGCCGAGATATCTCAATTCAGTTTGTTTCTCATAATAATGAAGAGATGCCTTGGACATTTAGACCTTCTGAAGACAACATCCAAATTCAGACAGGCAAGTATCATACAGCTACTTTTTATGTAAAGAATACAACCAACAAAAGAATGGTTGCACAGGCAATCCCAAGCGTAGCGCCATCAAACGCTGCTGCGCATTTAAAAAAATTAGAATGTTTTTGTTTTGAGCAACAAGAACTTGCTCCAGGCGAGGAAGCACTCTTGCCGGTAAGGCTTATTTTTGATGATGAGCTTCCAAGCTCAATTAATAGTGTTGTTCTTTCATATACGATTTTTGATGTTACAGATTATAATGATGTTGAATTTACTCAACATCACAATGATGATCACCATGCTGATCATGAAATGGAGCCTTCAATATGAGTTATCAGAAATACTATGTACCTGATGAAAGTAAATTTCCTATTTATATTGCAACAGCACTTTTTCTATTAGTGATGGGCGCCGCTGGCACAATTAACGATCTTGGAAAGCCTGACAGCAATTCTGTATACATCCTTTACTCAGGTTTTGCTGTTTTTGCAGTAACATTATACTTTTGGTTCAGAGCTGTTATTAGAGAGCACATTGCTGGTTTAGACAGTGCTCAGCTCCAAAAATCTTTCGTATTTGGCATGGGCTGGTTTATATTTTCTGAGGTAATGTTCTTTGCTGCATTTTTTGGAGCATTATTTTATGTAAGAAATTTTTCTGTGCCATGGCTCGGTGGTGACGGTGAAAAAGGTTTAGCGAATATGCTTTGGGAAGGCTTTGAAGCTTCATGGCCTGTTATGTCAACTCCTGACGCTGGGTCAGCATTTGTTCTCGCAGATAAAAACATGAGTTGGCCAGGTTGGGGCGATGCCTTAAAGTGGTTGCCAATGTGGAATACTATTGTGCTACTTAGCTCAAGTGTCACTGTTCACTTTGCTCACCTTGCGCTTAAAAATGACAATAAAAAGAGTTTTAATACCTGGCTTGGTATAACTGTTACCCTTGCGTTGATATTTGTTGGATTGCAGGCCGCTGAGTATTATGAGGCATATGCACATTATGGTCTAACACTTAACTCTGGTATATACGGTTCAACCTTCTTTATGTTGACAGGATTCCATGGCTTCCACGTAATGATGGGCGGTTTTATGCTTGCTGTAATGCTTTCTAGATCAGTTTTTTATAATCACTTTGATCCTCATAACCATTTTGGGTTTGAAGCTGCCTCTTGGTATTGGCACTTTGTTGATGTGGTATGGGTGATGCTATTTCTTTTTGTTTATATACTTTAATTAAGAGCCCCAAGGAACAGTATTTCCTAGCTCTCCAGTATAAAGGCCATAAGAGACCAAGATTAGCAGCAGTGCTGCAAGGCTAACCCTAAACCCAAGACTATATACAGAGCGTTTGCCTTGTCCCTGGTCTTTGAAAAGAAAAAAGAGACTACTGAACAAGCTCAAAAAGATTAAGATAATAACAACTGCAATAAGAGGTTTAAGCCACATACTCGAACTATAACATTTTTATAATGAAAGATTTATCAACAATTGAACATATAAAACACAATAAAGCATTGACTGCTTTTTCATGTGTCTTCATCGTTGTGTTTATTTTGTTAGGGTTTTGGCAGATAGAAAGAGCTGGATTTAAAGCAGGCCTTATCCAGGAATTTGACTTGGAGCAAGCGAAAGCTCCCAAGCCCATTTCCGGCTCCTCTTTACAATGGAGCAGAGTATATTTAGAAGGTTTTTATGATCCCACCCAACAAGTTCTAATAGATAATCAAATTAAAGATGGGAAGGTTGGCTACAAAATATACACACCTTTTTACTATGGCCAAGATCAAGCAATATTCGTTGATCGTGGCTGGATCTCTCAAGGCAAAACAAGAAATGATCTACCCAATATAAATTTTAAAGCCTCTAAATTACGCATCATTGGGAGCCTAGTAAAGCCAGAGAAAGAAGTTTTAGCGGGCGATGAATTATTGACCAATGATTGGCCTTTAGTTTCTCAAACCAAATCACCAAGCGTAATTCAAGAAGCCTATAAAAAACAATTTTTAAACATGGTGCTGATTTTAGATCCTGGCTCTTTATTCATGAATGAGCATGTTGCATTAACACCCTTTGTTATCACACCAACCAAACACTACGGCTACGCTCTTCAATGGTTTACCATGAGCCTCGTCTTAGCAGGAATGTTTATATATGCAATTAAGAGAGAATCATGAGAAGCAAGATATTTTTAGCAATTTTATTATTAACACCCCTTTTGGTTTTATTGATTTCAACACTATCTTTTCAGTCAGGCTATTCGCCAAAATATACTAAAAACAATGGGGTATTTTTTACTGAATATTTTGATGCAACCAAACTTAGCCTTATTAAAGATTCAGAAAATTTAAAATTTGAAGACGGCAAATGGCTATTTGCCACCTATGCCTCAAAAAATGCAGAGTTAGAAGAAGCGCTTTATTTGATGCGACAACTTAACGTAGCCCTTAATAGAGATATTAATAAACTAAAAAGAGTAGTTTTTTCTCAGGATGGGGAAACATTAGAAAATAAGCTAATTGATTACCCAAGAACTCAAGTCATCATTGATTCTGAGGGAAAATTGTTTGAGCAGTTATTAGAGGCTAGCGATGAAGAATTTTTTCTTGAACAAAAAATTTTTATAATTGATCCATATGGAAGGGCGGTAATGTTTTTTCCAATTTCCTTGGATCCAAAGTTAATTTTAAAGGACTTAAAGGTTTTAATATGAGTTTAATTAGAGGGCTTTCATTTTTTGGATTATGTTTTGCATTCGTTGTAATAGCATTGGGTGCATGGACAAGACTTGTTGATGCTGGTCTTGGCTGCCCAGATTGGCCAGGGTGTTATGGTTTTGTGGTATTCCCTACAACTGAAGCTGAAATTTTAATAGCTGAGCAACGATACCCTCAATTCCCCTATGAAATTGATAAAGCAATACCCGAGGTTGTTCATAGATACTTTGCAGCTGCTCTTGGGTTTATAGCAATATTGCTAGTTGTTTTTTCACACAAGCATAAACTGCCGACAAGAATAAAAGCTATAGCATCTTTTCTTTTATTCTTTATTTGCTGCCAGGGATTATTTGGCTATCTTACTGTGAGTTTGAAGCTCTTACCAATCATAGTAACCGGTCATTTGTTTGGTGGTTTTATTACCCTAAGCTTATTCTTCTACTTATTTTTGAACACCAGTGATGGTATTAAAAATCATCAGATTGGACACTTAAAGATTTTGGGCGGCATTGCTTTATTCGCTCTTTTAATTCAGATTTTCTTAGGGGCCTGGACAAGTACCAACTATGCCTCTTTGGCTTGTGTTGATTTTCCAACATGCCAAGGAACATATATGCCTGAGATGAATTTTTCTGATGGATTTAATTTGTCACAAGAAGTTGGCCCGAATTATTTATATGGCCTATTAGACAATGAAGCAAGGGTTGCCATTCATTACTCTCATAGAGTCAGCGCATTAATTTTGACACTAATTTTCATGGTTTTAATTACTAAGCTTTGGTTTTCTAATGCCGCTCCGTTGGCTTCTACTTTGGGAGTAATATTGGTCACTCAGATTTCTTTGGGAATTATGAATGTTGTTTATGTACTTCCTTTGTATATCGCTATCGCGCATAATTTAGTCGCAGCATTATTACTATTAGCAACCCTAATGGTTAATCTTGTGATTTGGAAAGATGAATAGCACGATCAAAAACTACTATGAACTATGTAAACCCAACGTAGTTCTGATGATGCTAATTACTGCCTTGGTTGGATCATTGCTGGCCAGCAAAACCCTAGCTCCATTATCTTTAATAGCATTCGCAATGCTTGGTATTGGTTTGTGTGCATCTTCGGCAGCAGCAATCAATCAAATTATCGATAGAAAGGCAGATGCCAATATGAATAGGACAGAGAATAGGCCTATTCCTCAAGGGGAAGTCAGCCCTGTCAATGCCTCAATTTTTGCTTTTATTTTAGGTTCACTGGGCGCAACTATTTTAGTGATATATGTAAATACACTAACCGCATTACTTACTTTGGCATCCTTAATAGGATATGCCTTCGTCTATACAGTTTATTTAAAGAGAGCAACACCACAAAATATAGTCATCGGAGGTCTTGCTGGTGCTGCTCCGCCATTGCTAGGATGGACAGCAGTTACAAATTCTATTGATCCAAACTCTCTTTTGTTGGTATTAATTATTTTTGCTTGGACTCCCCCACATTTTTGGGCTCTTGCAATCCATAGAAAAGATGATTATGCAAAGGAAAATATTCCAATGCTTCCAGTAACCCATGGAGTCCAATTTACAAAACTGCAAATTATTCTCTATACAATTATTTTAATTCTAGTAAGTTTATTGCCCTTTGTAGTTATGATGTCAGGAATTCTTTATTTAATCTCAGCATTAATTTTAGGGGCTATTTTTTTATACTATGCAGTTCGCTTGTATTTTGATGAAGCCAATGCTCTTGCCTTTCCAACTTTTGTATATTCGATTTATTATATTTTTCTTATCTTTGCTGCTTTACTTATTGATCATTACTTAGTTTAAACATGAGCAAGAATATTAAAATTTCTTTGGTGTTAATCATTTTATTCATGGTTGCAGTTTTGTCTTTGTTTATTAATAAATTAACCACCCCAAGATATCTATCTGCGCCGGAGCTTTTAGTAAATGGATATTATCAATTTCCTAGCCCAAAAGAGTTTTCCAACTTTCAAATCCTGACATCAAACGATATTGCGCTCGATAAAGATATTTTCAAGGGAAAGTGGACTTTAATATACTTCGGATATACACGTTGTCCTGCAGAATGCCCTGTTGCAATGTCTTTAATTAAAAACCTATATTCAACATTGGAGCTAAAAGGTTTTAATTTGGATGATAAGCAGGCTCTTCTTGTGACCATAGACCCTGAGAATGATACCCCTAATGATGTTGATCAATATGCGAAAGCTTTCAATGAATCATTTATTGGGGCTCGGGGAGACAGACCTATGCTTTTAAGTATGGCGACGCAACTAAACGTAATGGTGGTCGAGCCTCCCAAAAATATGCAACATAACCACATGGAACATTTAGAAAATCATTCAAATAATATTTTATTGGTCAATCCTAATGGACAATATGTTGGATTTTTCAGACCCCCCTTTGATGAGGAGAAGTTTTTGCTTACTTATCAGTCAGTTGTAACACCGCGTTAGCTTTCAAGAAATTTATTTCGTAGTTTTTGAATATCTTCATCAGAAATATTTAAACCATCTCTTATAAAATTTTCTAAACTGCCATATTGTTCTTCAGCTGTTTCAAAGGCTGTTTCAATATATATTTGTTCAACACCTATCAAGGGACGTAAAATTTCAGCATCGGTCTGATATAAGCTCATCAATTTTATTTGACCTAAAATTTCTTCAATTCTATCTTCGGTAAAAGCATTAGTCTTCATATAATCTTTAATTACATCTTCTCTAGATACGCCCAAAGCAATCAGTGAAATTGCTGCAGCAAATCCAGCTCTATCTTTGCCAGCTGTACAATGAAACAGGGTCGGAGCGTCTTCATCTATTAAGCCTCTTAGAAAATTTTCATAAACATCCGTATAGTTTGTTACAAACTCTCTATTTGCATCTATCAAAAAACTTTCAACTTCCTTGTCTGTCTCGCCTTTCAACACAGCTTCAATTTTTGATCGCATAGCTCCATCAACACTAATAGGCATTTCAACGTAGCTAATTCCTGTAGGAATAATGTCTGGATCTTCAGTTTTTTCTTCCTCTGATCTGAAATCAACGATCTTTTTGATGCCAAGGGCTTGAAGATACTTTTGATCAGTCTCAGAGATATCACTTAGCTTATCTGAGCGAAATAGCATACCCCATTTAACTGATTTGCCATCAGTAGTTTTGTACCCTCCAAGCTCTCTTGTATTATGCGCACCATCCATTGGAAGAAGTCTGTGCTCTTCATTTTGAAATGAGTTGTTATTTTTGTGAAGAGGTCTATCCATTAAATCTATTCCTTCTGAGCATTGTGTCAGCGCCAAGCAAAGGAATAAAATTCCTGCTTTCTTATACATCAATAATTACCTTTCCCTTGGCTTTTCTATCTTTTAAATGTGCGATAGCTGCTGCTGACTCTTCAAGTGTGAACCTATCAGAAATTTCGGGATTAATCTTGCCCGCAGCATGAAGATCAAACAGTTCTTTAAAGTTTTTTTCATTTTCATCCGGAAACATCATTGTCCATGCTCCCCAAAAAACCCCAACTATTTGACAGCCCTTTAACAGAGCTAGGTTAAGAGGCAGCTTTGGTATTTCTCCAGCTGCAAATCCAATTACGAGAAATCTACCTTCCCATGCTATTGATCTTAAAGCTGGCTCACTAAAAGATCCACCAACTGGGTCATAGATAACATTAGCTCCTTGACCCCCAGTGAGCTCTTTAATTTTATTAGAAAGTTCTTTTTGCTGATCTCGATCAAGGTTGCCCGAGGGGTAGACGAATGCTTCATCTGCTCCATGCTCTAAACATATTTTAATTTTTTCTTCAGAAGATGCCGCTGCAATCACTCTTGCGCCCATTGCTTTTCCAAGCTCAACAGCGCTTAGCCCAACTCCCCCAGCAGCCCCTAGAACCAACAATGTCTCTCCAGGCTTGAGGTCCGCTCTCTGCTTTAATGCATATAAAGAAGTTCCATAAGTCATTGGAAGAGCTGCAGCAACAGGAAAATCCATTTCCTTTGGTATCAAAACCACTCTGGTAGCTTCAACCACAATTTTTTCAGCAAAACATCCATTTCCTGCCATAACAAATACATGATCGCCTGCATTGCAGGAATCGACGCCTTCACCAATTTCTGCTATTACCCCAGAACACTCAGCTCCCGGAATAAATGGCATTGGTGGCTGGACTTGGTAAAGGCCTTGAATCATCAAGACATCTGGAAAATTAACACTAGCTGCTTTGATCTCTATTAAAACTTCACCTTTGCCTGGTTTTGGATCATCTATCTCAGACAAGATTAGTTTTTCAGGGCCGGCTAATTCTACACACTGCAAAGCTTTCATTGTTTTTCCTAAATTTTTGAATTATACAATTCTACATATTTATTAATGTCCATGCCCGCATTTTTATTAAGATTTTCAAAATCTTTTAATGATTTTTTAGCATTTAGACTAAACTTAGAAAAATCATCGCCAGCATGTGAATGTTGCTTCGCAGCAATTTTCTTACTCTGGGCCAAACCATATTCTTGAAATGATAAATTTTGAGAATTCATCTCATTCATAATCTTTTCGCTTGGCAGTAAATTTTCACCCATTTCAGCACTTAAAGCGTTTGAATATCCTGGACAATATTCATCCATTGCAGTTGCAACCTGCTCTAGCTCATCATATAAGATCTTTTTTAATTCTTGGAGAGGAGTTGAGACTCCATTTTGTTGCAATTTGATATTTTCTGATCTTCCATTTTCAACCATTGTTTTCTGATTGGCTCTTATCTCTTCAATTTCTTTATCAGAAACTTGAGGGCTTTCAGAGATTAGGGAATGCATTATAAAAATGTCTAAAAGCTTAATTTTATTCTCATCAATACCCTCAGGAATAAAAGGGTTAATATCAATCCCTCTCAATTCTAAATATTCTATTCCTTCATTTTTTAAAAGAGTTGCTGGGCGAGAACCACTTGGGCCAGATCTTTTTGGCCTAACTGTGTCATATAACTCATTCTCAATTTGTAAAATCCCAGTAGATATTTGTTGCGGAACACCCTGTTCATCCAACAATCCTATTTCTTCAAAATTCTTTACTGGAGTATTAATTCCTTTGATTATTGCATCTATAAATTCATCTAAATTGTTATAGTTAATTTTTAGAGCATTCTGCATGCTGCTTTGATAACCAACATCACTCATTCTTAAAGAAGTTGCCCATGGTAAAAATAGATCATTGCTTCCATGCTTTGTTAGAGAATGCTCTCTATTAAGCAAGTAAGACTCATGAGCAATAGGCGAGGCGCCGAAGCGCTCTAATAAGAACCAAAAATTTCTTTTAATGTTTCTAATTGCTCCAAGGTATTTTTGATTTATAAAGCTTTGATCAGGGCTGTTAATTAATGTATCCCAGGAATCTTCTGATAAAGAAAAGTTAAAGTGAATGCCTGATACGCACTGCATGATAGATCCATACCTTAATCTCAAACCTTTTCTATATATATGTTTTAACATTCCGCTGTTGGTTTTGCCGTATTCAGCAATTTTTATTTCTTGCTCGCTCTGAAATGCACACGGCATGGAGAAATTCCATAATATTTCTTCTTCCATTTCGCTGTAAAGAAATTTATGCAAAAGACTAAGATGTGCAAAAAGCTTTTCTGTAGACTCAAATGTGGGAGTGACAAGCTCAACAAGCGCTTCTGCAAAGTCAGTAGTAATATCTTCGCTTGTCAGGGGGGATCCTAAGTTTTTAGGATGACTATTTTGAGAAATTTTTCCTTCTTGAGTAACGCGCAAAGATTCTCTTTCAATCCCACGTAAGATTTGTAGGTTTTTAAAGAATCCCTTTTCTTGATGAGTTCTTAAAGAGCGCTTAAACGCGTCTGAAGTCATGCGTCTAGGCTAAATTGACGGGCCTGCTGCAACTATTGCTTCACTTACTGAGAATTTTTTAAAGTTTTCTTGGAACTGCGCTATCAGATTTTTAAGATATTTTTCATATTGACTTTGATCTGCCCATGTTTCTATGGGGGTAAGCACTTTTGAATCTACCCCATCAACAGCCACTGGAACCTCCAAATTAAGACCATCTATATGAGCGGTCTCAACATCATTTAATTCACCATTTTGAATAGCATTCACTATTCTTCTTGTGGTTGGAATGTCAAACCTTGAGCCAATACCGTGAGGACCACCAGTCCATCCAGTATTGACCAAAAAGACTTTAGAATTAAAAGCTTCAATTCGCTTCATCAAAAGGTCTGCATATACACCAGCCGGTCTAGGGAAAAACGGTGCTCCAAAACAGGTAGAAAATGTAGTGCCAATTGATTCGGTAGAACCAACTTCAGTTGAACCAACTTTTGCTGTATAGCCACTTAGAAAATGGTAAGCTGCAGCTTCTTTTGAAAGGATAGAAACAGGAGGTATCACACCTGTTAAATCACAGGTTAAGAATATTACAGTTTCAGGCTCGCCTGCAGAGTTTGATTCAATAGCATCATCAATGTGTGAGCGGGGATAGCAGCAACGACCATTCTCAGATAGAGAGGTATTAGTGTAATCCGGAGTGCCGCTTTCATCTAAGTAGACATTTTCTATGATGCTGCCATGCTTAATTGCCTTCCATATCACAGGCTCATTTTTTTCTGAAAGATCGATGGTTTTTGCATAGCAGCCACCTTCAAAATTAAATACGGTACCTACACCCCAGCCATGTTCATCATCCCCAATAAGTGAACAAGATGGATCAGCAGAAAGCGTGGTTTTTCCAGTTCCTGAAAGCCCAAAAAATAGCGATACTTTTCCATCTTTATTTACATTGGATGAGCAATGCATTGGTAAAACATCTTTTTCTGGCATTAAAAAATTTTGCACAGAGAACATTGATTTTTTCATTTCACCAGCGTATTTCATACCAGCAAGAAGAACTTTTCTAGCTGAAAAGTTAATGATCACACATCCTTCAGAGTTTGTTCCATCTTCTTCTGGAGAGCACTCGTAATTTAAGGCACTCATTATTTGCCATTCTTTTTTTGCTTGAGGGTTGAACTCATCAGGACTAATAAAAATCAATTTGGAGAACATGCTATGAGAAGCACTCTCAGCGGTAACATTTACAGGAATATAATGATCATCATGCGCCCCAACATGAACTTTAGATAGGTAGCGATTTTTTTCTGCTAGATATGCGTCAACTTTATCCCATAGAAGTGAAAACTTATCCGCATCAAAAGGTTTGTTAATGTCGCCCCAATCTATTAGATGTGAAGTGCTATCCTCTTTAACAATAAATCTATCATTTGGACTTCGTCCAGTTCGAGCTCCAGTTTCAAGCGAAAGGGCCCCATTGCTTGCAATGGTTCCTTCTCCATTTTCAATAGCAGCTTTAATTAGGTCTTCTGTATTTAGTTCAAATGTTTCAGCCAACGTATTACTTTCCATAAATTTTTTTACTCTTTCGATTCTACAATATTCTACATCTTTGAGAGAAGCATAACTTGATAAATTCTTGTAGTGGATTTGAAAATATTTAGCAATTATTGTCAATTAGCTTATAAATAATGATTTTAAAGCTTAAAATCAGCTTTATATTTGTAGTAATACTACAGACTTAGGCCTTACCTGACTTTCTAAATAAAAAGATAAAGTTGTAAAAAAATAAGAAAACAAAGAAGATTAATGCCCATTCGGCAAAATTAAAAATAAATCTCCATTCATATTCAGCACAATTACCATCACCAAGAAGTATGGTTTGTATAACTTCAAAGATTGGAAGAGTGTCCATTAAAAAGTCCATTGGCGGGGCACAAGTCGGAACCTGATCGATAGGCAAGTTTTGCAAGTAAATTTGTCTACCAGCAATCACACAGCCACATATAGAAAATAAACTTGCTAAAAGAAGAAGGGTTTTTCTTATTACTAAATACAATCCTGGGATCATCATAAGAGCTCCACACAAAGCAATAAAAGCAAAAGACCAACGCTGGAGAATGCAAAGTGGACAAGGATCATAGTAGCCAACAACCTCAAAAATATATGCACCCACTATTAATCCTAATCCAAGGCCAAAGTTAATGAGTGGCGGCAAAAGTAGAATTTTTTTTAGGATGCCCATATTTTTTTATTCATGATTAAGTGCATGATGATCTTATATTATCCATGGCTTATATAAAAACCTAATGACATAATAAATTTTAATGAATACTCCTGCAAAAAAAATTTTTTTGATAGACGGCTCTTCTTATTTATATAGAGCATTTCATGCTATGCCTCCATTAACAACGTCATCAGGTCTTCCAACAGGTGCTGTAAAGGGAGTTACAAATATGCTGAGAAATTTACGCAAAGAGAATCCTGATTCATATTATCTTTCAATTTTTGATGCCAAAGGAAAAAACTTTCGTCACGATATATATAAAGACTATAAAGGTAACCGCCCCCCAATGCCTGAGGATTTAAGAGAACAGCTTTCTCCATTAAAGGAAATATGTAATGCAATGGGAATGCCTGTTATTGAAATCCCAAAAGTAGAAGCTGATGATGTTATCGCCACCCTAGCTGTGATGGGTTCTGAGCAAGGAATACCCATAGTTATATCTTCTTTAGACAAAGACCTCATGCAATTAGTTGAGGACCCACTAGTAAAGATGATGAATACTATGAACAATCAAATTTATGATGTTGCTGGAGTTGAAGAAAAGTTTGGCGTTCATCCTAATCAGATAATTGATTACCTAGCCATCGTTGGAGACACTTCTGATAATATTCCAGGCGTGCCAAAAGTAGGTCCTAAGACAGCCGTTAAGTGGCTTGGCGAATTCAAAAATCTACAGGGAATTATCGATAATGCAGATTCGTTGACTGGAGTTGTAGGGCAGAATTTTAGAGACTCTATCCCTGATTTAGATAGAAATGTTGAGCTTGTTACCTTAAAAAAAGATGTTGATTTAAAAATTTCTCTTGAGGATCTGCTTAAGGCTGAAGAGAATCAAGAGGAGCTAAATAAATTATTCGCATCCCTTGAATTTAAAACATGGATAAAGTCGTCTCGAAGCTCAGGCAGCGAAATTCCCGAAGTTCCAAAATCAAAAAAAGAGTATCAAGCTGTTTTAACAGAAAATGATTTAAAAGCATGGGCTAAAAAAATTGATGAGTGTAATGTCTTTGCCATTGATACTGAAACCTCTTCTTTGGATACCCTGACAGCAGAACTCATAGGGATATCATTGGCATGCAATGAAGGAGAGGGTTGTTACATACCTATTAAACATTCCTATGATGGGATACCCAAACAAATACCACTTAATGTAATCCAAAAAATCTTAGGCACTGCTATCACAAAGAATCAAAAAAAATTAGTTGGCCAAAATCTTAAATTTGATTTACCCATGCTCAATAGACATGGCATCAAGGTCGATGAGTTCCTTGGAGATACCATGTTGATGTCATACGTTCTAAACAGCACCGGCACAAGACATGGACTAGATAGAATGGCTTTGTATTATCTAAATTACGAGCCCATGAAGTATGAAGAGGTCGCAGGTTCAGCTTCGAAACAAATTAACTTTGCCCAAGTAGAGATTCCGGCTGCAACATTCTATGCGGCAGAAGATGCCGATATAACCTTAAGGCTATTTAATAACCTTCATGGAATGCTTGAAGGCCAACCCAAGCTTATCAACCTTCTCACATCGATTGAATATCCGATGCTTCAATCTCTTATTAGAGTTGAAACTAATGGAGCAAAGATTGATGGGCAGATGCTAGCAGAATACTCAGATGAGTTAGCAATTAAGATTGAAGAATTATCTAAAGCTGCATTCAAAATGGCTGGAGAAGAATTTAATATGGACTCTCCAAAGCAACTTGTTGAGATCCTTTATAACAAATTAGATTTGCCTGTTCTAAAGAAAACTCCTAAGGGTCAACCTTCAACAAATGAGGACACCCTTCAAAGACTGGCCGAAGAATACGATCTTCCAAAAATTATCATTGAATATAGAGGTTTAGCAAAATTAAAATCCACTTATACAGACAGTCTTATCAATATTCAGCACCCCGTTACAAAAAGAATCCATACTTCCTATCAACAAGCTGTTACATCAACTGGAAGATTATCTTCAACTGAACCCAATCTTCAAAATATTCCAATTAAGACACCAGAAGGAAGAAAAATAAGAGAAGCTTTTATAGCCGAGAAAGGTAATGTATTGATTTCAGCTGACTACTCGCAGATTGAATTAAGAATAATGGCCCATCTATCTGGAGATAAGAATTTAACTCATGCATTCAATAACAACATAGATGTTCATTCAGCTACCGCTTCAGAAATATTTAATATTTCCCTTAAAGAGGTTACATCAGAGCATCGAAGAAGCGCTAAAGCCATCAACTTTGGATTGATCTATGGTATGTCTGCTTTTGGATTAACTAGGCAGCTTGGGATTCCGCGGCATGAAGCGCAAGCTTATCTTGATACATACTTTGAGAGATACACAGGGGTAAGAAAGTACATGGATACTACAAAAGAACTTGCCAAGAAAAATCTCTTTGTCGAAACTATTTTAGGAAGAAAGCTGCATGTAGCTGCCATCAATGATTCGAATGGACTTAGGCGCCAAGCCGCTGAAAGAGCCGCTATTAATGCCCCATTACAGGGTTCAGCTGCTGATATCATCAAAAAGGCGATGATTGATGTTGATCATTGGATTGGGAACGATAATCCTAATATTAAAATGATTATGCAAGTTCACGATGAGCTAATTTTTGAAGCAAAAAAAGGTTTTGCTCAAGAGGCCCTTGAAAATATTATAAGCCTTATGGAAAGTTCAGTTAAATTGGACATCCCTCTAATAGTTGATGCAAATACAGGAGCAAATTGGAATGAAGCTCACTAATGATCTAGCTGGTTATGGTTCCGGACCATATTAATGGTTGTTTAATCATTCGTTCTTCTGGAGTAAGTATCTTGATTCCAAATTCTTCACGTAAGTCGCAAACCTTCTGATCCATTAAAGAGTCAGGAGAGACGAAAGGCCATTTTTTATTCATTTGCTTAGCTCGCTTTAGTATCTTTAATTTAATAGGCAGGAGCTTAATAGTGGTCATTATCAGTTTAAAATAACCAGGATCACGCCAAAAATCTTTATATAGCTGTTTGATTTCTGGAAGTTTGTTGTAGGCAAGCAATTCCTTTAGTTTCCATTTCGTACCCAAAAAAACCCATGAATCTAATATTGACTCTTGCTCTATTGAGGTATCAAGACCAAATATTACATGAGTTACATCGTGATCTTTTATAATTGTTGAACCTGGAGCATCAATTAATTGTTTTTTGCCATTTGCCTGCAAGTAAGCTCGATACTCCTCTAGACCTTCAGCAAGAGTGATAGCACAGTTTTGAGACTGAAAAGATAGATCAATCATCTAGGAACTTTAGCAGAACTTTACTGAGCTTTTCAAATCCAGTTTCTTTTAAGGATGAGATTGCCAGCACATCCTTAGCATTAGTTGCTTTGCTAACCTGTTGAATTGTTTTATTTAAAATATTTTTAGATACCTTATCCGATTTAGTTAATACAGGAACGTAAGCTACTTCAAACCTTTCACATAATTCGATCATTTCGAGGTCAGTTGGTTTTAGGGGATGCCTAATATCCATAAAAACTATTACCGCTTTCAGGGCTTTTCTATTTTCAAAATATTCCCCCAGCAATGGCCCCCAATCTTTTTTTCTTGAGTGTCCAGATTTAGCAAAACCATAGCCAGGTAAATCAAGGAGTTTAAAATTATCCTCAACTTCAAAAAAGTTAATTTCAGTTGTACGACCTGGAGTTTTACTAATTCTCGCCAGCTTTTTATTTCTTGTTAAAGCATTCAATGCGCTCGATTTTCCAGCATTTGATCTTCCAGATAACAAAATCTCAACCCCAGTGTCTTGCGGAAGGTTTTTATACTTTGTTACTCCAAATAAAAAAGCAGTATTTTTGAAAGGATTTTTCATAAGATCATTTATCTCAGGCCACGCACGACATATAATATGCCTTCTTAACCATAACGTACAATTTATGTTAAAAACTTATTTTATCATCGGCTTAAGCATGATCTCCTTGGCGCTAACAGCAGCCGAAGTTAAGATACCTGATTTACTAGCCGCTGGAGACCCAGAAGCTGGAGCAGAATTAGTTGCAACTTGCTCAGCTTGTCATGGCGCTCAAGGTCAAAGCATTAATTCTGATTGGCCTAGCCTTGCGGGACAAAATCAAAGATATATAAGTGAGCAACTTAAATACTTTCAACAAGGCGATAGAGAAAATGCATTGATGATGGCTGTCATTCCCTATCTTAAAAGCCTTTCAGATTCTCAACTGCTTGATATAGCCGCTTTTTATAGCTCTCAAACCCCCGCAGTGGGCCAAGCCAAAGATGATCCCGAGTTACTAGCTTTAGGAGAAAGTCTTTACAGGGCTGGAGATTTAGAGAGGGGAATACCTGCTTGCACCGCATGTCATTCAGTTAACGGAGCAGGCAATTATCAAGCAGGGTTTCCAAGGGTATCAGGACAACAAAAAGGCTACTTGATTGCTACTCTTAAAGAATACAGAAACCTTACAAGGGATGCGGGTGATTACTCTTTAGTGATGCAATCAGCATCTCAAAACTTAAAAGATTCAGATATTGAAGCTTTAGCCAACTATATGCACGGACTCTATCAACAATGAAAAAAAATATAATTTTATCCTCTTTTTTACTAATCATTATTTCTTTCTCTATAGCTGCAGAATATAGGCTTGGAAGAGACTACGGCTCTTTATCAAGACCCCTTCCAGTTAAGGAGGACGGAGTCGTGGATGTGTTGGAGGTATTTTGGTACGGCTGCGGTCATTGTTTTAACCTAGCTCCAATTACTGCTAAGTGGGCCAAAGAACAAGACTCAACTGTTAATTATCAAAAAATGCCAGTCACATGGGGCCCTGTTCATCAGCTGCATGCAAAACTTTTTTATACCATTGAAGCGCTGGGCATAGGAGACACTGCTCACCCAGCAGTTTTTGCTGCAATACACAAGGAAGGCAATTTTTTAGCCAGTGAGGGAGCAATTTTAGAGTTTCTTGAAAAGCTCGGCATGGACAGAAGTGAGATAATCAAATATATGAATTCCTTTTCTGTTAGGCAAAAAGTTAAGCGCGCTATAGAGCTATCTAAACAGTTCAAAGTCACTGCAACACCAATGATTTTTGTTGACGGACAGTATAGAATAGAGGCCAAAGGAGGCCACTCAAAAATGCTTAAAGTGGTTGATCACGTGATCGAACTTCAAAGACCAGTTTCTTAGAGCAAAAAAATTTAAAAAAATTATGAAAAAATTTATCCCTGCATTTATTGTAACCCTAGCAATTGTTCTATTTTTTAATGGAAAAAAATATGATGAACTTGTGAATTCAAGGCTTAGCTCATCCATTGCCGTTTGCTTAGAAGGCCAGTCTTGTGGGCAAGCTACCGCTATGAATGTTGCAGCAGCTGGCGGAGCCAGATCAGCAGAGTCAATTTATACAACTGGTTGTGCTGCTTGTCATGATGGTGGTATTGCTGGGGCACCAATGATGGGTAACAAGGCGCAATGGGAAGCACGACAAGCCAAAGGCTACGAAATGCTAGTCAATAATGCTTATAACGGGATCAATGGAATGCCAGCTAAAGGCCTTTGTGCAGATTGCACCAAAGAAGAGATAGGCATAGCTGTTCAGTACATGCTTGATACTATTTAGTCTCAGGCTCTTCTAGTAATTCCTCGAGTTTAGTCACTCTTTGCTCAAGTCTTTTAGCTAAATCTTTTAGAGCTTTGTATTCTTCACCCGAGACATAACCTTGTGACTTTGCAAGCTCATTAAACTTATCTTTTAAATCGTTCTGAATAGTTTTTATGTTGGGTTGATTAGTATTCTCAGAAAACCCATCAACTTTATCACGAACAATACTTATAAAAGCATCGAAAGAATCTTTAGTTGCCATAATTATTTTCCACTAGATTTATAAATTGAGACCATTTGTTAAATTGAATCGGTGGGTTCTCATCAATATCCCAATCATGGTTATTTAGATTAAACCAGGCAGTATTAATCCCTAGTTCTCGCGCTCCCAAGACATCATTTATTGGATGGTCTCCTACATGAAGAGTATTTTTATAATCAACTTGAGAAAGCTCATGAGCTTTTACAAAATGAGCTTGAGCGGGCTTATTGCTTTTTACATCCATAGAAGAGATTGAAAAACCAAACAGATGGCCTATACCTAATTTATTTACATCTGCATTACCATTTGTAAGAACACCAAGCTTATATTTAGAGGACAATATTTCTAAAACGGTTATTACATCTTCATAGAATGTTACTTTGTGTCTTTCTCCCAAGAAAAATGTGTAAGCATCTTCAATAAATTCATTTAAAGCCTTTTGATCTCTAAAGAATTTTTTCGTGTGATGAGCAATTGTTTTCTTCCTTAGCATTCCTAGGTCATATTCCAAAGATGAATCTTCTTTTACTAGCTCACTTCTTATTTTTATAAAATCTTCAAAAGTTCCCCAGTCAATTTTTTCTCCAATTCTGTCTTCAGCCCATTTCCGAGAATTATTTTCTGCATTGATGATGATGCTTCTGATATCCCAAAAAGTATCATCCAAATCGAAGGTAATAAGTTCAATTTTAGACATTTTTTTTATGGGCTCTGGGATGAGACTTTTCATAAACTTTAATTAGATGTTGGTAATCAAGCCTAGTATATATTTGCGTAGTAGATAAGGAGCTATGACCAAGTAATTCTTGAATGCTTCTAAGGTCTCCGCTGGATTCAAGTAAATGTGTAGCAAAACTGTGCCTCAACATGTGAGGATTTACAGGTGGCAGTCCTTGCATAATTGCAATATTTTTAATTCTTTCTTGCACGCTTCTAGTTGATATTCGATTTCCCCTAAGGTTAACAAACAAAGCATTATCATTAGTCGAAAGCTTTTCTCTTTCAATCAACCACTCATTGATTGCATTCTGAGCATAACGGCCGACCGGTACAAGTCTAGTCTTGGACCCTTTACCCAATACCCGTAAAAAATTTTTATTATCTTCAAAATCATTTAAATTTGCATTGACAGCTTCTGAGACTCGAAGGCCGCTTGAGTAAATCAGTTCAATAATACCTAAATCTCTTTTTTCTTGAGCATTCTTCGGCTTGAAATTAAGCAATTGAGAAACCTCTTCAGGAGATAAAACACTCGGGAGACGGTTTGGGGATTTGGGCGAATTAATCAAATCAAATGGAGAGTCTGTTACCAAGCCGATCTTTTTTAAATAATTAAAAAAACCCTTAGCAGAAGAAATATGCCTTTGAATGGAGCGCGCGCTAACATTTTGTTGAAAGAGATCTGCGATCCAAGCCGAACAAGTTTCTTCTGAGAGATCATCGAAACTATTAATATTAGAGCCCTGCAAAAATTTTGAGAGTTTATTTAGATCTCTTTGATAGGAGCTTGTTGTATTTTTGCTTAAGCCTTTAATATTTTCTAAAAAATCTAGATAATCAAAAATTAGCCTGCAAAGAAAATACTTTGCCTCATTCATACCTCTTTTGACTCAAGGACTCTGACAATAACGTCTCGGATATACTCTATGAATATTGTATCCCCATCGCCAAGATATTTTGTGGGTTCATTGGATCCTATCTTTAAAAGCCCAAAATTACTTTTTAATTTCATGACACTGATTACTGCAGATCTAACTGACTCATTGGCAAAGAATGCAACCATTTTCTCTTTTGACAACGGCCCCATATGAATCGAATCTCTACTCATATCCAAACCAGTTTTATTTTCAAGTTCTTCTAATTGAGAATCTGAGAGAATTTCTAAAATACATGAATCAATTTCAAAGTTTTGTTCAAAAAATATTTCAACTGTTTTTTTGACTTCATCAAAATCCTTGGCTGCAATTAATGAAAGGGTTAAATTTTTTGATTTAAAGAAAAGCTCTTCATTTTCCTTTCCAGTTGAAACAAACTCTGAAAGCATATCCATTAACCTTGATTGCTCATCTCTTAACTTTCGCACTTGCATTTCAAGCAGTGAAGTTGCGCCCTCAGCATCATGTTTAAAGCTTAATTCGCTTACAAGAGATTCTCTCAAAAGAAAGAAATCAGTATTTTCTAGCAAGTAAAGCTCAATATCTTTTGCATCTAGTTTTTTAGCCATATTCCCTCACAAATAAATTCAGCAGGACCGATCATTTCAAGCTCATCATTTATTTTTCTGAGGCTCAGTTCGCCACCAGCAGAAATAATTTTTAAATCAGATCTATCAGCAATATTAAAACTTGCAGCTGCTGCAGAAGCAGAGCCACATGACAAGGTTTCGCCCGCCCCAGCTTCATTGGTTCTTAGCTCAAGCTTTGATTGCAGCTTGGTAAATAGAGAAATGTTTACATTCTTAAAAAATTTTCTTTTTCTAACCCGTGATGAAAGATCATCTAGATCACAAGAAAACACTTTTTTTGTTTCTATGATCAAATGCTGATTGCCCGCATTTATAAATTTATATTTTTTTAAACCACATCTTTCTAAAAACTTAGCTTCTGATTTTGGAATTTCTGTTTGAACAGGGTAGTCTAAAACTACTTTAACTTTTTTAGAGCTCATTGGCTTAATTAACACTGGCTTTGATCTAGTTCCTAATAATAAAGCTTTCTTTGGAGCAAGCGCAGCCTCCCAAAGATATGCTCCAACCGAACGCACTCCATTCATGCACATATCTGCTTCAGATCCATCTGAATTAAAAAATTTTACATAAAAGTCATGATTAGAATCTTTTGGAGGGTTGATCGTAATGAGTTGATCAAATCCAAGCCCTTTTTTTCTATCACCCATTTTTATTAATTGAGACTTTGACAGCGAGTGCTCTTTGGTAAGGTTCTCTATAACTATAAAGTCATTGCCATTACCATGCATTTTTTTAAAACTAATCATCTAGACCCTCTTCAAGAGCAGTGAGGGAAGAGTAATCCTCTCTTTTTCTTATTAAATAAAACTTATCTTTGTCAACCATCACTTCTGGCGCTCTCGGTCGTGAGTTATAGTTTGAGCTCATGACAAAGCCATAAGCCCCAACTGTCCTTACTGCTAAAAGATCCCCTTCAGACCCTTCAATATCGATATTTTTTGCCAAGAAATCTCCAGTTTCGCAAATAGGTCCAACAAGATTTGAATTAGATGCAGGATTGTTAGTTTTCCTTACAGGCCAAACATCATGATGGGCTTGATAAAGAGCTGGACGCAGCAAATCGTTCATTGCAGCATCTGCAATAAGAAAATCATTCTTTTTGTATTCAACTCTTGTAAGCATGATGCCAGCATTAGCCGAAATGGAACGCCCTGGCTCAAGTATTAACCTTTCATCTCTACCCGCAAAAATTTTTTCATAACTTTTTATTAATTCAAACGGTTGAATAGTCTCCTCTCCCACATAATTAACACCTAGGCCACCACCCATATCTATAAAGTCTAAATTAATATTTAGCCTATCAAGCTCAATTAAAAGTTCTAAAGCCTGTTGAGCAGCATCCTCAAAACCCTTTAACTCCATAATTTGTGACCCAATATGACAAGTCAAACCAACAAGTTTAAGGCTGGCACTCTGGCTGCACTTTTTCACAAGATCCTTTGCAGTCTCAATGCTGACACCAAACTTATCAGACTTTCTTCCTGTCTTTGTAAACTCATGAACTCCAGCATCAACATTTGGATTAAACCTTATTGCAACAGGAGCAACTTTCTTCATTTCTGCTGCAACCATCTCAAGTCGACTTAGCTCTTGATCAGACTCGACATTAAAAGAGAGAATATTACTTTCAATGCCTAATATCATTTCATCCTTTGACTTTCCAACTCCTGAAAAAATAATTTTTTTTGGATCTGCTCCAGCCAACAGCGCCCTATGAAGCTCACCACCAGAAACAATATCAAATCCGCACCCAGAATTTTTTAAGGTTTTTAAAATTGAAATGTTTGATAATGCCTTAACTGAAAAACACACAAGCCCATCCATGGACTTGAAGGAATTTATGTATGCTTGAGCATGCCTTTCAAGTGTCGCTTTACTGTATATGAAGGCCGGTGTTCCATATTTATCAGCTACGCTCTTTAATGCAACGTCTTCAGCATATAGCTCGTCTTCTTTGTAATGAAAATAATCCATAGAGGAATTTAAATATTAAATAGAATCTCAGAAGGTATAGGTGCTTTCATACCGCAACCTGTGATAATAAAAGATACTAGTACTAAAAAGAAAAATAGGCGAATTTTCATTTGCCTATTATGAGTAATTTAATAAAAAAAAACTAATTAGACTAGTATTTGTATTCTTCTTCTTTAAACGGCCCATCAACCGGCACGTTAATATATTCAGCTTGCTCGCCTGTTAATTTTGTTATGGTGCCACCAAAACCCATAACCATTAGCTCAGCAACTTCTTCATCTAGTTTTTTTGGAAGCACTTTAACTGTTAACAGCTCTTTCTTTTTATCCGCATCATTAATGTTTGCAAAACCTTGCTCATATAAATACATTTGAGCTAAAACTTGATTGGCAAATGAGCCATCCATAATTCTGCTTGGGTGTCCGGTAGCATTACCGAGATTAACAAGTCTACCTTCAGCTAAGAGCAATATATAGTTTTTGCTCTGCAGATCTGGTTTCTCTGAAGGAGATGCATCTCTAAATATTCTATGAACTTGAGGCTTAATTTCTTCCCAGTACCATTCATCTCGCATAAATTGAGTATCAATTTCATTATCAAAGTGACCAATATTGCAAATTACCGCTGTATTCTTAACTGATCTCAGCATAGCCTCATCACAGACATTTACGTTTCCAGTAGTGGTCACAATTAGGTCTGTATCTTCTAGAACTCTTAGATTAATATCATTAACATCTCTTGTTACAACCCCATCTACATATGTAGATACCACCTCAAATCCATCCATGCAGGCTTGCATTGCACATATTGGATCAGATTCTACAACCCTTACAATCATTCCTTCTTGAGCTAGGCTTAGAGCAGAGCCTTTACCAACGTCTCCATACCCAATAACTAATGCTTTTTTTGATGAAAGAAACATATCTGTTGCTCTTTTTATTCCATCATTAAGGCTGTGTCTACAACCATATTTGTTGTCATTTTTCGATTTAGTTACTGAGTCATTTACATTAATTGCTGGAACTTTTAGGTTGTTGCTTTCAAGCATTGCTTTAAGCCTATGAACACCAGTAGTAGTCTCTTCTGAGATACCATGTATGGTTTCAAGCATGTCAGGAAATTTAGTGTGTACCATATGAGTAAGATCACCACCATCATCTAAAATCATATTTGCATCCCAAGGTGTGCCATCTTGAACAATTGTTTGTTCAATGCACCAATCAAACTCTTCATCTGTTTGTCCCTTCCAAGCAAAAACAGGTATTCCAGCTGCAGCGATCGCAGCGGCTGCATGATCTTGAGTTGAGAAAATATTACATCCAGACCAACGAACTTCTGCTCCTAGATCTACTAACGTTTCAATCAAAACAGCTGTTTGGATTGTCATATGTATGCAGCCCATAATTTTAGCGCCCTTGAGAGGTTGAGCATCTTTGTACCTAGTTCTCAAAGCCATAAGTGCAGGCATTTCATTTTCTGCTAAGGATATTTCTCTTCTGCCAAAATCCGCAAGGCTAATATCCGCAACTTTATAATCATTTTCCATTTATAACTCCATAATTAGATTGTGCATTCTACATAAAAAAAGTGCGCAAAAGCATCTTATTGATAGGTAAATTAAATATTACTGTGAAATCTGATCTGCTTTATCTGTTTTTTCCCAAGTTAAATCAATGTCAGATCTTCCAAAGTGGCCATATGCCGCAGTTGGAAGATAAATTGGTCTTTTAAGATCAAGCATATTGATTAAGCTTTTTGGTCTTAGATCAAACTCTTCTTCAACTATTTTTACTATAGCTTCTTTTGATATTTTTTCACTGTTAAAAGTTTCAACATGAATTGATGTAGGTTTTGCCACACCAATTGCATATGAAACTTGAATTTCGCAATAATCTGCAAGCCCAGCTGCCACAATGTTCTTAGCCACATATCTTGAAGCATATGCTGCAGATCTATCTACTTTTGACGGATCTTTTCCAGAAAAAGCACCTCCACCATGGCGAGCCATGCCTCCATAAGTGTCTACAATAATTTTTCTTCCTGTAAGACCACAATCACCAACTGGACCTCCAATAACAAATTTACCAGTGGGATTAATATAGATATTTGTGGAATCGAGTATCCACTCCTCAGGAACAATAGGCTTAATAATTTTATCCATTACTTCGGCTTTGATTTCTTCTTGAGTTACATCTTCATCATGCTGGGTTGAAAGCACAACAGCAGAAAGACCCTCAATCGTTTTGCCATCATCAGAGTAAATAACACTTACCTGACTCTTTGCATCAGGTCTTAGCCATTTAATTTCTCCGCTCTTCATCACATCGGCTTGTTTTTTTACCAATCTGTGAGAAAGATCTATAGGAAGTGGCATCAATGATTCTGTTTCTTTGCATGCATACCCAAACATTAATCCTTGGTCCCCAGCTCCTTGCTCTAAATTTTCTCCCTCACCTTCAGTTACACCCTGAGAAATATCTGGAGACTGCTCAAAAACAAGATTAGTAAATTCACAAGTGTCCCCATTGAATCCAAGTTCATCGTTATTGTATCCAATTTCATTTATGGTTTTTCTGACAATTGGTTCAAGGTCTGGACTTCCTAAAGAAGTAATTTCTCCAGCAATATAGACCATATTGTTTTTTATCATTGTTTCGCAGGCTACCCTGCTATTGGGATCTTCAGCTAAGTAGGCGTCCAAGACAGCATCAGATACTTGATCGCAAACCTTGTCAGGGTGGCCCCCAGAAACAGATTCAGATGTAAAAATAAAGCTCATAATTTCCTCACCGATATAGTTTGTATGTAATTTAAGTTTTTCACCAAAAATTTGGTGTCCTATTTAGCAGTTTTAGTATGCAATAAGGAGCAAATCACTTTGTTCACGGAGAATCTTAGTAGTTTTGCAAAATAAACTCAAATATATATATAAAAAATTTTGGTCACATATTATGATTAGTATGTCCTAAAACTATTTGCACAATCATGCACAAAGAACTTGCTAACGCTATTAGGTTTCTCTCTATAGACGCTGTTCAAGCAGCTAAATCTGGTCACCCTGGTATGCCGATGGGAATGGCTGATATAGCAGTGGCCTTGTGGAAATATAACTTAAAACATAATCCACAAAATCCCCACTGGTTTAACCGAGATAGATTTGTTTTATCTAACGGCCACGGCTCAATGTTGCTCTACAGTTTGCTTCATCTGACTGGATACAATTTAAGTATTGAGGACATAAAAAACTTTAGGCAACTAGGGTCTAAAACTCCGGGACATCCTGAGTTAGATTTAGACATTGGTGTAGAAACTACAACCGGCCCTTTGGGTCAAGGGATAGGCAATGCGGTTGGGATGGCCTTAGCTGAAAAAATGCTTGCTAGTAAGTTCAATCAGGCTGATGGATTAAATCCAATTGACCACTATACCTACACATTCCTTGGTGATGGCTGCTTAATGGAAGGTATCTCTCATGAGGTTTGCTCTTTTGCAGGCACACATGGTTTGGGCAAACTTATTTGTTTTTATGATCAAAACGGAATCTCAATTGATGGAGAAGTTGAAAATTGGTTCACAGATAATACCACCCAAAGATTTGAAAGCTATAACTGGCAGGTGCTTGAAGTAGACGGTCACAATGTTGAGCAAATTTTAGAGGCTATAAAAAATGCTCAGGAAGAATCAAGCCGACCGACCCTAATTTGTTGTAAGACAGAAATTGGATTTGGATCGCCAAATAAAGCTGGAACATCAGGCGTTCATGGGTCTGCTTTAGGAGAGGAAGAGATTATAAAAACTAGGGATCAATTGGATTGGCAGCATGAACCCTTTGATATTCCTGCGGATATTAAATCTCAATGGGATGCCAAAGAGCTTGGATCTAAGCATAATTCTGAATGGGATTCGCTAATGAATGAATATTCTCGAATGCATCCAGAACTTTCCAATGAATTACAACGATTAATCAACAATGAACTGCCAAATGACTTTGAAAAACTTTATAAAGAATTTCTGGAAGGGTTGGTTACAGGCGATCAAAAAGATTTAGCAACTAGAAAAGCTTCAGAGATTTGCTTGAATTTCTTTTGTGAGCATTTACCAGAGCTTGTTGGCGGATCGGCTGATCTTACTGGATCAAATAATACTTATTCTTCAGCTAGTTCTGAAATGCTTCCTGATAATCCACAGGGAAATCATATATTTTATGGGGTTAGAGAATTTGGAATGACTGCCATGATGAATGGAATGTTGTTGCATGGTGGAATAAAACCATATGGCGGAACATTTTTAGTATTTATGGATTATGCTAGGAATGCAGTCCGTTTGGCTGCTCTAATGGAAATCCCAAATATTTTTGTTTATACCCATGATTCCATAGGCCTAGGAGAAGATGGCCCGACTCATCAACCTATTGAACATCTTGTAACCCTGAGGGCCACACCAAATTTGAATAACTGGAGACCTGCAGATGTCATAGAGACTGCTGTAAGCTGGAAAGAGGCTATTACTTCCCCCAACACTCCTCACAGCTTAATTTTATCAAGGCAAAATCTTCCATTTGTTCAAAGAACGAAGGAGCAAATAAGTTCAATACAAAAAGGAGGCTATCTCCTTTCTCATGAAGAGGATGCAGATATCACACTGGTTGCATCAGGAAGTGAGGTGCAGTTAATTCTTGGTGCCGCTAAATCAATTCAAAATGATGGATTTAAAGTAAACATAGCATCCATTCCATGCCTTGATAAGTTCTATACGCAAGATCAGGCTTATAGAGATAGTGTTGTAGATCCAGATATTCCAAAGTTAGTGATTGAGGCCTTGCATCCTGACTCATGGCAAGGCTTGATTAATCTAAATGATACTATCATTGGTATGAAAACTTTTGGAGAGAGCGCCCCAGCGAATGAGCTAATGATTAAATTTGGTTTTACAGAAGAGAACATAGTCACTGAAGCAAAAAAATTACTTAAAAAATGAGGAAATTGGGCGATACAGATGTCTTAAATAAGACTATCGCTCTTAGAGTTGATTTAAATGTTCCAGTAAAAGACGGTAAAGTTTTGGATGACACTAGGATTCTTGCAATCATCCCAACCCTTCAATATCTCCAAAAACAAAATTCAAAAATTGTTCTGATTTCACATTTTGGAAGACCAGAGGCAGGAGTCTTTGATTCAAAATTTTCACTATTACCTGTAGCCAAGAGACTTGCAGAAATTCTGAACATGGAGATTCCATTTTTTGCTTCAACAGATGAAGTAGATTTTACTGCAGACATCTCTCTTCTTGAAAACATTAGATTTTTATCTGGAGAGCTAACAAATGACTTGGATCTCTCAAGAAAATTATCCGATCTAGCCGATGTATATGTTTTTGATGCATTCGGAACATCTCATCGCCCTCATGCATCAACCTATGGAGCAATTCAAGCCGCTCATTCAGCGTGTGCTGGATTTTTATTAGAAGACGAAACTTGTGCATTGAAGAAAGCTACTGATTCTAAAGAGTCGCCTACTCTTTCTATTGTTGGGGGATCAAAAGTATCTTCAAAATTAGAAGTTATAAAAAGCCTCATAGAAATCTCAGAAGAGGTGTTGACTGGCGGCGGCATCACAAATACTTTTTTGAAAGCTCAAGGCAATAATATAGGAATTTCACTTTGTGAAGATTCGATGTTAATTCATGCCAAGGAACTGCTTGAGACAGATAAAATTTTTTTACCAGAAGAGGTCGTGGTGAGTAAAAGCATGGACTCTAAAGAATTCAGAGTTTGCAAAATTGACTCTGTTCAAGATGATGAAATGATACTCGATCAAATCCTTAGCTCGGCTGCCGCTGAAAAGATTTCTAGTGCAAAAAAAATTATTTGGAATGGTCCTGTGGGAGTCTTTGAGCAGGACTCATTTTCAAAGGGCACCCAAGATCTTGCTCATGCAATTGCCTCATCACCAGCCTATAGTTTGGCTGGTGGAGGTGAGACTCTTTTGGCTATTAAGATGTTTATAGACAAAAGTAATATTTCATATTGTTCTACTGGTGGAGGCGCTTTCCTTGAATTTATGGAAGGAAAAAAGCTACCATCATTGTCTGCCTTGGGCTTTAAATTTTAAAAAGGAGAAAATTATGTCGTTGAATACGTTGGAAGAAATAGCTGAGTATATTGTCTCAAATGGTAAAGGAATCTTGGCAGCAGATGAAAGTAATCCCACTTGTGGCAAGCGTTTTGATTCTATTGGGGTTGAGTCTACAGAGACCAACAGGCGTGATTATAGGGAAATGTTATTTAGAGCTAATGGTATGCAAGATAACATAGGCGGCGTTATCTTATTTGATGAAACAATTAGACAGAGCGCTGAAGATGGAACTCCTCTTGTAGAGCTAATTAAAGATCAAGGTGCCCTTCCAGGCATAAAGGTAGATAAGGGGCTAGCACCCATAGAGTCTTCTCCTGAAGAAACTGTTACGCAGGGGTTGGATGGTTTAGATGAAAGATGTAAAGAATATTTTTCACTGGGAGCTAAGTTCACTAAATGGAGAGCAGTGATTAAAATATCTGACAATATTCCTTCTGATGAGTGCATTGAGGCTAATATGCGAGCACTTGCAAAATACGCAAAAATTGTTCAAAACAACAAAATGGTTCCTATGGTTGAGCCTGAGGTTTTAATGGATGGAGACCACTCAATCGAGCGATGCTATGAAGTAACCAGTCGATCTTTAAAATCACTTTTTGAATGCTTAAAGGATGAGGGAGTTAATATTGCTGGAACAATTCTAAAACCCAATATGGTAACCTCTGGATCCATGGCTGAAAGCCAAGCTTCAGTTCAAGAAGTAGCAGAGATGACAGTAAAATGTCTAAATGAAAATGTTCCATCTGAGCTTCCAGGAATAACTTTCCTTTCCGGCGGTCAATCTGATGTTGATGCTACAGCTCACTTGGATGCGATGAATAAGATTGGTGGTTTTCCATGGAAATTAAGCTTTTCCTATGGCAGAGCTTTGCAACAACCATCTTTAAAAGCCTGGCTGGGTAAAAGGGAGAATATTCATCTAGCTCAAGATGCATT
>Ga0222719_10000812_pt1 | contig 31131 bp, 50 predicted proteins | sample C33_34DmetaG_FD_165039 | JGI IMG/M metagenome (GOLD analysis project Ga0222719, IMG submission 165039) | Estuarine water microbial communities from San Francisco Bay, California, United States - C33_34D | ecosystem: Environmental > Aquatic > Marine > Unclassified | place: USA: California... | reverse complement strand
TGCGTATAGATGCCCTCGGGTTTACTTGCGTCCTCGGCTTCGCGCCCCGTCAGCGTCCGCACAGAGGCGTACACGGTCTCTATGGTTTCCCATGTCTCCGTAATGACACCGAGGTTGTTGGTTGCCGTAGCAGCCTGCACCGCCACCCTATGCCGCATTTCTCCAATCATCAGTGCCCGATGGTTCTGTGGTGGGCAATCTCTTCGAGGATCTTAAACTCACGCTCCGTAACGAAGTCTCGGCTTTCATCGCCTCTGCGCTCGTACCATAGGGCGAGCAGTTTCAGCGTAGCAATCAGGATGTCAGCAGGAATATCGGTAGATGCGTCACCATATCCGGCAACGTATACCAACGTACCCGCGCGATCCATGCGGTTAACTTCCCAACCATCGTTGCGGTGTTTAAGATAGGATGCCTCGACCAGTTGCCAGTTCTCGGCGGCTTCGGTGTAGGATGTCTCCACGCCTGCGCTGTTCTCGTCGTAGATCGTCAGCGAGGTTACTGACTGCACAGGAGGGCGCGGAATCTCGATGCGGTCCCGCATATCGTCCCCGTTCATCTCCCACGAATAGGTACGGGTGATGAGCGAGCGCCGCAGATATTCCTCAACGCGGACACGAGCCGCCTTGATAAGGATCGTCAGGATAGCGTCTTGGCTTGTATCGGACGAGTCGATACGTAACCATTCTTTCGCTTCTGCTGTGCTTACTGGCTCAACAGATGGTGCAGATGTAACGGTAAGCGACATGGCAGATGGTTGTTAGAATGTAGAAGCCGGGGCGGGAATCGAACCCGCTCCACCCCGAGAGAGGAAAGGTGTGCGCCTTTACACCACCCGGCTTGCCCACCTATTAGGTGTTAGATACGCGAGCGTATACGATAGCCTCCGGCTGGAGGATCTCGTAGTCTACACGGTATGAGTAGAACAGGTTGACCTGTCCCGTTGCAGCGTCTCCGTAAGGATCACGCAGGACTTTCATGGTCGGTGCCATGTAGTAACCCATCTGCGACCAATCACCGAAGAAGATCGGCTTGTTGTCACCCGTACCGTCAGCGTCGACTTTAGCCGAGAACATGACGGGGTATCCGAGCAGGCTCGGACGGTTGGCGTACTGACCGAACGTGGAGCGGATGCCCTGCTCTGCGTACAGACGCTCGTTTCCCGTCAGGGCAGCGATGTTGCCGTACGTGGAGCCACGAGTCAACCAAGCGATGTTCGGGCTGTCGAGGTAGAACTGGACCGTATCGTTGAAAGCGATGTCCTCGATCTCACCGGCGGCGATGCCTGCGGCGGTCGATACTTTTGCTTCCGTACCAGAGGCAGCAGCCTCGGCAACGATCAGGCTGTTGTTCGTTTTCGCCATGCCGCGAGCAACGAAGTTCTCAATGAAGGCAAGCAGGTTGCTCGTCTCATCTTCAAGAAGTTCTTCGCTCAACTGTACCTTCTTCGTGTACTTGACAAGCGTGAAAGCCTGCTGACCGACTGCCGGAGCATCGCGGTCGTAGGAGTTGGCTTCCGAAGTGCTGACGAACTCGCCATCGGCTTCGTTGTCAAAAGGCACGTTGACAGTCGTTCCGACACCGGGGATGCGGGTCAGACCGAGCAGGTCCGTCAGGTCGGCTTCGGACTTCTTGGCGAAGATGCCTTCAAAGTGACCAGTCGGGACCAAGTTGCCCCCATCGGCGGCGGTGCCAATGTTCATGTCCGTATTGTTGGATGCTTTGATCTCAACTTCACGTCCATCAACTTCGAATCCCTTAGCGCCACGGAGACCGCCTGCGTCACCATCGCGTACCCATGCGGCGTATGCTTTGGCTTCGGAGTCTCCGGTGCTTGCGATGATAGCCGGAGCGGACTTGGCTTCGGCAGGTACTTCGACGATGGCGGGAGCGGCTTTGGCTTCCTCCATAGCGTCGAGACGTGCGTTCTGTGCTTCGAGCATGGACTCGATGCTTTTCAGAACGTCGTTGTTCTGTTCAGACATTGTAGTGTCCTCTTGTTCTGTGTGTGGAGTTGCTTCCTCAGCGCCCATGTCAGGCGCTTCTTCGATTGCTTCCGATTTGGCTTCTGCCGCAGTTGGCGCAGGGTGATCATTCCCCGCCTCTGCCGTTTCTGCCTCTGGCTCCACTACATCAGATGCAATACTGGTTGCCGGGGCTGATGCCTCGACAAATTCCTTAATGGACATGACGTGGTTGCGTGGCTCGGCAGGGTTCAGCACAAGCGATGCTTCGCCAAGTATCCATGTCTCAATTTCTTTTGACCCGTTATCCGCATCCTTGCGGCTGACGAGGTGTCCAACTGCGCCGGACGAGTAGCCGAGTTTGCCCCTGTCGACCAGTTCGTTGACCATCTTCTCGTACTCGTCGCGCTTCTCCAACTGCGCCTCGAACCACAGTCCGGCATCGGTGCTACTGATCTCGCCCACGCCGATCTGCCTGTTCTTCAGCGTATCGTCGTAGCCGTGCTGATAGTAAACGGGGAGGGTTGCTTGGATGCCGAAGTCGGTGGACTTAGTGAAGAAGTCACCGTATAGGTCGGGGTCAGTCGGTCCGCTAAACCTCACCAGATAGCCGCCGATTCGACCGTCACCCAGAGCCTTAACCTCGCCCCCGTAGGCGATGAGCAGTTCGTTGTCGTTCATTGTGTCTGTCGATTTGTTGAGCGGCTTACGCGGATCATGCGCCCAGTTCTTTAATGATATATCCCGCTTGCTTGGACAACCCTCCTTTGCGGGTTCGCCCTGCTCGCCGTTACGCATCCTTTCAATAAAGGAGATGGCGCGGTTGGCGTTCTTGATGTGCTTCTCCGTCCAATCGTCTTTCTTGGTTTCAAGCAGTTCAAGATTCCGAGCAATGACTGCCGCCGGGTCTACTGATGCCAAGCGGCTGCACTCGGTTTCGGACCACGCCCGGAGATCGGACGCGCTCATATTGGCGAGCCTGTTCCACTTGCGATATACCTCGTCGAGTTCTTCCATGCCGGTTATACCGCCTGTCTTATTGCGAGTTCGCTAAATGATGGCGAGCGTAGCCATGACAACGCAAAAGCAGGTTGCCCAAAAAAGGTCTGGCGCTCTCATTTTTTGTCTACCCAACCGCCGCCCTTGAACACCGTCCCGCTGCCGCCTGTGATGACAATGCGGCAATCCTGTCCGGTCGTTGGACACTTGGTCAGCGGTGCGCTCTTGATCGAAGCGAAATGCTCGAAGCGTGTCCCGTCTTTGCGTTCGTAGGTGTAGGTCATCCCATTCCCTCAAAGATGATGTCTTGTAATGCTGCGGCGATTATCGTTGCCTCTCCTTCCGGTATGCCGAGGCGTATCAGTTCGGCGTAGTAGGCGGCAATGACCAACGCCAAGTATTCAACGCTCCTGATATTTTTATCATGTTCAGTCACCGTTATCGATCAGCACGAGGTTGAACTGAAGAGAGATGTTGGCGGTGTTGTTTGCCACCTTGCCAAAAAAGCCGATGTCACAGGGTCCGACAAACGGACCGCGTGAGACATGGTTGGTTATGACAAGCGTGTTCTGCAATCCTTTGTGTAGTGCCTGTAAGCGCATCGGCTCATAGGGAGAAGCAACATCATCCGCTCCGCAACGCTGAAAGAAGGCAAGGTTGGCGTTCTTTGTTGGCTCAATATCTGCCGAGTAGGAGGTTAAAAAGGCGGTCTTTCCTTTTGGCACAGTATACGCACCGATCAGGCTTTGCCCATAGCCGAACACGCCATCTTTTGTTAACTGCCCCCACGTAGCGCCACCGCCATCTACCTGAAGCGTTATCGTCCCGGCGTGGGTACTGGCTGAGGTTGAGGCGTAGGTGTTTGTGTTGACAACGTACATACGGTAGACACGCAGCCACGTGTTGCCGAGATCCACCGCCTGCGTTCCTTGCAGGGATACCGTCTCTGTCTGCTCGCGCCAATCTGAACCAATGCCCTGAACAATAACCTGTTGCGCTCCTGCGTTGCCTGTGCTGTCTACGTCAGACGAGGACAGTATCTCAAGCGATACGGGAGAGGTGGGCGTTGGGTACGTCTTGCTGTCTGTGATGACCGTCCACGTTGTCCCGATAGCGTCAGCCTCGCCGAACTTGTTGACCACGCTGTGACCCTTGACATCACCCTTAGCCACCTCCAAATAGAACTCGGCGTTTATCTGGTTTCCCGACAGATCGCGCTCAATGCCCACCTGTCCATGTGCGGCGGTTGCGAAGAGGCAGAGTAGTATGATGGCGGCGGCACGTTTCATTGTAGGCAGTCTTGGTAAAAGAGTTGTTTGGCTTCTGCGAGTTGCAGGCAGGTAATCAGTTGCAATTCCTTCTTGATGTCGGCTTGCGTTCGCTCTACCGCTTCGATGCGGTCCTCCATTGTTTGCATATTGGTCAGCATACTTCCATGTGCCATCTCCACCGCACCAACTCGGTCGGGAATTTCACGATACCCGGCTGTCGCTACGCCGACAAGCATCGACACGACGATCACTCCGGCAAGCAACTTGCCCACCTCGATCAGTTTCCCGGTCTGTTCTACTGTGTCCATTGGTTAAATAATTAAGGCAAGAAGCCCATTTGACAGCGGCAGTTGATTACCTCGCCCGCAGGACCACCCGCCTGCGATGGTTGCATGAGACCGTTACTGAACGGCTCGCCAATCGGTCTTTCCTCGCCGTTGAGTCTGCGGTGGTTAGCGTCTCCCGCACGTGGCTTCTTCCGTGGGTCTGGTCGCACCCTCTGATCGCCTGCGGTTATCCAAAACTTTTTCGTCATGCCTGCGGCGGTGGCGGCTTCCATCGCCCCGTAGTTGGCGGCGGCGTTCATTTCCGTTTGAGCAATTCGAAGGGCGCGGTTTCTTGACAGTTCGCCCCATCGATCCCTCATCAGTAGTGCAATGTCATCTGTACCCAGACCAAGTTCAGCAGCCTGCTGTGTCGCTGCCGTTACCGTGGCGCGGACCCACTCCTTCGTGTAGTTGTCGATGAGGACAATCTGCTCGCCACCTTTTCGCGCGAGGTACTCATCAACGTTGTCCTCCCATGACGTATACTGCTCATCGGTAAACTCTTTACGGCTCGCGTCGATGGCGTTGTATACCTTGCCTGTAATCGTTAGGGCTGCGCTTTTCCAAGCATCGAGATACACCCCTGCAATCGGCTCGGAATCAATGGCGGCATCCGTGTCGGCATTGTTGCGTACTGCTCGCGCCGCTGCATCGATCTGCTTGGTTATCGCCTGCTCCATATCCCCGACAAAGGAATCAACCTCCTTGTCGATCAGGCGCTCCATCGCCTCTGCGTGTTCACGCCATCCCGCCTGCGTTCGGGCAAGCGGATTGAGTGCCTTTGTGCCTTCCGGTTCGGCTTCGCTCCGGTCGGCTTCTAAAAACCCACGAAGGGCGGTCTGAATACCTCGTCCAGATCAGCGCCTGTTGCCAGACGCTCGCGGATGATGTCAGCCTCGTAATCAGCCAGAGCGTCCGGCGTAAACTTCACGTCCCGTCCTTTGCGGTTGATCTTGGTGCGCCACCGTTGAATGTCGAGGTTCTTGGTATCAGATACAGCATCAGCCGAGCGGACTTCCTGCGGTTGTTCTGCCACTACGTCCTGTCCCTGTATCGGCTCGTACCCGAGCAACTCGCGCCCCTCGTTGACGGACAGCACCGGACCGCCTACAGCAAGAGCGATTGCCTGCGCCTTCTCCAACTCGCTCTGCTGCATGACCTCTGTCTTGTGCGGCTCAAACTCCAAGTGGTAGCCGAGCGGCATCAGCAGTTGTTGGTTGATAGCGTTGGCGAGTAGCCGTGCCTGCGGCACTACCGTGTTTGCCATGAATGCCAACTGGTCCGATTTGGCTGTGGCGTAGTTGGCAGCGTTAGACATGACGAGCGAGTGCGGTACGCCAAGCGTCGAGGCGATGGCTTCCCGTGCGTCCCGAGTAATCACATCGCTGTGCAGGTCGGACAGATCAGAACCTACCTCCTGCGCTGACAACCCTTGCATGACCATTGGGTCATCGGGCGTTGGCTTCGTGCCGAGGATGTTGCGGCGCACCCACCGCTGCCACCGCTTGACCGTCAACTCGTCCGGCTGACGTGCGTCCTTGTCGGCAACCCAGACAGTCTTTTTGACGAGACCAGAGCGCAACTGTCCACTCGTGTACTCTGCGAGGTCATGCAGGATCTGGCTGTGCATATTCGCCGAGCGAGCGTCTGCCGATCCCGGTCCCTGCTCTACGAAGGGCGAAGGCTGAAACGTGCCGAGGATGCGAGTGCGTGGTACTTGGAATTTGCGATCGTTGGCTTTGCGCTCGTAGTACTGAAAGTTGCCGCGCTCGTCGGGTCCGTACTTGCCATCCTCGAAGTTGGGCTTGATGCTTGTCGGGTTGATCCACGACAGCCCGTCCGCTTTTGTGATGATGCCATCTTTGTTGAACGTGCCTTCCTTCATGGCGTAGGCTGCACCGACAAGGGCAAGCGATGCCTCGGCTCGGTACAGGTAGTCGAACAGGTCAAGCCACGCCAGTTCCTCGGGTGCTTCCTCGCCTGCCGACCACACCACGTTGGTCATGTCACCCTTGTGAACGACAAAGGGCAAGGCTGCGATCGCCTTTGCCCTAACGTCTACACATCGCCGTGTCCAACCTTCATCTGTCCATGCTACCGCCGGGGACATCTTGGCAACGTGTTCGTGACCATGCAGGTTGAAGATGTTGAGCCATTCTGGATCATTTAGGCTCACGCCCTTCGTAGATGACCCCAGTACGTAAAAATCGGGCTTTGGCATTACCAGACTCCCCAAGTGTTAGTTGCGCCTTTCAGGTGCGTATAGATGGCATACCGCATGGCATCAACGGCGTGGTCGTGCCGCTTTAGAGGAACGTCCTTCAGTTCTCCCGACTTCCGGTCCTCGTCCCATCGGTATTCCCGTAGTTCGTTTTGTAAGTTTTGCGACCCTGCATGGACGTTGACGTTATAACGTTTTACAAAGTCGATACCATCTTTTACGCTCTTGTCGGCTTTATACGCCTGCAATCCTTCGCGGATCAATTCTTCGATCCGGTCCGGTTCGGCTGCATCGCAGTAAATTGGCAGGTTTTTGTTGCTGACCGCTTTCTTTAACTCAGCAATTAGATCAGAGTTTGTTAGACCGCTCTGATAAATTACCTCACGGACGTAGACATCAGGATCGGTCACGGTGACGGCTACCACGGCAGACGGGCTGTTGTAGCCAAAGTCGATGCCGTAGAAGTCCGGCTCACGGTGTTCGTTGTACGTTTTCCAATTAGGGAAGATGACACCTTTAAGCGCTTCGCCCCACTCCCCGCGCTCGTAGATGGCTCTCAGATCCTCTGGCAGCGACTTGAGTACGTCGATATACTGCTTGTCGAGGAAAGCGTTATCGCGCCACGTAGTCCGCAGGACGAAGATGTCAGGGTTTTCGTCGAGCCACCGCCGCACCCAGAGCCGCGAGTCGGTCGGGTTGAGCGTCAGCGTTACTTGCTTGTACGTCGGCACATCGCCACGCAGTCGCAGGTCCACCTGCCGGAAAGCATCCTCTTTGACCTCGCTTGCTTCCTCTATCCAGACGGAGGTGATGCCTGCGATGGACTTGAGTTTCTCCGGGTCATCCAGTCCGGCGTGGATAATCTGCGCCCCGTTCGGAAAGGTTATGGACAGGTCGGAGCGGTTGGCTGACGCCGTGATGCCGTAGGTGCCTGCAACCTCTATCAGCAGACGGAACGTGGATTCTCGGCAGGTGCGGTACACGTTACGGATGACCAGTATCCGCTCGGCAGGATCGGCAAGGCAACGCAGGACAAGTTTCTGTGCTACCGAGTAGGATTTGCCAGAGCCTGCGCCGCCAAATAGGACGGTATACCTTTCTTGGCTGGTAAAAAAAGGTGTATAGGCGCGGTTGTATTGAGCATCAACCGTCATGGTCGGGGTCAACAGGAACCATGTTAATCGTTATCGGCTGATTGCCAGAGGTAATGTCCTGCGTACGATGTTCGTAGTAGCCTCGGTCCTTGCCCTGCGTTTTCAAATAGAAGATGATGGCGGTCGGGTTTTCTTGTTTAATAAGAGACTGCAACTTGCCTTCGGCAAAATCGACTTGCTTAATTTTTTCCCGCTTTATCGCTTCTGCGACATCTTCGTCTTTGTTAATCCAATCATATACGGTTTTTGGCGCACAACCAATCCTGTCTGCTATTAACGAGACATAGCCACCGCTTCCGGCGATTGCTTTAATAAATTGTTCTTTCTCGTATGCCATTTTTATACCGTTACATTTTTGAGACCAAAGCCGATTGCTGACTGCTGGTCAGGCTTGCCCACATACTCAAAACCGGCTGTTTTCCTGTTTTTTGCTCTTGATTTGTTGAGTGAGATGCTTTTTGTGTCTCTACTTGTGTACGATGGCTTTCTGTTCATTTTCCACATCTCAGATTTTGCCCGACTGTATATCATGGCAGGGTGGGAGGTGGTTGAAAACACGGGCTTCCCAGTTGCTCTATATATTGAGCATATTGCGGCGTTCATGGCGTTACCTATGCCAGCGCCTTGAAAATCAGGCAGACAAACAGTTCTATGATCGCGCCAGCCGCTTCTATGTGCGTGTGGAAAAGGCAAAACAGCCATAAATGCGGCGGGTTGACCCCAAACAAACCCAACAAAACATCGTGCTGCCTTATTAATATCGCTGCTCAAATAGTGATGCTTTTTGAATAGTTGCCACGCTGAACGATCAACCTGCTGTATGGTGATTTCAATTTGTGGTCGTTGAAGGCAGTCACGCGCAAGCGTGCCGGTTGATGGTTCATAAGTCCAATCAGGTTGCAGCCATTCTGCAATATCGTAGTGGCAAGAAACAGCCACCAATTTTTTACCTTTTCGCCTAAATGCTTTTTGTATTGCTGTTGATGCAATCTTTGCAACCTGTCGATCAACTACGGATGTGAACTCATCTATGACAATTAATTCGCGCTCGTCGAGCAGCGCCCGTGCCATGTTTGCTCTAAACTTTTCTCCATTTGACAAAACCTTGTATGGTCTCATCCATGATGGGGGCGAAGAAAAACCAACGCTCGACAAAGCGCCCGTTACTGCTTTCATTGACAAATTGGGATCAAAAGAATCTACCACAGATTTGTGTTGATGCCATTCGTATTCATCAACAATACAATCTCCCCACTTTTCTCTGGCTACGCTTGTTTTGCCCGATCCGGAATGACCAACTATCAAACCGACAGTCCACTCGCCAAGCGTGTCTGGTATTTTTTGAATACGTACGACAGACTCTGATGCTTTGGGCACATCAAAAATACCTTCCAGTTGTGCGATTCGAGGCGTTCGCTCTATGTTTGTCTTAAGTTCTAAAAAATTGCTCGACATTCGTACCCTCTTTGTTCAAACTCCTCCAACAATTTTGCTTGATCTGACTCATCAGAGCAAGTAACAATTATTTCAAAAGAATCATCCAGCAAGTGAGACTGATCTTCTGAACCAACTTCCATTTCTTCGGGCATTTTAAGTTCTTCAAACAACTCATCGAGAAACTCATACCCGCCCAGAAGGTCACGAGCCACCTGCTCCATATCCCACTCGGCTTCGTCTCCGGTGCGGTTGTCGTAGTACGCCAGTTTCTTCTTCTGCTCGTCCGTCAGCCCAACCCGCTTGACCGCGATGATCTCATCCCCAGAGGCTTCTACGATCACCACGTTTTCAATGCCAACCTGTCCTGCGGCTTCGACCGTCCCGTTTCCTGCAAGAATCGTCCCATCCTCGTCAATGACGATGGACCGAGCCGCGCCAACCTGCCGGAGCGACTCTTGTATCATCGCCTCCCCCTTCGCCGTTCGAACGCGAGCGTTCTGCGGGTCGAACTTTAGGTCGGCTATTTTTAATCGTTTTGCCATTCGTCCTCTGGTAGTAGCATAAAGAACAGGGCGCGAAATGCGTCCATGTCGATCTTGCTGCCGGGGCAGGTTTTCTTGGCTCCTGTCTCCCGGTGTCCAAGTATGTTGTGTGGCGGTATGCCGTACTCGTCCGTCAGGCGGTCGCACATCTTGACGGCGCACAACAGTTGCGGCAGCGTCCACATCTCGTGATCTCCATGACCCTCAAAGGCAATGCCGATGCTGCGCTTGTTGTAGCCCATCGTGTGAGCGCCTTCCGTATCCTCGTCCCTGCCCATCTGAAACGTACCGTTTCTGCGGATCAGGTAATGGTATCCGACATCGTTCCAGCCCCTGTCGAGATGCCAGCGCCGCACCCGCTCGATGTCCGCTTCTCCGTCGAACGCCAGCGTATGCAGGATGATGTACTCGGGAGCGTTCATCCCTGCTCGGCTTCCTTTTCCGGCTTGCCTTCTGGGATCAGCATCGCGGCAACGGCAGCAAGTGCTGTCACGGCTTCCCAGATAACCTGCAATTCTCCTACCTCCAGCGGCAGGAACTGGGCGATGATGGCAAGACCTGCCCATGTAGATGCTTCTTTGAGGCGGTCAAGTAGTTTCTTTATCATCGTAGGTAGTACGTTTGGTGGTACAAGTGCCGCAACGGGTATCTGCTCCGGCGGGTGTGGCTTGATTTTATCCATGTCAATATAACGCTTGCGCGGTCATCTATGTTCATGCCTTGTTCGTAGCCTGTAACCCAGCCTGCTCGTGCATCGCGGGGTCTGGGATTTCTGGTTGCGGTCGTAGTAGGACCACCAATGATCGGACACGTCCTCGACGTTTGGTACTGGCAGCGCCTCGCCGGGTCTTGCCACATCTCCCAGTTCGGAGCGAGCCTTGTTCTCGGAGCGCACCACGGCGTTCTGTTCGTAGCCGCCTTCGCGGTTGATGCAGATAAGTTCAAAGTCCTCAGGAGCGAGGTCGTAGAAGGCGATCCACTCGTCGCGTTGGTGTTGGCTGATGGGTAGCCCATGCAGTTTCCCAGAGCGCAGAGCGCGCTCCCTACGGGCTTTCATGGACTGCTCCCATTGAGCGATGGACATCCCGGTAATTTTGTGGCAGAGCATCTCTGCGTTATATGCTAACGTCGAAGAGGTCAATGATCTTGGTGTTATGTAGTTGCGCCTTTTCTTTTGCCCACTCGCGTTCTCTGCGGTCAGCGCAGCGGGTCAGGTAGTTCGTGCGGAAGTCTTCCATGTTTTCGCGTCCCTCAAAGGACAGACCGTGGTCGAACCAGAAGTCGACGGTATCCTTGAACTCCTTCCCAGATCCCGGCTCGATGTTGCCGACCAGCGCCTCCTTCTCGTTGTACGTCAGCGTCCGCTTTAATCGCCTCTGGATGTATCCGATGGCTTTTGCGTCGATGCTGTTGGGGACGAGTGCCTTCATATCCTTTTTCAAAATGTAGCCATTGTCAGCAGTACGGTGAATCCTTTGCCTCGTGCTGTATAGGGCTTCTTTTTTGATTTGATTTGTTCTGTCTCTCAGGATACGGTGTGCTAACCCTAAATGTCAAAAGGGTACAACAGGGGTTATATATAGAGCCGGAAGAACGCTGCCCCTGTGTGCTGTTCGGGATTCGTTGCCTGCATCCCCAACGTGTTCCGGTTGACCTCCTGCACCTCGAGCGGCTCCGCTTCCATAACCACGGACACCTGTTGCATCAGCCAGATACATGATAATCGTGTGCAGCGGATCGGTTCAAGCCCTGAAACGGTGCAATTGTACAATAGTGAGCGGTTTGTGTGAACTGTATGTGAAGTGGTATGCATATGTCAAAAAGGATTTCGATATTGCGATCAACAAAACGGCGCGAGCCATAACCAACCGAGAGAGACAATGACACAGAAAAACATCACAATCGGCAGCGAAGTTGTTCGGACAAAAGGTAAGGACGATTTCATCGGTCGCATTGGAACGGTCATCGAGATGGATGGCGAACGTGCCCGCGTTGACTGGACTCACCAACACTCATACCCAGACGGGGAAGTCTTGGAAAGAAAAAGACCAAGAACATGGCTTAAAGTTGATTCCCTGCATCCCACGGCAATTCCTTACACGCTCGAATGGCTTATCAAGCCTTTCACACGGGCTCGGCGCCTTCACTTCCAGATCATCTAAGCCGAAACGCCCTTCGGGGCGTCCACCGGGGATCGTCTCCCGGTGCTGATGAGGCAGACACCTCAAACCACCAACCGAGAGAGACAATGACTATTTGCAACCCTTCGCCGCTCAATAGCCGCGACCAGTTCATCGCACTTGTTGATGCCGCTATTGTTGAGGGACACGCTATTCAGATTGATTTGAGCAAAGCGCCTGCATCCCACTTCGTTTACCTTCGCAAACTGTACGCAGCAGGCAAAATTGACCGATGCTCCGATGAGTGGATGGGCGTGATAACCTTCGCCGCACCTGAAGTTGCTCGTCGATAATTCAATGCCTGAACCAAGAACAACCCGCCGCCCCGTAAGGCAGCACAACCGAGAGATACAATGAGCAGATCAACAAATAAAGCGGCTTCCTACGAGGGAGTGTACCGCGTAAAAGAAGGTGAACTGATAAGGAGATCAGACGGACTTACCCTTGTGCTTGGTGACAGGGGTTCAATATGTGGTGATTCTCGCTACTTTCTAACTGAAGGAGGCAGAAAGTATATAGGCAATTTCTACGACAAGACTCGATTTAGAGATGGACGCATTGCTTACGAAGCCGTGTGGGAAAGCAATACATCGGTTGCCATCATTCTTTCAGACCGCAAGTAAATCAAAAGACCATGACAAAGACACAACTACTCCGCAAAGTCGAGCGCCTGTTTGACATACCAGACAAGGTGTTCTTCTGGACGCTCGCCATCGGCAGCGCTTACTTCATCATCAGAACCCTTATCGGATAATGGCACAGAAGATAGATTGGGACAGGCTCGATATTTCCAACTACCACAACGACAAAGAGGACAACTTCGCTTGGTGGTTTCAATGGTGCAAGGACGAAGATCCGCTGACCTTTTGGGAGCGCCGATACAAGGAACGAAAAACCAGACAACAGAGACGATGACGTATGACGAATTGACCATATTTGCCGCAGGCTTTCTGACCGCCGCCGTGGTGATCTCCATCATCACGCTCGTGCTGACAGCAGCCCATAAGCCGCAAGGCACAACCTTCTCCGGCAGCGATGTGGAGATGCTTCACCGACTGCTTGACGAGAACAACGTACACCTCACCAAAAACGATTGACCATGTACTACAACACAACGAGAGAGGCAGGCGAAGAACTGGCAACCGCAACCCGGTCAGCCGCCTCACAGACCAAGCGCATCCTTGACCTGTTCAGGTCCATGCCCAACACGTCCATCCATGCGTGGACGATCAAGACCTTCCTGCGTGGCGATGTGCCGATTACAAGCGTCAGGCGAGCCATCACGGACCTGCATGATGCAGGGAAGATTGAGCGCGATGATTCGGTATACGCCGGACCGTACCGCCGCAAGACGTACACCTACCGATACCTTCGAGATTGATTGTGAAAGGTTTGTGAAGGAATTGTCTATGTCAAAAAAAACCTCGATCTTTGTATCAAGTCAAACAAACAACAGGACGAGACAATGACCAACACAACGACAATCACACCCGGCACGAAAGTTTTTGCAATCTGTGGACCCGGCGAGTTCGCCGCCGATGGAATGTGCGACATGACAGGTGTTGTTCTTGGGTCGACCACCGACCAGTTCGGAACATGGTTTGACGTAATGTGGGACAATGGTCACACGGTAAGCGTCAAGAACATCCACCCACATGACAAGCCGGGAATCGGTGTCAAAACAGCCAACCCAAACTTTTAAACCAACCTGCCGCCCCGTAAGGCGGCACAACCTTATACCACAATGACACAGAGAGAGACAGACAACTTCGACACCTACTACGACGAGATTGCCGACGAGCAGTACGCAACGTGGAAGGAGCAGGAAGACTTCCCCACACTACGCCAGATTGACACCACGTCTTTGCAGCGTAGCCTCGACCGCATGGCGGCAATCCTTCAAGAGATGAACGAGGTACACAATGGAAACGCATGAGGACTGGTATCAGGAGATCCGCAGGCGCGAGCGCGAGCGTATGTACGAGATAATGCAGAACAATCCAGAGGCTCGTACCACAACCAAAACAGAAACAAACAAAGAGAGAGAGACCAATGACTAACACAGAGAAAATAGGAAACGATGTCATCCTTGCAGTCCTAAAAGAACTGCTGATTGCAGACGTCAATCGGTTTGTAAATAGAATAGATGAGATCGAGAACGACCCTGACCTTGACGGACCAGACCGTAGGGCTTTAATGGCAGGAGCAGCATCAGGCTATCGGGAGTTGTTTCTCGCCAACCTGACAGCAATCAAAAACAAAGAGGTGGCAAAGTGAGCGGTATCGTTAACATCCACGGCAAGCAGTACAAGACCGTGGCGCTCCGCGTGGGCGAGTTTAGAGAAGCCTACAAGATCGACGATGGTTGGGGCATCGAAACCCAATGCTACGCCGTTGACGTACAAACCGTCATCATGCGAGCCATCATCACAGATCCACAGGGTCGCGTGGTGGCTACTGGCTACGCCGAGGAAGAGCGCTCACAGCGTGGCATCAATAGCACGAGCGCATTGGAGAACGCCGAGACGAGCGCCATCGGACGCGCTCTGGCAGCAGCAGGCTACGCCGGGACAGAGTACGCATCAGCCGACGAGGTGGCGCAGGCGGTCAGCAAGCAGGCGCAGCAGGGTCCACGCGAGGCAACGCAGAAGCAAAAGAACTTTGCGTGGTCGCTCATCAAGAAACTGCCAGAGGACAAGCAGGGAGCATACATCGAACGGGCGAAGTCGGCAGACGCAACCGCCCTGTCTAAACTCATTGAGGAATTGAAATGACGAGACACAATGGAGTTCACCGAGAAGCCATCGAGCCGCAAATGCGGCAGGCTGCCAACCTGATCCACATGAAGATCAAGATGGCGGCGCTCGGTATGCAGGAAGCCCAGACCTTCTGGAAGGGAAAGGATGAAGGATACTTTGAGGGATTCGAAGCCGGTCTCGACGCTGCCAAACTGCACATAGAGGATGCCATGCAAGCGTTCGTCGATGGCGAACTGATCGACCTGATGCTGGAGGTCGAGGGATGATCGAAAGTATTTCCGAGCGCTCCCAGATAATAAAGGAAGCCGTGGCAATCGCAACGGGTGTTGGGATTCCCGACTTCATGGTTGGCAACGATCAGCAGAAGCAGCAGATGGCTCGCCGACTTGCCGTGGACCTGTACGTTTGCAACCTCGGATTCATGGGAAAGTGGTGGATCGGCAGGCAACTGGGTTACAAGTTCGAGTCCGTCAACCTCAGCGGTATCGGTTTCAACAAGGCAGAACCGGAAGTCTACGACAAGGCTCAGGCGCTCTATGACCAGATGGTAAAAGAGGCAAAGCAATGATTAACACAGACCACATTGTATGCAGGCGCTACGCTCTGGGCATGACCCAGAAGGATGTTGCCGGCGCAATCGGACTTGGCGTGGATCAGGTGTGCAGGATTGAGACGGGCAAGGCAAAGCCCAGCCTGCGGACGCTTGTCAGCCTGTGCCGCATACTGAAAACCGAACCAAACAGGATTGTACAATGGTACGATTAGACTGGACCGAAGAACCGCAATCAACGCCCGAACAGGATGCGCTCATGTGGCGTGTCAAAGCGTGGTCAATACTAACCATTAAGAGGTGGCTAAAGCGATGACCGATAACAGAGACAAGATATTCCGGCAGGTGGGCTTCGTGCTGCGTGATGCCACACAGAAAGAAAAACTGAACGTAGCAACGTGGATCGTCCTGTCATGTCTCAACGAGCCGCAGGATGGAATGACCGCAGCCGATTCATATCTTGACGTAGTAACCCGGCATTGTGGCGATGTGCTGACCAATGCAAGAGGCAGGCTCGCCCGGTACGGAAACGGTGGATACCCTAAACGATAACACAGACAGAGAGAGACAATGGATAACCAAAACCTATTTGACCTGACCCACACACAACTGGCAGACCTTGCCAACTTGGAGGAACTGCTTGAGCAAACAGGCGGCGAGATAACCGAGGATGCCGAGGCGCTGCTCGACCAGATCGCACAAGGCGAGGATGACATCCTTGCCAAACTCGACCGCTACGCCGTGGTCATCGCCCAGATGGAAATGGATGCCGAAGCCTACGAAGCGAAAGCCGCGTACCTGCGCGAACGTATGGACGCGATGAAGGCTCGCGCCAACAGCAAGCGCCGCGTGGTGGATGGTCTCAAAGATCGCATCATGCTGTCGATGAAGATGCTCGGTATGCAGAAGGCAGAGACACCCAACCACGTCAGCGTATCAGTACGCAAGGCAAAGGCTCCTGTCATCATCGAAGATGAGACGCTCGTGCCGGATGAGTTCGCCAAGATCACACGCCGACCAGACAAGACCGCCATCGGCAAGGCGCTTGCTGCTGGTCTGGAATGTGACTTCGCTGCGCTCGGAGAAGGCAAGGAATACGTGGTGCTGAGATAGGGCTACACTTATGCAAAAGTGATGTACGTTATATGCTACATTCTTGAATATGGAATGTCGCGAAACATAGTCTTTTGTCGCGTAAGCAGGAAAAATGTCGCGCTTGTACCGCAAATGTCGCACAAACCAAAGGAAAGTCGGCTAAATTGACGCTTTAGCGGCAAAAACAGGTGTATATCATCACAACTGACGAACTATGAACCAGAGAGAACACCTCGAACAGAAGGCGTTGTTTAGGCTGCTCAAGATCCAAGAGCGGACCAACCCGCTATACGCCAACATCTTTGCCATCCCGAACGGTGGGCAGCGCCACATAAAGGTTGCAGCCAAACTAAAAGCCGAGGGAGTGAAGGCAGGTGTCCCGGACATCTTCGTTGCCGTGCCGACCGACCACGCCGCCGGGCTGTTTGTCGAGATGAAGATCAAGCCGAACAAGCCGAGCAAGCATCAGCAGGCGTGGATGGACCGCCTCGAAGCATCTGGGTATGACTGCGTGGTATGCTATTCGGCAGAGGAAGCGTACAAGGCGATCACAGACCACATCCAGAACGCCCTGCCTGATCTTTGTTTGTGAAAGGTTTGTGAAGTGATAGGATATATAAAAAAAAAGCCCGACCTTTGTATCAACAAAACGGCGCAAGCCATCACAAACCGAGAGTGACAATGATTATTTCTACCGCAGACCTCGCAAACGAACTCATCCGCTATGCAAACTTGGCTGTTGAGAACGGAGAACTTAGCGGCGAACAGTCAGGAGAAATACTGACCATCGCAGCAGATCTTATTACGAACAACGTTTATCAGCGCGAGCGGGTAAAAAATGAAGCCTCCCTTATTCGCAACGAGGAAAAGATCGGCAGTCTTTCCTAATGATTAACCCGCCGCCCCGTAAGGCAGCACAGGACGCCCCGTAAGGCGTCCTTTTTTTATGCGGTTAACTTATCGGGCAAAGACAGATCGTTCGTTACAGGCGATTCTGCAAAGCCTCAGAGCGTCTCCATCGTCTGGAATACAACCTGCTGCGTCTTGTGGTCAAAAGTGAAGCGCAGCCACCACCCACCGAGCGGCTTTGGGGGAGCGCCGCGCTCAACGTGCCATCCTCCCTGCGTGTTGTACTCCTGCTTGTACGTGGACACGCAAAGATGCACCTGCGGCTTGAGCGATAACGTGCCGTAGTCCGAGATTGATTCCTTGACCAACTCGACGCGCCACCGCTCGTGAATGTGTCCGGTCACCACGATGTCTGCATCGTAGTACTGACGGCGATTCGTGCCTATAACTCCCTTGGAAACAGGTCCACCGCCGCCGCTGCCATGATAATATCGCAGCCAGATACTGCGCCGCTTGCTTGGTGTAGCAAAGCGCAGTTTGATATAGCCACCATAGCCGCCAACCTGAACGTTGCTCCCCGTCTCCTTGTTTAGCCGATAGGCAAAGCGGGACAGGATGTCCGTCTGGTGATGTTTTATGATCGCGGTCTCATGGTTGCCATATCCGAGGACGGCGAACTGGTGGGCGTACGGTTTGAAAAAATCAACCGCCGTGTTCGGCACGTCATCAAAGTATTCCTCTCCACGGTGGATTGGTCGCAGCGCATCCGAGGACTTGCGCCTGTCATACTTCCCCTGCATAAGACAGAAGAAGTCACCGACATCGATCACCGGAGCGTTGCGCTCCTTCGCCAACTCCAAGTGCTTCTTTTGTAGCGACCAATCGGAGTGTTGGTTGTCCCAATGACGGTCTCCCGTCAGCAGCACCCATTGCTCCCAGTTGTTGTTTTGGAACTCATCGTCGAACTCTATCTGGTGGGCATCAGGTCCAAGCCGGGAGACGTTCCACATGGTGTCGGTGGGTTATTGATTCCAATGAGCGGAGGTGCTTATATCGTACTCCATCGCCGCCGCGATCCCCATCGCCAAAAGGTCTGCTTCTACCTGATCGGATGCGGTCCGTACCGCTTCGATCCAATCCCATGCAACCGAGATACTTGCCAGTTCTGCTTGCTCGTCATCGGTCAATGGGCTGACGTTCTGCAAGGTCAGGACGCGCATGGTCATATTGCGCTGCTTCCAATCTGGATATACGGCTTCTATCTTTTCATGGGCGTGTTGCTTGACCTGTAAGAAAATCTGCTCATATAGGTAATCGATATCAGCCTGCGGCTTAGGTGTTGCCGCTCCCCATTGTTGCACGTAATGATCCGCAACCTTTACGGGGTCCACAACGACATTGTCATGCGACCACTTGCTTTTCGGTGGATCAGTTCTTTGCAGCAGGTAGATGCCGAGGGCAGGGTTGCTATACGAACCCATAGCCTTCGGGAAGGATACGTTTGGAAACATCCTGCGAATGTTTATTGCCGCCAGCGGGTACTCAATGGTACCATCTTGTTTTTCTACTACGAATACACTCATGGTTTAAAAAGGCAGATTTTGTGTTTAACTGATTACCACAATCTCATCGTTTGACCCATCGAAAACGAGCGCTTGCATGTCGGCAGTAACAGACAGACCATAGCACGTTGCTCCGGTTGAGGTATACGTATAACTACTTGAAAGGCTCATGGTGCTTATGTTTCCCGGCGTGGAGAGCGAATACTCCTCTATCTGCTTGCTACTTACGTCGTTTACCCAGCAAACAGACAGGTCGTCCTGAAACCAAATACCATAAGCGCCAGAGATGCTTTGCGTCCTTGTTAGGGTAGCCGTCGACAGGTCACCCGCCGTGCTCATGGCGTACTCACCAATTTTGCCGTTGTACGCGATGTAGAACCCCGTCTCATCATCAGGAACCCAAATCCCGCTCGACGCGGTAAACCCATCTCCACCAACCGCAACATGCGAGTCATACGTCGGTGTTGTCCCGTCGTAGTCGAGTGCGGTGGAATACACGAACTTGGTTACGTTGTCGCCCTTTCTGGAGAACAGGTAGAACGTCTTCATGTCAGCCAGTATCATCAACCCAGAGGGGTCTTCCTGATTTGCCGACGCGCCAAGCGCAGTCTGCCAGTTGACGGTAGTCTCGTCCTGCACCCCACTAACGTCTGTCATGTCGTTGGCGGTAGCCAGATCCCAGATCCTTGCACGGTCCTCAGCCTCTACGGTCCACAGGAACTTGGACCCATCTATTGTTACTGCCCCACCTCGGGGGTTGCTCACTCCTAGCCCCGGGTCTTGTATGGAATCCGTCGTGAGCGCAGTGACGTCAAGGTCGGTCCTAGTGTAAGAGGCTGCCGCCGTCGCTCGCCGCATACTCATCATCTCGGGTGTAAACATTTTACTTGCTGTCTAGGGATGAGACAATACCGTGCCACGTAGTACCGCCATCGCGAGTGTAAAACACGAGGATGTCCACGCCTGCGGCTGTAAGCGTTGGAGCGGTCCCGCCTTCCCAATCTACGGCAGCAGGAAAGGTTAGCGTATATGCGCCTCCGTTAGTCAACTCAAGAACAAAACTGGTAGCGTCACCCGATGCAATAGGATTTGAGAACGTCAGCGTCAGGTTGCCGCCAATCGTTGCCGTGTGAACGTTGCCGTTTTCAAGATCAATGGTCGTGGCTGTGGTGATACTACCGTGTGCATACACCTCCATCGCGTAGTCCTTGACGAGTGGACGAGTCAGCAGGTTGTCTTGCAGATTAGCCTCTGCCGCAAAAGTAAGCGTATTTGCTGACGTATCAATGGTCTTGTTTGTCAGCGTCTGCGTGTCGCTCGTTCCAACAATATCACCAGTAGGAGCAGTTACTGCTGACGTTGCGCCGCCGCTTATTTTTACCAACCCGCTATATGCAGAAACGTCCGCTTCAAGCCCGCCCTTTTCATGCGTTATAACGGGCAGGGCAGATGCCGCTATTGTACCCGTAATCTTAGACGCAGGCACTTCTGCGCCACTACCTTTAAGAAGGTTGGCAATCTGGACGCCCTCATCGTTTACGCCATCGGTCACGTACAACCGATCAGTCCCGGCAGGCGCGGTGTTTTCTGTTAAGTCGTGTACTGTTGCCATTGTCTATCCCTTAATAGGTGTTGCCTTTAACCATGAAAGACCATCGGCGCTGTAAAAGGTGCTGTGTGCGTCTGTTGCCTTTGTGTAGTACCAAGATACTACGCCATCCTCATCTGCGTCTACAATCATATCGACCCAGACAATAGGTCGGTCAAAAAAAGCAACGTTGTTTGTGCCTCTGTACTGCGCGATCTGGACCTGACCTGCGCCCGTTAATGTCTGCACATCAAGCGCAGTTGTATCGCTTTGCGTTCTATAAGCGGCGGCAATATATGCCTTCATTGCGCTGCCCAGTTTAACGCCTGCTTGCATATAATCATCGGTGGTATCTACCGCTGTTTTTTGCATAACCAAGCAACCTCGGACGTGGTACATGATACCGGCATCCAACGATAGTTCTTCATGCGTTACAATAGCAGTGCCACTCGCTGTGTCGCCTGTTATATCCTGCTGATATTTGAGCAGATTGGTGTCGTGGTCAGAGTTGGCAATCTTGTAATCACCACGGTTGATTGTGGCGTGTAGAGATTGCCATGCCGTTCTCGTCACGACATCATCAGTTTGCGGAAAGATCGTTGTTGCCATCAGCCAAGCAGCCTCCTTGCGTGTAAAAACGACCCTGCCTTGACCGTAGTATTCGAGGCATCGCTTACGTTCTGCGCCCATTCAAGCCCAACCGTACCCGTGACGTTTGTGGTTAGTACGCCCCTGACAATGATTTTGCTATTGCCGGTATTCTCCGGTGTACCTGTTTCCGCAAAGTTGATAACGTTGTTGTCGTGGTAGGTATAGAAACTATCAAAGCCCTTAAGATCCCACTTGAAGTCACCGGCAGTAGAGACAATGTCCAACGCGATTACCACCTCGTAGACTTCACCTGTACCCGCAGTCCAAACGAGGGAATCGTCATCCTGAAGCGTTGTGCTTGACGTTACAGTTTCGTCAGCGGTTTTGATTTTTACTACGTTGTAATCATTGGCGATGTCCTTCTCGTGAGATACCGCTGTGACACTTGACGCATCCGTTGTCGCTGTACCAAGAAAAAGAGAATCGGCAGGCTGCGTTGCGCTCGTGTTAACCGTGAACGTGCCATCGTCATTTAGATACACGTAATTGGTAGAGTTAGGAGACACCGCCTCCACTTGCGTACCGTCAGAGACTATCTCAAATCCGTTGACGAAACAAGTGCCGGGGTCGATGTCAACATTGAGACCAGTACCTGCTGACAAAGCGTAACCGCTCACCCGATATTCAGGAGCAACGGATACGGTCTTATTCGCCGAAGTCCATGCCGCCTCGGTGATCTGATCGCCTGCCTCTGGAAAAACTGTGGTAGCCATTATGCGTCAGCGAAGGTTATTGTCCATGTTACGTTGATGCTCTTGGTGGCATCCTTGACGATAGCGGTTGCCAAGACGGAGCGGCAGAACATCGTCCCACCAGATGCAGCGTCAAACATTCCCAACTCGGCGATAGTGTTGCCGTTGGCTTCTGCTTTAGAGAAGAACGCCTTAAAGGTAGCAACTGCGCCAGAGGCAAAGTCCGTGACGATGGCGTTTCGATCTACCTCTGTGCCGAGCGCCGTGTCGGTCGTAGCCGCCGCCGTGTCATCTGTGCCGATGCCAATGTGAGACGGAAACGTTGTCGAGTCCTGCGCCCAGACAGCAGCAATACGAGCCACCCCGTTATTGGTAACAACGTTGTTCTGCTCGTATACGGTCGTGCCTTCGTCGCTAATGACTTCGACAGTTACCCGTCCGTGTGGTCGTATGTTATCCGACATGGAATCCATCAATGTATGTGTCTGTGCCATTGACTGTGTAGGCTCCTGTGAAGGTCGTTCCTGTTGCGGCATCGGCTGCCGTTGCGTTGTCCTTCTCGCTATTTAACAACCGAAGTACCTCATTGTCCCGGGAAACAAACTTTCTGTCCTGTCTGGTCTTTTGCTTCCAGAATGACCACCCGGCAACCGTCTGTGTCGCTGCGGCAGTTACGTCAAAAGATAACTGTCCATCATGTCGTAAAGATGCACCGATCTTCTCAATTAGGAAGTTCGCTTGTATACCATGCTCAGGAAGGTCTATATACTGCGCTTGTCCGGCTTCGAGGTTGACTTGATCGGTTGTGTATCGGCAGGTAATACGTGGCTGTGAATACTGGTTGAGAATAGACTGCGCCTTTAGTTCAGCAGCATCTGCGTTGTCAACATCTAAAGCATCAACGACAGACTGATAGATGGCATACGATGACGATTCTATTGCAGTACGAGACACCACCTCTTCATCATTAGTAGCAGAAACGATGATCGGATATTGCGCCTTGTAAGTGATCTTGACTTTATCGGTAGCAGAAAGAACGGTCTCTGCCGGATCTTGGATAACGAAGTTACCGCCTGTGTTGTAGTACCATTGGCTGATCGTTCCGATGCCGTCCACGCCGACCGTTTGTGCCGAGTATCCGCTGCCAGTATCTACTTCAACCGTTGGCGGCTCTCCTATATATGACCCAACAACGAAGGCTCTTTTATTGCCATCCCCCAGTTGAACCTCTACGGTATTGTCTGTGTTGACGGTCGTTCCTGCCCTAACAAATACTTGGTTTCGGTATGAGCCTCGCACCGTCGAGAACTGTATTGATTTGTAGGGTCTGCTTGACCCTGTTATTGCAAATGGAGCAGCGGCAGCATCAACAGAACGGAAGTTGAGTTTCTTGTCCTTGTCGATATTCCAAAAGAAACCGCTGATTTCTGCCAATTCATCGTAGGCAAGTTCGTGCGTCACGTAGTTCCACGGCATATAATCAACGTATGCCCCGTCATCAATATCGCCCTCTGTTACACCATAAGCAGCCAAGCCCAGCGGACCTGTCAGCGTTGATCTTATCCATGCCCCGGCGGTTTCGTTCGCCGTTTCATCAGTTATGATGAGCCGACCGGCAAACTCAGAGAAGTCAATGCAGCGATAGGTAAAGCGTATGGTCGTGGTCTCGCCAACAGTTATATCATCCTCTGTAATGCTTTCGACAGTCCCGCCCCAATACACGGTACTCTGTGACAATTCAAGATTGCCACCTGCCGCAAGTTCAAGATTCCCACCGCCTGCCAGAGCAAGAGGAAAGCCTCCATCATCGTATACAAAGACATCCTCGCCCCAAGTGCATGACGGGCTTGTGCCTATCTCCTGAAAGGACAACGTACCGCGCTGCGTAACCGCGTCCTCGTAACGGAAAGACTCCTTTACAAAGTCGACGCTCGTCCCTGCTTGGTTTTTGATTGCAATCGCCATTAGCGGTTGGTCCCGTAAATCTCCAGTTCCTGTGACCAGTACGGCATGGTGGCGGTTGCGATGGTCTGACCGTCGAGGTTGACGTTGATGGTCTGACCTCCTGTGGTCATGCCCATGCCGCCCATAATACCTGATGTATTAGCCGATCCACCTGTACCCATATATCCCTGCAACCCTGACAGCCAAGATGGTGTCCCTGCCCCATTCATGCTACCACCTCCGGCAGTCCCGGATAGCCAAGACAGATCCACACCGCCCATAAGGTTTCCTGCAATCAAACCAAAGCCACCTGTCGCAATCGCTTGGGAGATCCACTCGTCGCGAGTCATCCCCATTGATACCCACGGAGTCTCGCTTCCTCCAAAACCGGCAAGCCTATATATGCTATATCCAAACACCCCAGCCAAAGCGAGTTGTGTGGCAACTGGTATCCCTGCTAACATACCTGCGCCGCCTCCTGCTGCACCTGCTCCCGCTGCCGAACCCCCTGCACCGGCTGCACCGGCTGCTCCCGCTGTGCCTGTGACACCGGCTACACCGGCTGCACCGCCACCCATGTTAATGCCAGCCTGTGCCAGAATCCACTCTCCGATCTTAACTACTATGTCAATTAGGAAGTCAAGTATTTTTCCGAGGTGACCGCCCAAATCTGTTAGGACTTTCCAAGCATTCGTCCAAGTTTCAGGCTGAAGTAGCGTTACCATTGATTCAAGCCCCTTCACAATCAAGCCTGCATCAGTAGCATATTTAGTCAAGTCCTTCATCCATTGTGGTGAGTCTGTCCCAAACAATGGTCTCCACGCTTCCTCAACATCGCTCAAGTTACCAGACATCTTGAAGGCAAAATGCGAGGCATTGTTGAGGTCTGTTTTCAACTCGCTCATTTTGACGACGAACTGGCTCCATCTAAGGTTCTCTTCCTCAGTTGGCACAACGCTGTCAATTATGTCTTGATAGCCTTCCGGCAGCGTCAACTCTGTTGGTATCAGGCTGAAGATGCCGCCAAGCGAATCCGATGCCTCATCAGCAGAGTCCTTGATACTGTTGGTGTCACCGTCCAAAGCAAGGCGAATGCTTCTGAAGTCTGGGGCAACCTTTTCGAGCGCAATTATATCGTCCTTAACTCCCTTGACTCCAAGCACGGCACTTCCGGCAGCAACAACTAAAGAGTCATCAGATGGTGCTGTGCCACTAAGTGCTTTGACGATGTTGCTGAAGTCAGGTAGTTTTCCCTCTACGCCAGATATTTCTGTGGCGATATTTGCGAGGGCAGTATTGACGCTGCCGGCTGATAACTCTGCACCAGACAGCCCAGTTTTGAGTAACGCAAAAGATGGAGTGAGTAAGTCAGCATCGCCCACCGCCGTTTCAATGGCAGTAAAGGCTGCCTCAAGATCATCGGCGTCAACTTCGGCTCCTCGCAGCGCACTCAGAATAGTAGCAAAAGAGGGCGCAAGAATATCTGTGCTGTTGACAGCACTAATAATGTCATCAAAGGCTCCCTTAAGATCACCGGCGTCAACCTCTGCATTGCCCAGTCCGCTCTTGATTGTAGCAAAAGCAGGAGCCAACAGGTCTGCATCACCAACAGCCGTTTCGATGGCAGTAAATGCTGCCTCTAAATCATCGGCATCTATTTCGGTGCTACTTAAGGCGCTCTTAATTGTAGCAAAAGCAGGAGCAAGAATATCTGTGCTGTTGACAGCGGCAGTAATATCATCGAATGCCCCTTTAAGATCACCCGCGTCAACCTCAGCGCTACCCAGTCCGCTCTTAATGGTAGCAAAGGCAGGAGCAAGCAGGTCGGCGTCACCAACGGCAGTTTCGATGGCAGTAAATGCAGCTTCTAATTTATCGGCATCTACTTGAGTGCCGCTTAACGCGCTCTTAATGGTAGCAAAAGCAGGAGCCAACAGGTCTGCATTACCAACGGCAGTTTTAATAGCCGTAAACGCTGCCTCTAATTCATCAGCATCTACTTGAGTGCTGCTTAACGCGCTTTTGATGGTAGCAAAGGCAGGAGCAAGTAGGTCGGCATCATTTACAGAGGTGAGAATACTTGCGAATGCACCGTTGAGATCGCTTGCGGATATTTTTGTGCCATTTAAGGCAGTATCAATTAAAGTAAATGACGGGTTTAGAGCCTCAATATTGCCTACTTCTGTCCGGATGCTTTCAAAAGATTCCTTTGCGGATTTAGCGCTCTTTGATACAGAATCCTCGTCGGTGTCGAGATAAGCCTTTGCGTCATTCTTAAATGTCTCAAGGTCTGTTGTAGCCTGCGCAGTCATAAACCCAATCCCAAAAGGATCGGTTGTTGTATCCTCCCACCCTTCGCCTGTCTGTCCATTAGCAGCAAGATATATTGAGGCAATTTCACCAATGATTGCCGCTGCTTTTTCCTTCGTCGTTGTGAGCATTAAATCAAGCGCACCCGACCATTCACCATTTAGTGCCATTCCCGCAGCGTCTGATGCTGCGCTTATAGACTCGCTGAATCCACTTCCTACGGCATCAACAACATCTCCAAGACTGTCTTTGGTGTTTTTAAGAGTTGCATTGACACCATCCCAGTTTCGAATAATGACTAAAGCAATCGCTGCAATAGCCGCCACCGCTGCCACGTATGGATTAACCACAGATACAAGCAGCGTCATTGATCTGAAAATTGCAGACAAGCCCGAAGCCATGCCCCCAATGGCAAAAAGTGCCGGACCAATAACGCCTGCAAGGAAGGCAAATCTTAGTGCAAGTTTTTGCGTTTCGGGCGAAAGGTCCGTGACATATTGGACGAGGCTTTGCAGCCGCTGCACCAGTTCGCGAGCGTGAGGCAGAAGCAACTCGCCAATCGTAACGCCGAGATCGTAGGTTGCATTCTTAAGCGCAATAAACTGATTTGCAAAGGAATCGGATGTGCGGATCGCATCGCCCTGTGCATCAGTAGTACCTGCCATAAGCAGATTGAGACGTGCCTGTACCTTCGCCTGGTTGAGTTGTGCGCCCGTCAATTTGTCTGCGCCCATGCGCATCAACTCTTGCTTGAGGGACGCTTCGTTAATTACCACGCCAAACGCAAGGGCGTTCTCGTGCGAACCTACAAGCGTACCACGTAGACGAGCAAGCGCCTCGTCCATCGGCATATTGTTGAAGGAGCCAAGATCAACGGCGAGTTTTGAAACCTGTACCGATAAATCACCCGCCTGCTGTTCTGTATATCCAAGCGGCTTAAAAATATCGCCAAGTTGCGCCGACATTCCCCTCAACTCATAGCGGCTCCTTCCGGTTGCGCGAGCAAAGGCGTCGAGTTGTTTTGTGACATCGCCGCCCACCGTCTTGAATACGGTGTTAAACTTCGACTGCATTTCCTCGGCATCAGAGGCGGCTTTTACGGCAGCCGCGCCAATGCCAATGAGCGGAAGAGTAATAGAGGTAGATAACTGACGCCCAGCGCTGCGAAGATTCGCACCAACCTGCTTGAATCGCTGCTCAACACTTGCCATTCCTTGTTGGAATGACTTTATGTCTGCTCCAATTCTTACGTCAAGATTTGCTACCGTAGCCATCTTCCAGTATTGCTTTTGCCCGTTGCCGCAGTTGCTGATATTCAGCCATCCGCATCACAGGCGTTTCCTGTTTTTTCAGTTCGCGGTACATGGCATCAAGAGGCTTCTGCCGTTTGCCCGCTCTGAACAACATCAGGTTTTCAAGTTGCTGCGCTACGATTAAGGTGCGCTGCCACTCTGCTTCCTCCTGCTGTTCGATGCGCTCCTTAACGCCTGCAAGCATGACGTTAATATCCCGGAGCGAACACTCATCGACCTGCGATGGTGTCATGCCGAGATAAGCGGCGCACATCTTGTCAATGGCTACTAAATCAGGAAAGGGAGCCGAGGGTTTTTTACCCTCGGCTACCCCTTTCCCTCATCAGTTTCACCGATAGAAGATAGACCATCCGTCATGCGGCGTAGGGCTTTACCAACGGCGGCGAGTACAGCGCCTTCATCGGAGTTAGCCATCGCAATCATAAACTTGTCCTCCTTGAGAGTCGGAGCGTCTACCAAGCAGCCCACGTATGCGATACGTGCAAGGTCTGCGAGGCTTGGGCTTGCCATCTGCTCAAACGTGAAGGTCAGGTTGTGCTTGATCTCTGCAATCCTGAAGGCAGCGGGTCCGAGTTTTAGCGTGTACTCTTTTTCGCCGACTTCAATGGTTACGGCTTCAGGGTGGTTGTCTTTCATCGTTATTCAGATTAACTGGTGGTGCCGGTTGCCTCCGTTACCGTTCCAGATGCCTGAATGGTTGTCGAGAACGTCGAAGGCGATTCATCGCTAAATGTAAGCGAAAGGTCAGTAATCACGCCACTACCGTACCATTCCGTGTCACCGGAGTTGGTAGAGGTGAGCAGGAAGTATACCGTACCGTTTGCAGCCTCGTAAGCGTCCGACAGTTTTGTATATCCTGCATCTTCGGTGTGATCGAAGATACCGGACATGGAAACCGTCTGGTTGCGCCGCCCTGCAATGAACGCGGAGTCATCCCCGTTGTCCTTCGTTGATACGTCGATTGCGCCACGGGAGCGCGACAGCGAATGCTCAGTTGCCAGACCTACGAGCGAGTAGTTGGCATCATTGGCTTCGTCTGCTGCTGCCGGTGCGGATGTCGCAACGTACAGCCAGTAATCCCGTGCGGATTTGTTTTTAGCCATTGTCCTGTTGGTTTAGTTTATCCCGTAGGTCGGGAAACGTGTTTTCGAAAACAGACGAGTCTACGGAATAAACCCGACCCGTTGCTTCTGCCAGTTGCTCAACGCTCCACATATTCGTGTTCGTCTTAATGTCCACCAAGTCGGCGGCTTGCTCGCGGCAGTTTTGTATATACTTAAACTTGCAAGGGTATGCCTTTGTTTGCATACGGTTGGTAAACGATCTGTCGAGGTATCTGTTCAGACCTAAATCCCACGGTTGCCAGTTTACCCGGTCAAGTACATCAGATGTCACAATCATCCCCGCGCCGGGGTTGTGGCGCTCTCCGTAGTACGCCTGCCTGTTGCGAGTGTCGTAATAGTAGAGGTCTTTCAGTCCGACCACATCAGCGCCCAGATCGATGTGGGACAGGGACAACCGTATAGCGCTCGCGGTCATTATATCATCCGAGCCTACAATCAAGACTGCATCCACCCGACCTTTCAGAGCCGCCATTCCTGCGTTCCACTTGTCAGACAGCGGCAGGTTGTTGTGTTCGAGGTATTCCCATCCTGCTTCTTCTGCAACGCTCCTGCTGACATCGCCCTCGCTACCGACCGCCAAGCGGACAGAGTGGACAGGCGATAGGTCCAAGTGGGCATAATGCTCCAGAACAATGCGAGCGATGGCGTGTCGTTTCCATAGTGTCGTAAGTATACCAAGCGTCATATTTGCGTGAGGATGAAGCGCACCCGGTACGGGACTCCCCAGTAGACCTCGTTGGCTCTCATGTCATCGCGCAAGATTGGACCGCCGAAGTCTGGATAGACATCCGACACCTCGTACCCGGTAACGGTGTAGGCTACGTCACGGTCGGTCAGGGCGGCAAGCCCTGTCGATGCGTTTGCCTGTGCTGTGTTCGGGTCTGTTGCCCAAGAGATGCAGGTGTGCGTGACCTCTGCCCCTTCGGTTGTTTTGGTCGTTAGCGGTCCCGGTATAAACGTTGCATCGCCAAATACCGTATAGGGCGGCGTAAGACCTTCGGGCGGGTTGACATACGCAGTTATCCCTGCCGCATTGAGCAGGGTCCAGATTTCATCCTGTACGGCTTTGCGTGGGTCTTTCATTTTAGTTTGAGTGCTGCAATCATTCTGCGACGGTGGTCTGCACGGTTAGCCTCTGCCGCCGGGTTCATGAATGGCTGTGCCTTGTTGCCTCGTGTTATAACGAACGATTCCGTTGCCTCGTTATAGTAGACCCACGGCGTTGTGCGGTGTCCTCCTTTCGGGTTTTCGCCATAGACACCAGTACCGAACTCTACGAACTCAGAGTAATGCGCCTTGCTTACGACATAGGCTTCGTAGTTGCGGGTAGGCTCTGCGACAATCATACGGCGCAGGGAGCCACCACGAGCGCCCATGCCGCTTCCGCTTTGCTTGTTAACCGGGGCGTTCTTGATGGCATCGTTGCGGACCAACTGCTTGGTTGTATTGATCTCCTGCACGATCCGATCTTGAGCCTGTTCGGTATACTTGGAAATGTCGCTGAGGGCTTTCTCAAGACCTGCGATCTCAACTTCCACTTTTGCCATCAGACCTGCCTCTCTGTCTTGACGATCATAAACTTGTCGCGGAAGTCCACATTATCGACCGAGCGCACATCATGGTTCTCGCTACGAAATACAAGGCGATACTTGTTCAGCATCTGCGTATCAGCAGACCCGAGATCGTCCCTGTATCGCATCGTAAACTCGTGCGTGTAGATGCCCTCGGGTTTACTTGCGTCCTCGGCTTCGCGCCCCGTCAGCGTCCGCACAGAGGCGTACACGGTCTCAATGGTTGCCCATGTCTCCGTAATGACACCGAGGTTGTTCGTTGCCGTAGCAGCCTGTACCGCCACCCTATGCCGCATCTTTCCTATCATCAGTAACCGATGGTTCTGTGGTGGGCAATCTCGCCAAGAATCCTAAACTCCCGCTCCTCTACGTTGTCGCGGCTCTCATCGCCTCTGCGCTCGTACCATAGGGCGAGCAGTTTCAGCGTAGCAATCAGGATGTCAGCAGGAATATCGGTAGATGCGTCACCATATCCGGCAACGTATACCAACGTACCTGAGCGGTCCATGCGGTTAACTTCCCAACCATCGTTGCGGTGTTTTAGATAGGATGCCTCAATCAGTTGCCAGTTCTCAGCGGCTTCGGTGTAGGATGTCTCCACGCCTGCGCTGTTTTCGTCGTAGATCGTCAAAGACGTTACCGACTGCACCGGAGGTCTTGGAATCTCAATCCTGTCCCGCATATCGTCCCCGTTCATCTCCCACGAATAGGAACGGGTAATGAGCGAGCGCCGCAGATATTCCTCAACGCGGACACGAGCCGCTTTAATAAGGATCGTCAGGATAGCGTCTTGGCTCGTATCGGACGAGTCGATACGGAGCCATTCTTTAGCTTCTGCTGTGCTTACTGGCTCAACAGATGGTGCAGATGTAACGGTAAGCGACATGGCAGATGGTTGTTGAAATGTAGAAGCCGGGGCGGGAATCGAACCCGCTCCACCCCGAGAGAGGAAAGGTGTGCGCCTTTACACCACCCGGCTTGCCCACCTATTAGGTGTTAGATACGCGAGCGTATACGATAGCCTCCGGC
>Ga0222719_10000810_pt1 | contig 31195 bp, 18 predicted proteins | sample C33_34DmetaG_FD_165039 | JGI IMG/M metagenome (GOLD analysis project Ga0222719, IMG submission 165039) | Estuarine water microbial communities from San Francisco Bay, California, United States - C33_34D | ecosystem: Environmental > Aquatic > Marine > Unclassified | place: USA: California... | reverse complement strand
TTGTAGTGTAAACATTAACACGCAGTATTCGAGTATCTGCGAATCATAGTCCTGTAGACTAGAACAATAGAAGTACTGTAGCGAAAATTTACGAACTGCCACTGACTGCAGCCGCGTCACGTAACGTAAACTATCGGCACCAGCTTGAGGCGGTATTCCGCTGTCGGTATTCCGCCGACATTGTCAATGTCGGCTAAAGCACTCGAGCGTCCGCGCGTCACCCTTGTGGTCGGTATGGCTGGTTCTGGAAAATCTTCCGTTACCAACTGTTTGAAGACGCGCGGCGAGTCCAAAGGAAAGAGAACGTATACTATCAATCTCGACCCTGCGGTCAAGCGTACTCTATACGATTCAAATATTGATATCCGCGATACTATTGATTACACCGGAGTTCGTGAAAAATACAACCTTGGACCGAATGGAGCAATTTTGACCGCTTGTAACTTGTTTGCTACGCGCTTTGATCAAGTAATAACTCTGTGTGAACAAAGAAGCGCGCACGTAGGACATATAATTGTCGACACCCCCGGACAGATAGAGATATTTACGTGGTCCGCGTCCGGTTCTATCATCTGCGAAGCTTTTGCAGCTTCTTTCCCGACGACAGTTCTATTCGTCATCGACACACCGCGAGTACAAGTTGCGCAAGTCTTCATGTCTAATATGCTTCAGTGTCTTAGTATGGTATACAAAACGAAGTTACCTGTCGTATTGGCGTTTAACAAGACGGATATTACTAGCCACGATTTCGCGAACTTGTGGTTGAGGGATATGGAAACCTTCCACGCTGCGCTTGGAGGCGCTTCTTCATATGCTGCTGACCTAGCGATTTCTCTTGTTTCGACAATTTGCGAATTTTACTCCAAACTGTCGACAGTTGGTATATCGGCAACGACAGAAAATGGGTTTGACGAGCTGTTCGAAAAGCTAACTCATAGTACGATCTAGACGAGCAACCGGTATTCTTTACTTAGATAAAAGCACTTGGATTATAACGAAGAACTAATGACCGTCGGAATCCCGAGTAGCAGACGTCGCGCTGGAACTATCGCCGAAGTGTTGAGTTCTAATCAACTCGTGCAAGCGACCGAACAGTTGACTTTTGACTTGATCAAATGCGATTTCAAGCCGTGCAAGCTCGGCTGAGGCATTCTCGTTGTAAACAAAGAGCCCGTAGTATAAATCGAATGAGTCGTGGTATGTGTTATCAACCAACGACATGAGTGAATCGAAGCCCTTTGTACTGATCGTCGTCTCTGCTAACTCCATCGTACCTAGCATACGGCCAACTGTATGGGTTATGAACTGCGATGAAGCTGCTTGACGATCGTGTTCCTCACACGACATTTCCACCATTCTACATCCTTGAAGCTCGAAAAATCGCAGTAAGCTAGCGCAACGTTCCGCTCGCGAAATTTCTGAACCAATCCTGACCTTGTCATAAACAAGTGGTAGGTCCTGCCATGACTCTTTCCCGCTATCTGGACCGAACATAGGATGCAAACAAAGGATATCAAAGTGGTCAGGCAATAGTTTAAGGAATAGTTGCTTCGGGAATTGCTTGACTGATAAAACGTCACAAAATAATGTGTTGCGTTTTAATCGCTGAAACGGAAAAGCTTGCATAGTCGCCTCGAGAGACAGGATACTTGTGCAGAAAATGACAACGTCAGGGTGCTCCTCACAGAAATCATCTGCGTCTCGAAAGAAGCTCGCTCCCAACTCGCGTGCAATACCAGAGTGGTCTGTTCTAGATGTTGCAATCACTTCATGACCACCTTTAATGAATCTTTTCGTTAAGAATTGTCCGAAATTGCCGAAACCAACGACGCCTATTTTCAAAGCCATACGTTTGCGTCGACTTTCCTTCTCTCTGGACTCCGAGTCAAAAGGTTGTGCAGCATCGATCGCACAGACTCGCAGCCGCCTTCGATTCCAACTGCTACGACGAATCAAACTACTTGCGTCAAAGCAATCTGCACTGAACGATCTAAACAATCTTCTGGATGTTACCTTTGTTGAATCGAGCCACCTTAGCGCGGTCATAGGTTGCATGGAGGCTGTTTATTGCGAGGAGAGACAAATTCTCACGGTATCGTTACCGATGCGTTCGTTTTAACTGAATGTTTTGGTTTCAGAGGCGTCCGGTCGTCAAGATTGCGTTGCGTGGAGCTATTTCGGTGAAGAGCGATAGCCGTTTCGCGAAGAGACGACGCACTGTCTTGTTAGACAGTCGCCGCGAACGGGGTTGGCGCAGCGGGTAAATAACTGCTTCGGGGGTAACCTAGGCGAGCTTCCCGTATTCTAAGGCTAGTTAGTCAAAGTGGTTTTTCATTCTGCGTTTGCTTTCGTTCATATTTAGCGTCTGGCATTGATTCACAGCGTCGTCACAAAAAGTCGGCGAACGTACGATATACCGCGACCACCGACATCGAGAAGAGCGTGGTTGTATAAACACGAGTCTATACTGCTCGTGCGCACGATGTTTCAGTGCTTACACGCGTCGCGCGGACGCAGTCGACACCCGTCATTGGAAGAAGTCTTACAACAAGGGACGACGTCGATTGGCTCTTTGTGGAAAACGCGTTTGTGAAAGCACTTCGCAATGCAGGAGCCGCACACGTCGCATCGACCCCACAGGAAGAGACGACGAGAACGCATAAACACTCTTTCGAAGACAAGAACAGTATTGAACGCGTTAACGCGTTGAATGCGCCGATAATTGTCTCAAGCTTAGACCCAACAAATATGCGCTCGCCGACGTATCTTCAGAAAGCCGCTGTGGTGTCGAGTGTACAGACCGGATCTGATAATGCGAACAGTACTGAGCTTTATGTCAGAAAATGAAAATTTAGCGGCGCTAGATGATGAGAAAGTGATCATTCGTGGTAAATATCTATTGAGAGTGATGGCGACTGCGACTGAATACCGCGAACACGGCGAAATCGTAACTTGTGCAGCTCAGTGGAATTGGAGGGTCGAAGATTTTTCCAGACGAGTTCTTTACTTTATACAATTCATTAGACACAAATGGCCAAATATAGATTGGCACATGTTTAGCGCTGCGTCACACGAACACGTGTTACTGCTTCGAAAACAGTCAGCGACGACGATTCGTGAGACGTAAACGAGAACGTGTATTAAGAACGTCAGGCTACGACGATGCGCGGTAGAACATTTTGGAAATCGAACGTACGAAAAAGCTTCGACAAAGCACTGTATAGCAAGAATCTCTTAGCACTCGTAGGACGTTGTAGACCACCACACGCGCGTCGACGTACGTCGTCTGTACGAACTGTCAAATTGCGAATGCGTGAGTGCTTTGACGCGCAAATGAAATCAAAAATCAAAATTCAGGCTACGAAGAAGCCTTCAACATAATTTTTTGATATCTATTCCCGGTTCCATCGGTCGTGAGGGTCGGCGCCGCGTCTGCAAATCGCGTGTGTATGTAACCAGTCACTAAAGTGCCTACGATCCTCCATATCAGGAGTATATCATGTGCAACGAGGCTTTTTCCCACGGCTTTCCGAAAGGAGATTGGTATTTATTTGTCTATTTCAATACTTGTTCAGTTAAACAGTACGGCATATATAAATGGTATGCGTGATGTTTTTGGCCCACGCTTGCGTTGTGTGAGTTACTCGTATCACGCTGTTCGTTGTTGAAAATTTTAGTTGCGTTCGCGCTAGGAACGCAAGATGATGGTTCTCAATGCATACCTTTAGAAAGTAATCCAAGCCCACCCCCGCTAGATTGTTTCTTCTTTCGACGCCTCAGTCTCGAGGGCAAGCGTTCTTTTGCCCGCTGTGCGGCTGCACTTATACCATACGCAGTCGGGTCATCTAGGGCATCAAAGAGGAATTGTAAGGCTTGACATTCTACTTCGCTGAGTTCTGGGTGCCAGAATCGCACAATAAGGACGTAACGATCCATTTCAGCGCTTTCATTTGCCGTGCTATGTATAAAACTTGTATCGGCGACTAGACCTTTGCCATTTTCCCAGTACTGTTTGAAGTTGCCAACCTGCATCCAGGATAATCGTTCAGGTACATCAAGTCCCAAGTGAGCGGTGAGAATAAAGTTCGTGTTGTCTGTGTGGGGTTTGATCCCAGTTTTGGGTGGCTGGCGCGCAAAAAATACCTCTACAGATGGACATTTTGAGTCCTTCAACAGAGCTGTTGTCACCGGGAAAAGCTGAGCGTTCACGTTTTCCCATTGACATCGATCCTGCAGTACTAGTGTCCGCCAATTCGGACCGTATGCGATGGCTTCTTCTCTCGCTGCCGGTGCCCAAACTGAGTTCCCCAAAGTTGCCAGTTCCGGGTTTGCTAGCGCGCCTTCAAGTTCGCGTTGAATGCGTTCGTGCTCCCTTTCTAAGATCTCCATCCAGATAAAATTACCGTTATAGACATCGTGATATGGAATAGCGTTAAGGCCCTCGATGTAAGACGACGCCCTCTGTTCTCCTTTTCCTTCAATTTGTCTGTGCACTTCTGCACCAGACAGAGTCAAGTCAAGGCTCTTCTTGATGCGTGTGCAGTTTGCGTTGCCATATATATCGTCCATCGCCTTGCCGATTAGGCTAACCGCGCTGTCCGGCTCATCATATGAAACGTACAAAACGTCACGACGCCGGGCACGCGTGGCTGACTTTGACCTTGAGGTAAGGTTACCTCTGACACCGTTTCGAAGGTGGAAATAGGCGTTGTTCGTGGTCGCGCACGCGGCGTGTCGAGAGTGGACGATTGGCTGCACGCCGCGTGTGCTCATGGTAGCGTACGAGTACTTTTTCGAAAACGTACGCGGCGCGCGGCAAACGTGCGACCGAAGCGCGAGACGGCGACGCGTCGAGCGGCCTCGAAATTACCTCGGCCTCGAAGTTACCTTAGGTTTTATGTCGCGTCGGATGTCGCGTGCTTTGCTTATTCTAAGGCAGACTAAGAGGCTCTTCAGTCAAAGTTATCGACGGTGCTCTTAGTCGGCCTAAGTGCTTTGTAGGTATAGGCCTCGTAGAGTAGGTATAGTCTTCAGCATCACTATAATACGGGATTGGGTTCATCTCATTCATCTCATGTGTCATTATCTCTCACTTTTGACGTATGACGCAAGTGGAGTCGTAACGATAGATAACGGGGCGTTCGTTTCCAAACTGGTGCGAGTCGTGGTGCATTTTCTTCGACGTGTTTGATCGGGCATGTTTACTTTAAAAGACGGATTCGTCGAGGCTATTGTGCGAGGCAAAAAGTCAGAACTTCTCTGCGCGGACGACTACGCCAAGTTGCGGCAGTGCGAGTCACTGTCTGACCTCAAACTTTACTTGGTAAGTTGTTCGTGTTCGCTTCGTACTCCAAAAGATGAAATATGTAGGCCTCGAAATATTACCACGCCGAACTACAGAGTGGAACGGACGCGCCGGATCCAGCGCGGCTCGTGCGGTCTTGTACAAATAAGTTTGTGAACGACTTTCAACAACTTGCAGCCTTGGTGCGCCTTGAGGCATCGTTTATTTCAATCAATCTGATGGTTTATAGGCATCTGAACCTCTGGCTACAGTTTTGAATTATATTGTGTACAGTTTCATGATCGATAACGTCATACTGATCATGACCGGCGCTTTGGCAGGCCGTTCCTTCACGGTGCTTTTGTCTAATTTGTCTTGCTCGTTGACTTGTGTTGATACGTTGGTCGCAGGAATTGTCCGAAAGTTGCCATCCGCTTGGATTTTTTGATTCAATCGAGAACCTTCTCGTTGCAAGCGATCTTCAGTAAGTTGTAGTGTTTGTCTTACTTTTTTCTGACGACGTTTCAGAGAAATTCACCGTTTGGTGTTAGTTGATTCACCCATCTCAGGATATTTCACTGAGTGTCTGGGACACGGCTCTCTAGATGAGACGCGCGTTGAATTCATTAGGAATTCTGTTTACAAGGTAAAGTGCCTTCTGCGATGTTTGCCGTTTTATATTCATGTAGATAATAGGTGTACTTGGAAGATTTCATTTCCAGCTGCAACATACTTCAAGGAAAATCAAAAAAGTTTTCGAGTCTTCTGGTGAGTTACGGAACTGAAGTGTTGATTATTCGACTCAACCACGTATTCTCAGAATCTGTTGTACTTTGAGGCGGATAGAAGAGTCATAAGCATTTCAATTTCATCAGTTGATACCGAAATGTCAACAAGCGACAAAATCCGGTTATTTCCAAAATATGGCTATTTGTTCCCGACTGGCCAAATGGAGTTAGCGAGTTGCACTAGTTTAGAAAAAGTTAAGACTGTACTGGCCAAGTACGGGTCGTATTGTCCGTACTTGTCACGTTTTGGTACAGTGGAACCCGGTTCATTTGACAAGGTAAGTGGTTCCTATCTCATTTTCGAGCCTACTTTGAATATTTTTAGGTACTTTACGATGAAGAGATGTTCCTATCCGAGGAAGCGTTTAGATGCGAGTCAGGATACGCCATCTTTGTTGCTTATGTGAAACTTTTCGAGCAAGAGTTGCGAAATATTATGTGGATTTCTGAATGTCTTGTTCAACAACAAAAGTTGCGCATTGATGAGGGGCTCGTTTATACTTGAGCAAGAGTGACAACGTTAGGAGAAAGTTAATGATGAATGACATTCACTGACAGTGCGAACTATTCTTAACGCGCTACTTGATCTTATGTCTTACTACGATTCGTGAAAGGAGTTACGATATCTTTTATTGTTTGCTTCGTACGAGGCTACGTGCGAGTGAACCTCCCTCCTGATCTGCTGGTAAACTCTGTTTTGGTTGTTTTATCACGGACTTCTTGTTTCCGCCCTTTCGAGAGTCTACTAATACCAATTGTAGCATTCTTAGCGCCACGAGCCATGAGTTTGGATCGTGAAGCCTTTGGTTTTGATTCGTCACGCTCATCGTATCGATGTGAGCGTGAGTCACGCTGTCTCCAGTGCAAGTCTTCGTCATCCAGTGGAATAGTACTTTCCGATTCGATTCGGTTCCCTAGTGAACGCTCATTTGCGTCCAACAACACCGTCAAACTTTCTGCATACGCTGTGACGGCCATTTGAAGGTCTGTCGGCCCAATGGCGTGTACCGCGAAGCTAGATGTTGGGGCATCGCAGGAACCGGCAAGTCCTGCAGAGAGTAATGTGTTGATACTTGCTTGGACTGACTCAGTACTCATGTTGAACATAGAGCTCAATGTTTCAATGGAAATACTCTCGTATTGCGAAGCCCGCTGGAATACATACGTTCGCAAAGCTTCTCGCTTCAGCTCCATGACCACAAGATCAAGTACGGATTTGCGTGTTTCTTCAGATCCAGGCAATAGAGTCCAGCATGGCATTTCTGTGACGTAGTTCGATGCTGTGTGCCAGTCTCCTTCGATAAGATGTTTCGCTGCGCACATAACTGTATCTTTTATCCCTTCTGGAGGTCCACTGAATGTTTGCTTATCAAACATTTCGATCAGTCGGAGGTATGTGCGGTTCAGCATACGAGGCTGCTTGTTCTTGTTGAACATGGTATGTGTATCTGTGAGCATGCTCGATACCAAATAAATACTTTCTAATAAATCCACATTGATTTGAGTGTGAAAAGGAACTTGCCGCCTTCGTTCTAATTTTTCTTGTTCAAAGTTGCGTTCAGTCGAATATCGACCTGGAGAAAAACCCTGCGCTAGAAGCTCTCGGACTTTACCGCTCGACAGCAACTCGGCCAAACATGTCTTTGCGGTACTAAAAGAGCCGCGCTGGAAAGCATGGAGACCAATCTGCGCCATGCATCGATTGAAAAGCACTTGCGTATCAATATCCATGTAATGTATACTCTCCTGAAGGTGAGACATCAACAGTTGCTCCCTCGCACCACGAAAGTCCCCACACGTAGACTTGTGGAACGTGTCGTAAAGTATAGCCCTAACTTTTGATCGCTGATCTCCCGAAGCGTATACATATTCTGTCAAGTTGCGCATCGTAGTGGCAAGCGTATCTGCTGGGAACATGACACCTTGTGGAAACCATGCACTTACATCAGTTATCAAAGTTTCGGTGAGGTCCTTGGCAAAGAAAGCTTCCATATTCGACACTTGCACATCTTCTGGCAACTCGTCAGCTTCTAAGGATGTAGCGGTTATGTGATCGACCCGATCGTTTGCAAAACGTCTCATCGCATCGTACGATGTTGGGTTCTTGCAGTGAAGACGAGCCAAAAGCCGGAGAGAGAGTTTTACTCGATTTTCACGGTCGTCCTGTTGCAAGTAATGACCCAGGATTTCGCGTATCAACATCAACAAGAAGCATTCATCTTGCAGTCGTGAGACATACTCCTTCGTATGGGGATCGATATTCTGTAATGACTTGACATACTCATCGTCCAATCTCTCTGTGAAAGCACATAGAGAGCCTGCTAGTTGAACCGGAGAATCACTCAATAGCTCATCCTTGTCCGGGCGCACTGATGGTTCTCCTCTCTCAACGAGTTCAATGTGCTTGTTGGCTTGGAGAAGTAGCAAAAGTCTAAGAATATTTGCGACACAACTTCTCCATGTTAATACTGGCATGTGTGAGGACATGCTACCAGTCATGTCAAACTGTGCACTTATAATGTGGAGCAATATTTCGACTTCTTGTGCTGGACATTTCGCAAGAGTTGCAATATAGGTCAAGTGCTTCACGACGACTTGACGATCAGTACTTTTTTTGCCCCTCGACGCTGTCACGTCTTTCAACTTCTCATCGATCATTTCAAATGTTACGTCCTTCTTGTCTGCGTAGAGTAGGTAGTTTTTGTCTTTCTTATCTGGTTCTAATCCTGCGTTCAGAGCCACGTTCCCCGCGGCGAACTCTTCATCAGTTGCAGAATCGCTATCCGAGGCTGCTTCTAAATCCAACTCGTTTACCTTGACGTATTTTCCAATTCGCTGTCTAAGGGCTGACAACGCTTTCGAGCCCGTGGTCGACAAACTCTGCCGATGTTCTTTGTCTGCATACGCGGATTCAACGGTGCCGACGATCTGCTTTAAAGCACGTTTGACAAAAGTTGAAATGCGCTCGGGCGTCGCATAATGCTTCTCGACTTGCTTGATAAGCTTCTCAAATGATTTGACCAGGGATCCCCATTCATTGCTGTTGGCATCGCTCAAAACTTGAGAAACCGTTGCTCTGATTTCTGCGTGTCTACGCTCCTGCAAAAGAACTGTTTACTTGCCGACGTCAACTTGAGAGAAAACACGATACCTTGGCGCTTTGAATCACCCTTCTGTCGTCCTCAGAGCTGTCGGAGCTATCATCCTGCAAGTATCTGGACGAAGCGAGATCAGTATACATTGGTAAGCTGGTTTGTATTGTATACATACTTTGAAGCTCCTTTAAAACTGTCTTCTGACTCAGAGGATGACAAAGAAGAAGAAGAAGAAGAAGAATCAGAAGAAGAATCAGAAGAAGTTTCCGAATCGTCTTCGCTCGTTCCGCTAGAGTCGGAATCAGTACCCCAAAATTTGCTCGACTATGCACGGGGAAACCAGCGTGAATTCGTCAGTAATGCACGACAAAACCCATCTGTTGCGTCCGACCTATCCAGGGAGAGGTCTTTCGCGGGCTCGAAGGCAGCCGCTTGACGCGGAGTATCGTATCAGCGACGCACCATGTCGTTCGTGTCCGCGCGAATTTGTTTGCGGTGAAAATTATCAGCTGTTTCAACGTCTAGTCGTGCGTGAATGTGGTCAGACCCGGCGACCGCACGAGGCCTCGTGCGATCGCACGGCGTTGGCGGCTCCGCTTCAGCGTTGTATACCAAATGTCCTTGGCGTATGTAGCGCATATAACGACGTATATACGTCGTTTCGCTGTCTTTATTTCAAGTGAAATCATGATTCAGCGATTCGTCAAAATATATATTTTCATATACAGTATCCGAAAGGATATTACGCAGTATTGCGCTATATTTCGAGGATTTTGTATCTGCATGCAACTCCGCCAGTATAGCGCGAGGCGTACCTTCACTGGCGTTAGACTGCGGTCTATCAACGCTCGTGTAGGCGGTCACAGGGAACCGCGCGTATGTCATCGCATGTCACGTTCAGTTATAGAGTAAGCTCTGTATTTCTGGGAAAGTCCCGGCCCGGTGTGAAGTGCCAAAAAATAAGGAACGAAAAAAGAACCTTAGTGTCACGAGCCATGGGAGGGGAAGATCTATATCCACCAACACTGACAAAGCTAATGAAGTCGTTCAGTATGGTGCGCTTGTAAGACAGTATGTGTGTGTACCGTTTTGATAACTTGAACCAGGTTCCAGACCCCATGCTTCGTTACAAACAGCTGCTCTTCTTGGCAAAAAAACTACCACCTTTGTCAAAGGTGAGAACACTGTGAACTGTGGGGATGCTGAATTGATTGTTTTCGAATAGGATAAGCGAGTGGAAGCTAACAAGGTACGTCTCATGTGGACAAGGGTGGTTTGTATTGATCAAACTTGTTTCAGGTGCCCGGTTGTACTTCACAGGTGTGTGTGTGTGTGTGTGTGTGTGTGTGTGTGTGTGTGTTTGTGTCTTACTGAGAAGTGAACGAGTTGACCGAGACTAACATACGCGTATAGGTGTGGATTTCAGTGGAAATAATAGACGAACGGGTCATCATTAATGCCGATTCCGACTCACAATTAACCAAAGGATTAGCCGCGCTTATCGTTGAAGGATTGAGCGGCGGGAGCAAACAAACTATTCTAGACGTACCACCCACTTTCATTGAAAGTTTCGGGCTAAACCAAAGCTTGACCCCGTCTAGAACAAGTGGATTTCTCAACATGCTTCAAGTTGTGAAAGATAAGGTGCGACTGGGAGGAGATGTCTCAACGTGATGATATGAAGGGGGTAGGACAAAGATCTTTTTATTTTCGCAGCTGTCACGTCTTGTTGAGTTGACAGTAACCATAATCTTAAGGCGTTTCGTCCCGGAGCATTGTTCGAACGCCACTCGTGCTTCGCTAATCACTAATTTTTAGCGCATAGCACCCTGGTCTAAGATGATCTGTGAAAAATGTGTAAGATAAAATTACTTGCCAAACAACTCCGTCGTACTCTTTCGGAGCCATTTGGCTACCCAACTAGCATTTCGATCTTGGACGGAGACAATTCTGTGAACGAATTGAATGAAATACCGTTAGTTTGACACGAGTAACTCACCCAGAGTATTGCTGTGAAGTATTTTCTGAAACGTCCGCTCGGTCGGTCATGGAAAAATCTGGGCAATTTTCACAACCAGTTTCCAAAAACTGTTTCAAAAGCTTACAGACGACACCGCATCGATCAAATGGCTATTTACCTGATCGAATGTTTTCACCAAACCACATCGCCGACATGCTCTAGTGTGCTTGGACGAAGCGTCTAGTGGGGGGGCAGCAGGTTCCACCACAGAGTTTGCTGTCGACATGCCGTTGTCACGCTGTAGGAATGACAACTGAATAACACGTATGTGTAAGTGTGCCCGTGTCACTAAAAAAGTCAAGCTTCGCGATGTGCGTTTGCCCGCGTTGTGCCGTGGCAGCAGTGGGCCGATCTCGCGTCTCGCTGCGCTCCTCCGCACACAAAGCGATGTACATAGGACGAAGAGTGCTGTATTACGCAATGCGTCGCCGTGTTTAATGATGAGCATTTCAACGCCGAAATATGATGTTCCACGGCACTCAGACGGAAAAAACACCACGAGATGACGATTTAACCTCTATCTGGGTCTTTTTGGGTCTTTCGAACCCGAGTACGTATGGCCGCAGGCGCGGTGCAGCGCACCCCACACACCAAGACGCTTTCGCGGACGGAAGTGTGGATGCACTGATGTACCCGACGTTTGAAGCCGTGATCGAAGGCAAAGACTACTCCTTTCCAGACGAAGAAACGAAAATCTTAGCGTTCTGGGAAGAAATAGATGCTTTTCAAGAGCAGTTGAGACGAACAACCGGACAGAAAGAGTTTGTATTCTTTGACGGGCCGCCATTCGCTACAGGTTTACCACATTATGGACACATTCTCGCTGGAACTATCAAGGACATTGTCACTCGATATGCTTCGACCAACGGATTCCACGTTGAACGTCGGTTTGGTTGGGACTGTCACGGTTTGCCCGTCGAGCACGAGATTGACAAACTTTTCGAAATTAAAGGAAAAGAGGACGTACTTGCGATGGGTATAGACAAGTATAATGAAGAGTGTCGCAGTATTGTTATGCGCTACTCCAGCGAGTGGCGCAAAACAATCACACGTGTTGGGCGATGGATAGACTTTGACAATGACTACAAGACATTAGATCCGACGTTCATGGAGAGTGTTTGGTGGGTTTTTCAGCAACTTCACGCAAAAGGTCTTGTATATCGCGGATTCAAGGTTATGCCCTATTCAACTGCGTGTAATACACCGCTTTCAAACTTTGAAGCTGGTCTTGATTACCGTGATGTATCAGACCCTGCCGTCTTAGTAAAGTTCCCTTTACAGAATGAGACAAATACTTTTTTTGTAGCTTGGACAACTACGCCATGGACGCTTCCAGCAAACATGGCTTTGTGCGTCAACCCTGAGTTTGACTACTGCTATCTGAGAAACACTGACAGCGAAGTTCTCATAGTCGCTGACTTGCGCAAGTCTTTCATTCCTGGCGCTACAAAAAAAGGCAGGTCGAACGTACTTTCCGACGGCTGGAAGGTCGAAAAGATAGTCAAAGGGCTTGAACTTCAAGGTTATCGGTATACTCCACTTTTTAACACGTTTGATGAGGAATATGGTGCAAATGCGTTTGTTGTTGCGTGTGACAAATACGTATCTAGCGATTCGGGGACAGGAGTTGTACATCAAGCGCCCGCATACGGTGAAGATGACTATCGTGTATGCATTGAAAACGGTATTATTGAGAAAGGACGTACGCTGCCAGATCCGGTGGATGCAAATGGCTGTTTCACCAAAGAAGCCCCTGAGTCGGTTGTTGGTTTATATATCAAAGATGCTGATAAACACGTGATTCAACTACTGAAGGATAAGAGTCTTTTACTAGATAGCGCACGGATTGTGCACTCATATCCGTTCTGCTGGAGATCCAAAACCCCACTCATATACCGGGCGGTGTCTTCGTACTTCGTACGAGTCGAGAAAATCAAATCTGAACTGCTTAAGAATACTGCTGAAACAAAGTGGGTGCCTGCTTACGTCCAGGAGAAACGTTTTCACAACTGGATTGAAGGTGCCCGTGATTGGGCAATCTCGCGTAACAGATATTGGGGTACTCCAATGCCGGTATGGCAGTCTCCCGACGGCGATGAGACTATTGTTATTGGTTCTATTGCGGAACTCGAAAAGTTGACTGGTTGCAGCGGTATTTCTGACATTCATCGTCACAGGATTGACCACTTGACAATACCATCTCAACGCGGCCCTGACTTTCCAGCTTTGCACAGAGTGGAAGATGTTTTTGATTGCTGGTTTGAAAGTGGTAGCATGCCTTACGCACAACAACATTTTCCGTTTGAAAATAGCGAAAGCTTTGAGCAGAACTTCCCTGCCGACTTTGTTGCCGAGGGTCTGGATCAAACTCGAGGTTGGTTTTACACGTTGATGGTATTGTCAACTGCGCTTTTCAACCGTCCTGCGTTCAAAAATTTGATATGTAATGGTCTAGTACTGGCGGCGGATGGTAAAAAGATGTCCAAGTCACTGAAGAACTATCCAGACCCGAACGAGGTTATCAACAAGTACGGTGCGGACGCGTTGCGCCTTTATTTGATCAATAGTCCCGTTGTTCGAGCAGAGTCACTGCGATTTAAAGAAGAAGGAGTATTCGCCGTGCTTAAAGACGTATTTTTGCCGTGGTATAATGCATATCGTTTTCTTATTCAAAACATATTACGAATTGAAGTCGAAACGAAAACGCCGTTTGTGCCAAAGCAAGCACAATTTACTGTCGAGAATCCATTAGATACTTGGATACTGGCTGCATCGAATTCGCTGATCGTTTTTATTAAAGCCGAAATGCGTGAGTACCGATTATACACGGTAGTGCCCAGATTGGTGCAGTTCATCGAGCAGCTCACAAATGTGTACGTACGGTACAATCGTGGGCGTCTGAAAGGGAATAACGAAGACTCGTTACAAGCGTTGAACACGCTATATGCCGTTTTACTATCACTGTGCAAAACAATGGCACCATTCACACCTTTTTTCGTCGAAACGATGTACCAGAACCTGAGAAAATGCATGAAAGATGCTGCGGCGAGTGTACACTTCTGCGAATTTCCAAGCGCTGACTCTGGAATTGAAAATGAACAGATACAATTATCAGTTTCTCGAATGCAGAATATCATAGAGATGGGTCGGATGATTCGCGAACGGCGCGCCAAACCTCTGAAGCTGCCTCTTTCAACCGCTTTAGTCGTTCATAATGATGAGCAGTTTTTGAGTAGTCTTTCAACTGACCTGAAAGCATACGTCATGTCTGAGTTGAATGTGCGCTCTCTTGAAATCTCGTCTCAAACTCGAAATTTTGTTGCACAAAAAGCGTGCCCTAACTTTTCAACTCTTGGTAAGAAAGTTGGCAAGCATATGAAGGCAGTCAAAGCAGCTATAGAGCGCATGTCTACGGAAGAGATAGACGCGTTTTTGACAACTGGGTCAGTGCGAATTGAAGAGTTCACGCTAGGATCAGACGACATTCTTATCAAATATGAGTTTGGCGATCGATTAAACGAGCAACAGGATGCGATTTGCGACGCTGATGGGTTGATATTGATACTTGATCTAGAGATAGATCAGTCTCTGCTGGACGAGGGGCTTTCTAGAGAAGTCGTCAACCGCATCCAAAAGCTCCGCAAATCGGCAGGTCTCTCTGTAACCGATTCCATTGACGTATTTTACTCGATATTGAGTGGAGCCGTTCAGGCCCAAAGTGCACTGCGTCGCATTTTGACGCAATGCGACTCTCACTTTGACGCCACGTTCGATCACAATCCAAGAGATGCGGCTGAGATGTCGACGGAACATGTAACCATCGGAGAAGAACTAGTCGTATTGAGCAATGGCGCATCACTATCTTTAAAATTAGTCCGTGCGGGGGCAACCTTTTTGGACGAAGACGTCCCAATTGGGCTCAACGCATATCTAAAGTGTAGAGATTACAATGCGATGAAGGCAGAACGACTAAGGACATGTGTCAGGTTGGATGGTCAAAATATAAGTGAGCAGATTCACAAGCTTCATTTCGGAACTTCTTGACTCCATATTGTAGATATACGTCTACAAGAAATAGCTATGCCATAAAAAAGTCTGGTCCTAGTACACCCGTGGCAACTTTCGCCTTATTAAACCGGAAAAGAAGTCGAAACCATTTCCGTCCGGACTTAGTTCAAATTTACTTCCATAACTGTCCTCTGCAAAATACAACATAAACTGTTCGCGGCTTTCCAAAGTAAAATTCCTTACCAGCAAGAAGAAGTCCAGTCTCGGTTAGACCTTTGACTGTCATTTCAATGCGCCGAATAGCACCTTCTTCGTTTTCGACTATCGTGACTTGCTGGTTCGTGTGCAGCCAGTGCTTTGTGTACTCGCCCTACGGGGCAAGATTAGCTTCGCGTCAGTGTCACACAACATTTCCTCACCCTGATACTTTTAAAACCGGCCTCGCTAAAGGTCAGGTTCAAACGCGTAAAATGCCCTGTCACCATGTAAGTGCGCGTTCCGCCTTCAATAATATAGTCTTCACCTAAGAAGGTTGCCACCAGAACTTCACGTTTCATCTGCTCCCCGGTTAGAAAATGCGACGCTAAAATATTGAGAATGACTGACACTTTGTGCGGCATGCTGTTCAAGAACGTCGGCCAAACACAACGTTGGTTCCTACATACATCGCCTCAAACTCTAAGATTCCAGGTTATCTTCGCGCTACCTTATTATGCAAGTTGAATCCGATTCCAATAGTTGTACAGAAGGCACCATCGCTGTATGCAGAGTTGCACAATATCCCGCCTATCTGGGTAATATTTAAATACGCTACAAATTCATGTATTGTCGTCGCACTTTTTGGTTACCATAATATAAATCGTTTGGCCATTTGATCTTCAACCCAGGAAGCACTTCTTTTTCGCCAACGCGGCCCTGCACATGAGCAGTGTACTCCTTCACAGCCTACGAACATAAAAAATCAAGTTCACAGACACCGCCAAAAAATAAACGACGACCTCAACCAAAGCCAGACTCGCAATGTACTGAACGCAAGGAAGTGTACGCCCGTCTCTAGTTAAATTGTGAGACTCGATCGCGTCGACAAGACGAAACTTCACCTGAAGTTGCATGTAAAAGAAAACATTAAGCAACCTTCGTTTGACGTCCATAAGTTGTTGCTGTTCAAATTGCTCATGTGTATACAGGCGATGTGAATACGCAAACTCACCCTCTGCCCTTGCCGTTCGATTGCGTGTCACAAATAAGTAATGTACCTTCCGGGAAAAGTCTTGCATTTCTGCGATAATCGGGTTTGAGTGTCAAAACGACAGGCGTGTCACTTCGCAACGCACTCGCTGAGAAGTTTTTGCGTAGATACCAGGGCAGACCCTACGAGCAAACAACGTCCCATTTTGCACGCATCGTCAAGGTGTGAAAAAAACTCGTGCACTTTGAAATTGGCACCAGATAGACCATCTGCCACGCGACTGGAACATGTGAACCTCTGAACGTCAAGAAGAAAATAAAACTTACCACAATCCAATCGACTTTTTTAACGCAACTCTTCCGGAATCGCGAAGCTGAAAACACCTTGAATTTATAATCTTAACCGAACTTTGAACATACCACTTCCGATGTTGAATGGATCTCTACTCGATTATCACAGGTGTTGCACATGGCCTTCTGAAAGCTAGAGAACTAGTAAATTGGAGAAAGAACTCAGTTACCGAGGTGAATACAAACCTGTTACAGCGCCGATGCGCACGTGCACTCAAGGGGCGACCGATTCCAGCTACGTCGACACCGATTCGCACACTGTTCATATGGTAGCAGCGCGATTTAAGTTACCGACGACGGGAAGTGACGTTCGCAGTTCAATTGGCGTTCACATGCATCTGCCATAAACACACACTGGCAAGTCTAACTCATATTGATGCGCGTGGTCATACCGCGCCGCATAGGTCGACACCTACAATGAGCAGCGGCCTTTCAATCCAAAATATTTTTCCGCGATCGTACTAGTGCGTTGTTTGCTTCAGAAGAGCGCAGCAAACGAGGATGTTAGCTGGAAAACAAGTTGACAAAGGCGACAGTGTTTTAGTAGAAAGTGATATTTTTGGTGTGCAAGTAAAGGAAGGCGCTGTGAACGTTCTCTGCGCACACTGCTTGTGCGAGTGCCGTTCATTTGCTGAAACCTCGAACTGTACACTGGACGGAACAAAGTACGGAGCTGTCGCCAGTGACTGTGACGACAGTGATACAGAAAACAGTTTATATAAAAATACACCCAGAGCAAAACCTTGTCCCTTCGGGTCATCTTGTCTATCCAAATTCTGTTCTGATGCATGCATTCAAAATTCAACAGGTCACCACTCACTTTTTGGTTGGCACGCATTATGCTGCCTTGGCGACAGCTTCGCTCTCAGGAGCGCATCCACTGAGTTCCATCGATTCTGCTTGAACACGAGTGAGACATTTTGGCTGACAGCCACCATGATTGCTAAAACGATGGACCCGGCATCAACGACGACAATGCATACTTTGATAAACGCGGCAGACTTCAGCTTATCTTGGAGCGCGGTTGCAGCCCGTAGTATTTTAGACAGTAAAGTTGTTCGCTACGAAGATTTTCTGTTTGTTCAGAACCAAATGGACGATAACCTCTGTCAAGCATGGCAGTTACTGGTCGCCTTTTGGTCACATTTCACAGATGAGATTGTTCAGCGAACTCTACGAGATTTGACGCTTGAAGTATTTTCCCATCTTGCGGCTATAATCGAGCTCAATTTCAAGCCTGTCTCGTTGGACTCTTTTAGCGCAGAGGGTCTAACTGAAGAACGTGTTGCAAAACTAGCGCAAAGTAGTCGTTTGCTTTCTAGCAGCGCAAAGCACGCGATCGTGCGAGACAAACAGATTAAAAAGAGATCGGACTCTTCTCGTGAACTTATTCTCTGTCGTGATAGGAGCTACCGTTTGCTGATCTTTTCTCCCCGTCTCTTGGGGCTTACTCATAGCTGCTCGCCAAATACACAGGTAGAAGTTGTTTACGATTCGGGTGTACTGAAAACGAAGTTATTAGCTCTTCAGAATATTTCTGAGCACGAGCAACTCACAATATCTTTTGTAGGCATGTCAAGTCTAGCCGACACTCGCCGACACAGGCTCGTGTCACAATTTGGCATTTGGTGCGCGTGTGCTAGATGCAGCTGGGAGAAGAAGGAGTATCATCACGATTTAGAAGAGAGAGCGTTGTATCGACTGGGCCTGCAGTACCTCGAAGAAGAACAATTTCAGGAGTCTGAAGCTGTGTTCAACTTTGCACTTACAAAATGGATTGGACCCGAGTTACTACACTCTCTCGGTCAAGCTGTATTGGGTCAAGGTAAATGGCGCTCTGCACACGAAATATGGCATGCAGCGCACGCGATGTTTCCAGGACATGAAACACTTGCAGAACAGGTAAGGAAAGACCGAGCGTACAGTATATCTCTGGCGAGCGTACAAGCAAATGTCGAGGTCTCAAACTTGCAGCCCACCGGCGTTCATGGTATTATGCTGTCATCACAACCGATACTTTCACCAGTGAGTTGCACACATTGGGTACAAATTGCTGAAAGTGCGGCAAAGAGGGCTAATGGCTGGAGTAGAAGGCGACACCGCGCTGTCCCAACGACAGATTTACCCATCCACGACATTCCAGAGCTTATAGGCGCTTGGAACGAGTTAATGGCCAATACTATTTGTCCATTACTTAGTAACGCGATTCCTGGAGTGGCAGTGCATGATATTAAAGTCCATGATGCGTTCATTGTGAAATACGACGCCACACATGGACAGCGCTTTCTGCCTCTGCACACCGATGAGGGCGACTGGTCTCTAACTTTAGCATTAAATGATGAGAGTGAATACGATGGCGGTGGCACTCTTTTCGACGAGCACCAGCTTCTAATACGCCCAAATATTGGCGAGCTTGTTGCTTTCAGGAGCTCTCTTTTGCACGCGGGCGCACCACTTCTGACGGGTACGCGATATATAATCGCTGCCTTCCTTTACATTGCACAGCTAGACCTGAAAGACGCAAGGCAAAGTGTCTGACGATTACTTCAGTACAAATGGGTAGCACGATGCCCGCATTAGACACTGTACTTTTCTATTACCCATGCCAGGTATCGATGAGAGCTTGGATTCATCTGCTCGAAATATATCGGACAACGTATTGAAGTTTTGTAGGAGTGAACAAATATCGTTTTTGCCAACATGCTTCAGACCATTCAGTATTATCGACACACGCAAAAAATCACTTCCAGTACTTGATATGTTTTGTGACATGCACCGATCGCTCAGTGACACGACTGATTCTAAGTACAGTCCGACCTCGAGCAGTGAAAACACACAAATCAAAGTGCAGAAGTGGAAAAGGCACTGTGAATTGATTCGAGGTAAATTGCGAACTGCAGCCTCGTCATCCACGTGTATCAGCACCACACACAAAGAATATCTATGTGCAACAGATACGAGACGATCACGAAAACCGCCGGGATTCGACAAAACAAAATTTAACGAGGCATACAGAATGCACATATTTGGTGTAATGATAAAGTCTGGCGCCATTTGATCGACGTAAACATAAGGCACCCGTATGGAGTCCACTAATTTGCTTCCCATATGCCTCGCTGCAACAAGTAAGCTAGTTTGTTGCGACACCATGTTTTGTCGTAATGGAAAATCTTTGGAAATCGAATACAAAACACCGTTCTGCAAACGGCCTTCTCTCGTATGGTCGTCGCAAATAAGGTTACGATGTCGCTGTCATGTCCTACGAGGTCTGGAGGGTAGCCCGCCCTTTAAGCGCGCGACAACGATTACCAACGTTTAAATGTTCGTAATCGTCAAAAACGTTGGTAATTTAATTTGGTCAAACGCCACTAAATTTGCCTGTTTTCTCTTAGGGATCCCTCCTGTACCATACACGTGGTATGGTACCACGTGTGTCATGTAGTGTAGACATAGGCGTTAGCATTACTATAATACTGGATTGGGTTCATTCCATGTGCATTATCTCTCATCTTGTAGCGCGGATTTATGCTCGAGATCTGTGCTCACGACCGTTTCTAGCGAAGTAACACTGATGGCTGCTTAGGAATACGTAACGATGGCAGTGCGAAGTAAGATTCACTACATCTCAATTTGATGAATCACACAGTGTTAAAAATGCCGGACAACTTGGCCACTCAACACAGCAAGCTGCGTTCGCTCGAACTGTTTCTAGAACGTCTCGAACAGAGACTAGACCGGGCGCTAGATGGTAACAACATACTTTTACCTTGCGGCGGTCTCGTTCAAAAAAGCTTGGCGGACGTGGAAAGAGCGAAAAGATACTGTAACATACTTCTAAGTCGTATGAATGTGCTAGTCATGGGCCGAAGCTTCGCCCACAAAGCAGCGTTGATAAACGAAATTGTGAAAGAACGCATGATAAGTGACAACTTATATCACAGCATCATACACCAGGAAGATATTGTGGCGACATACACCCTTTCATATGACACTAGTAGGAGACACGATACCCCTCCCACCGATGCACAACTTCAAGACATTTTTGAGCGGCTCACGACAACTCACAAACATATCACAGCTGAAAGGAATGAAATATTGCCTGAAAATATCGAACACTCGCACATTATATATAAAGTCCAGTGTGGTACAAGAGTACGAGTACGGGTTGTCTTTGAGAACCACGAAGACATACAAAAAATACTTTCGCAGGCTGAGTGCGCGGCGTCAGCAAGAATACACGAGGTAAGAAGTCATCGGATTTTTTCTCAGTATCTTAAATCGTGATGAAAATCTTAGCGCGACCAACTCAAAGCGTTCATTCAGTCTCTATCTCAAGAGGGAATCGATTCTCACGCAGCGACTCTACTTTCTGACGGACAAGTTGATGAGTCAGTCTTAAAACGCTCAATTTCACTGAAGAATTTGATTAAAAAGTGCGATCAACTGTCATTCAAGGAGAATGACATCTTTCACGAGTTACTGGGAAATACCCTGACATACACTCCAAGTGTGAACATCCAGACGGGGAAGACATTGAAAGAGCACGTTGCGAGAGCCCACATTTTTGTACAGCGGTTCTCCTCACCTGAAAACCTGATCTGGAGCGTAATTAAGGGAATAGTGATCGAAGTACCTGGTACTACCTTGGACGAAATTGATTCAACGTTCGTGAATTTACCACTTGTGCGAACGTCAGATATGAGATCACGAAATTTCGTGCAAAGTATTTTAGATACGTCTCACACACTGCTTCATGTATGCGATGAGCGGAAAGTGGACGGCGACATTCGACGCTTGTTGAAAGACTCACTGTTCGTGAACAATCTCTCGAGGCGGCCGAGTGAATATCGTATGTACACTGTTGTCATATCTAGAACAAGCGAACGAGTGGCGATCGAAGATATCGAAAATCTAAAGAAAAGACTTCGCAAGGCGAAACAAATAGAACTCGACTCAATCTTCTCAGGTGCTTTTTTGATGCGTCGCGATCATTCTGATCGATCGGCAAGTATCGTACATGGAAATAGCGTTGATATTCTCACACTTGTAGGTGCGGATGCTGCGAAAGAGATGTCAAATATTGTGAAAGCACTTGGACCACATTTATGTCATTGCCAAAGAGTCGCTAAGTACGAGCATGAGAGACTGGAGAGATTTGTTACGATCATCTGCGACAATTTGGAAAGTGGTTTGGAATCGCCGAATGTAACTATGGGCAATTGTACTGAGCGGCGAAATTATTTTAATCATCAGATCTTGACAACATTGGCGTATGCACGCTCAAACAAAGATACAGAAGTCCCGGAATTCAATCCTTCTTCCGATTGGACAGAATGGTTTCACAGGCTATTCGCATGTGTTGAAACACAAATGGCTCAATCGATGGAAAATTTCAAGCACGGTTTGAATGGTGCTTTGCACGAGGCTTGTCGGATGGGTTCGGTTGAAAACCTTATCGCGTTCCGAGAGCATTCGCTAGAAATATCGGACCGCAAGAGAAAACGGCAGCACTCTGCATTCGGCTTCGATTTCGAGGAATGTGATGCTTTCAGATTACTTTCTTCATACGTTCATGCGGCGACTCGACACGAGCTATCGCACCGTATTTGGTCTGATTTGAAAAGCTTGAACAAGGTTATTTTGACCAAGTTCCGTAGTCATTTACTCTATCAACTCTGTTACGCTGGCGTACATCGTCACTCAAAAGCTGTGCTGCGGAGATCAATATGGTGTTTTGCTCGCCACTGCGAACAAAGTTTCAACACGTTAGTGACACGTGAATGGATATATAATATACTGGGAAACTATTCAATCCATTCTTTCCACGAAGCACTTAATGCTGAACTCAATTCAAATCAATCAGAAACGTCACAGGTGTCAGAAACTATGCGCAGAGTGCTCGAAAGCGTGCACAACGACGTTGCGCTGATTTTCACATCGCGACTTCGGGCGATTCAATACGTATATCACCTAGGTACTTATCATTTGTTCGGAATCAGCAACGTCGTATCTTCTTCACGTGAGAGTATCACACACAGCCGCCTGAGTATGAGTCTGCATTTCCCACTGTACCATAGGACGAGTGAAAAGTCGTGTATTACTTGGGAACTAGTATCGCTCAACTGTGCAATGAACTCAACTACTACGCAAAAGGCAACTCTTGGCGATAGAGTAGGCCGGGCGCTTGGCTTATCGTGTGACAAATTTATGCAAGTTTCAACTCCGCGTGAAACTGTGAAGAGCAAACTTGATTTGTCAAGTGCGACTTACCATCTGAATAGAGTAGTAATAGACGCTCTTCAATTTATCGAGAGAGAGAGCTCGAGACGAAATACTTTTTTTAGAGTTTGGGGTAGCGACTTACTCGCTACGTTCTACTTTTTTCGTGAAATATCAACCGGCATAGTTCGAGAGACGACCGATGCTATATTGCATCGCTTTTCCGCTCTCTGGTTGATGCAGAATGCAAGCATAGATGGAATATACTCGATCGAAGATTTCCTCTTTTACAACGAGGGTTACTATGTGTTACGTCGTCTTGGCTATGAACACGATAGACTATGGGGGCTCATCAGACAGAGTGCTGTGAAGTTGAATACAGCTCTGACAGACTATTTGGGTTTGAAAGGCGACGATAACACCCATCACGGCGGCATTAAATTCGACGAGCTCAGCACTGCAATGGTGTGGTCCTTCTTTCTGAGCGGTAATGACCTTGGGATCCCAGGAACGAACGCAATGAACGTAGATGCACTCCTTGCGACTCGAGGTGCACTAATCCTTCCGGTAAGATCTCTTCGTATAATTTTGTTGTCATTTGAACCTTCAGTAGACGAAATTTTCAACTGCGAGATATTTTCGAGATACATGTTACTTCGTCACTCACCGAATATTTACTCGAAGTGCATGGTGTCAGTTTTCATTGATCCCCGATGAATGGCGTCGCGAGGAAAGGTTCCTTCGATTCTATCTACCGTGTCTCATAGAAGCAACCGATGTCGAACTTGTTGGGGAGTTCGTACAGGCTTTGCGTTGTATCGGTGTATCTGATTCGGACAAAGATCTTCGCGACGCGCGTGTTTTTTTGGTAAATTCGAGAAACAAAAGCACGGTACGACCGCGCGTTTGCATATTTCGTTTTGTATTCTACTGACTAAAGTCGCCATGTAGAGTGGCTGGCTGAGCGAGCACACGGCGTTCGAGACCCAATATCATGCGACTGTCTGCAGCGTAGGGGCTTTGATGGACCATACATACAAGGTACTGCAATTAAAAAGCTCATTTAACGCTATTGACGTCGATCACAGGGCCATGTTTCGCTGCACAGCCAATCCGGTCGTACACTGTAAGATCAGCTAGGCTAAGGTCTACTGGAAGTGCACATTCAATATGGCTTTGGGTACGCCTATGTGTGACCCGCGGCATCTCCTAGAATTTTGCCATCGCATGCCACTATCTTCATAGATGGTGCTGAATGTTCTATGGTGTTTCCCTGTGAGTTGACACTTTTTAAGCAAACATCTTCGAGAAGAAACGTCCAGACATTGTCGCAGAACCTATAAGTATGTAAATTCCCCTTTATGGTAAGTTTTGAGTTGGTTGTTTTTAGTTCGCTCGCCATGCTTTTGTCGAACTCGGCCAGTACTTTCATAGCCAGCATTGGAGCGAGCTCACCGCTAGTCACCATATCATCTAGCGCATCTGTCAGCGCCATTCCTAGAGTTGAACGCCTGTAAAGCTCAAGGTTCTGTTGCTGTGAGCGTGTGAGTTTCGATCTCAAAATGACTGGACGTGCTTACCGCAGACATAACCGGTTGGGAATGAAATTCTGTACGACGTAAGATGATGAAGAAAGTGGAACGAATGCCTGTGTCTTTCGACGTAATTTTGTACTGGTTTTGCTCCTGCAACTGCGTGCGAAACTTCGAATTGCACACGCCCTCCTGTACGTGTGACGTCTGGATTTCCCACAAGCGTGCGTATATTGTACTCTTGTGTACACGATTAGTTTAAATTTCGGCTAAACTACTAGTTCAGTAGTTTAACATCCAGCGTAATTCCGACATAAATAACTAGGACGACTTTCCACGTCAAAACATTGTAGACCGCGGCACACGTCGCGCACGGTCGGCAACAGCCACATCGCGAGGCCCTGTATACTGCATGTATACTGCATAGTATCACGACTTAGACAGTGGCGCACCTCGCATGTCTACACTGGGATGTTTTACAGCTGAGGTTTCGTGTGGTCAACTATTGAATTCAAAAGTTGTTTAAAATCGTTCTTCACGTAGGAGATGTGCTTTCTGGCGGAAGACTTACATATTAATATAGTTCCAAATTTTACCTTAAGTCAGGTTCGAACCATTAACGTTGCCCCGACACAAGCTTGACGCGACTACACAGGCGCAAGATGTTCATTTGCTGAGTAGTGAGGTGCATATTTCAGCGGTTGCATATATTTCGACTTAACCTTCGTTGATAAGCTCGCGGGGTTCACCGCGGCTTTCACGCAGACATCACCTCTCTGGATTGCATTGTACCTAAAAAAATGTGGCAAATGTAGCATGGTTCCTGAGGAACGAACTGGTCAACTGGTGAACTGGCGGACTTATTTGGACTGTCAGTCACTGAGCCGTCTCATCGAAAGTGAGAGAAAGACCCTCAACCCCAAGGTGGGTTTAAAGTACTTCGAATGATACTTTACTCATTTCATTAAAGGATATCGACTTTCGGGCTACGGAAACCTTAGAAGGTTTGTGCAAGGCTGCTCACGGTGACATTGGTGATTGGATCCGTGTGCTCGATCTTCTGGTACGTATTTCTCTACGTATTTCTCTATCGGTGTATTAACGAATGGTCTATGACGAATTTTGAACAGCTTGAACTTGCCGCTGTCCGTAAGCAAAAACTCAAAACATACCTGATGACGCAAAAAAAAGAAGAGTTTGTGAAGGTGTGGAAGGAAAAATTTTCTTTTTGTTGCGTCTAAACGTGTGCTCAGGGTTTATATTTCAACAACTTTACAGCTGCCGAACTCAACACGATACGGATGTTTTTGTGGCAGAGTACCTCGATTTTGTCCGACGTAAGCTACGGGGCGAACGCATAGGGGAAGATGTGGAGACCATGGTTTTCACGCTATAGCAAATTTCCTTCTCAGTGTCGAGCACCGGTAGACATACGTCATTTTACAAGCGTGTTTAATTCCGATGCAAAACGAGCCAAATTGAAATTGTCCTTCACTCTGCTTTTACCATTCGCGCCCATTTCATCCGCTTTTTTTGGATTTGTGTAGAGCACGTACATGCTTTCTGCGAATTCCTATCGAGAGGTCAGAATTTGAAGGTACCACCAATTTCTCGACTCACCTCCGGCGAACCACTCACCAAAAGACCCGTCACTCCGTGAACTATAGTTTCGCACGGACCGCCAGAGTCACAAGCGATTACAGGTCTGCCTGCAACCATCGATTCGAGTGGGGTAATACCGAAGTGCTCGTTGACAGGTGTATACAGTAGTGCTATCGTCTCCTTAAGGAGGGCGTGTTTTGTTGCATCGCTCACAGACGGTAAAAATAATATTTCACGATCGACGTTCAGCGATTTTGCCAATCTACACGTATAATTGACAAAAAGTGAGACACAGACTCATACCTTCGAAGGGACACAGACTCATACCTTTTTAGCTCATGGAAATGCTCCACATTTTCTCGCACACTTTTGTCATATCCTCCAGCCAATATCAAGTAGGGCATCTGACCCGGTTGCACCGCTAAACGGTTGCGAAGAGTGCCGAATGCAATTATAGTGGAATGGAGCCGTTTTTTACGTTCAAACCGATTAATTGAAAGGAAAAAAGAACGTCGGGCTTTTCTGAGAACTTCGTTAGTTTAATATTGACTACCAGACTGGTTCTTACGCACCCAATATACTTTGGAGACGAAACTTGCGGTATGTGCTGAATTCAGGTCAAGGAAAAGTGTTGATAATTGAAAACGTTTTACCGATATAGAGCTGATATTTCCGATGGTAGGGTAGAGTACAAATGGAACCACATCATCCCAACGACCAAAGGATGAAGCGTACGCTGTCGAAGTAAAATCACTGTTTACGACAACTTTATCTGTCTATGATCAACCACATGAAATGGAAAACGATAAATATAGTACACGACATACCAACGACATGGCGAACCCTTCTAGCGCATCAAACGGCAAGCGGTACATCTTTCGCAGCAAACTTGCCCGCCGAGCTAAGAGCTTGTCCGGGAAATGGCAGTAAAATACTATCTTCGCCGTAGAAAACACCCTGCACACAATGACGGGCAAAAATACCTAATGACGACAACTATCAACGCCCGAATACGCTAATATCGATCGAAATCGAACCTGATCAATTATTACTGTATCGAGCTGCTTAACTTCAGCGAGCATACATATCTGAACAGTTCTGCTAAAAATGTTTAAACTTTGAAGAGATCAGCCGACTTACCGTCGCCCAAGCACACCGAATATTCGTCAATAAGACGCGAAAGTATCCGAGGACACTACAAGGGAACCACCCACCGCGCACATGTACCCACGCCGCACGTTTTCCTGAAGTACGCTGTTAGCTTCAGCGAAAACAGCCGTGCCAGTACAAACTCACCGAAAGAAAGCGTTTCCTTGAAACAATGCGATTCATCATGATGTCCAGTGTAGACACAGACCTTGTCACGCTTCAACGGTTTACTCGGTGCAATAAAAGTGCGTCTCTCACCTCTTCCCCACTTAGCTGCAGACAACTAACTACGTCTAAGACGAGCCTTTCAGCACCACCTGCTTTCAAACTTTAACGAAGTATTCGAGTAGCCGACCGTCGACGCGCACCAATTCCCAAGTCGGGATGTACGATCCCTATCATTAGCGCGCCGCGCGCGTTTCCGCAGTTATCCCTAAGACTTCTCGAAATCCTAACGACATCTTAGGCGACGGAGCGTCGCGTTTTACATGCGACAAGGCGAGGTACATACAATAATTAAAAACCCCCTACCAGGGTATAGCTAAAGTTAGATAGTCTAACTTTAGCTTTGTTCACGGTACGGTCCCGACGTTCTTAGCGTCGTGCCGTGTGGCGCGTACAGCCTGCACTACCGAGAGAAATTGTGGCCCGATAAGACTCGACGTAGTATACACGGGCTACCTACACTTCTACGTCGACACGCCATCACAAGTGACGCAGTAGAGCACCTCGATGCTACATTCACTCGAAAGTGCCGGATCAGGCTTACTTCTCGCTTTCTCTTTTGACATCGAAAACGTTTCACCACAACGACTGGTTCTGATCACAGTACTTAACACTATCTTTACAGTCGCACTATGTAGTCGTCTTTTCTACTCCTTGGAACTTGAGCGGGGACTGAGGCCCGCATTGGCCAACGCTTTGCAGAAGTTACCCTTTGTAAGCAGTTATGTGCATAGACTTCAGCGGAAAGTAGTGACCGAGTTGGAAGGTGAAAAAGGTGGAAGAAACCGGTCGAAAATTCGTACAACCCTACCGCAAACAGGTCTATCTTTCGACGCTCTGTTGGCGAAGTGTGAGCGTTTAAAGCAGGAGGCTCCCTCACTTCACACCGAACGAATGTCAGGGGCCATTTATGTTTCGCCAGCCTCTGAAGCATTTAAACTGTGCACATCGATATACTCGATGTTTGCACATACCAATCCTTTACACGGGGATGCATTTCCAACAATTTGTGCGATGGAAGCAGACGTTGTATCGTTTGTTGCGTGCTTGCTTGGCGCAAAGAATGATGATGACGTATGTGGAAATTTAACTTCAGGTGGCACTGAGAGCATCTTGAGTGCGATTCGTACTTCCCGTGATTACATGCGTGCTACACGAGGTATCAACAAGCCTGAAATGTAAGTTTATCGATCCAAACTTGCGGATGCCATCATTCTGACTTTCATTTCATATACAGGATTGCAGCGGTCTCAGCTCACGCTGCCATATACAAAGCCGCCGAGTATTTCAATATTAAACTTATGTTGATAGGCACCGATGAGCAAGGTCGCCTAAATATTTCCGAGCTGAAACGGAAAATGAACAAAAACGTTATTTTGGTTTATGCTTCTGCACCTGGTTATCCGCATGGGGTGATCGATTCAGTAGAGGCCATAGCAAGTTGCGTGCGACTGTGGGGCTGCTGCTTGCACGTGGATGCCTGTCTTGGAGGCTTCGTCCTACCATTTGCGGGAAGTGCATCTGGGAAAGTGTCGCCTTATCCGAAGTATCATTTTGAAGTACCGGAAGTTACGTCGATGAGCATAGATACACACAAATATGGATGTGCGCAAAAAGGCTCTTCTGTGATCTTGTATCGAAATCGCCAGATTAGAAAATTTCAATATACAGCTGTGTCTAGCTGGACAGGTGGAATGTACATATCTCCTTCTCAGGCTGGGTCGCGATCGGGAGGGATTATTGCGCAGACATGGGCAATAATGATGTACTTTGGACACGCCGGCTACAGTAGACAAGCCAATACTATTTTGCAAGCATCGGCATCTTTGCGTCGAAGCATAGCTGACATTTCTCCCCTAGAACTCATCGGTGAAGATGTCACTATGGTGGTTGCTTGGAGAAGTGCAAGCAAGGAAGTTGATATTTACGTTTTGAACGATATTCTAGCGGAGATGGGATGGCATTTGTCTGTTTTACATAGTCCCCCAGCGCTTCACATGTGCATCACTTCTGCCAATATACCTTCGCTTCAGTCGCTTGTTGTGGACCTTCACGAAGCCGTTGGGCGAGTCAAAAGTGGGGACTTTGAAGTCAAAAACGCGAAAGCTCCAATATACGGGATGGCCAATCGCATGTCGGATACAAATATCGTCAATGATCTTTTGAAGGATATTCAAGATGTCATGGATAAGTAATATTGACACACTTTTTCTACCACAGGCGGTGAACAGTTACTTGACGCCGTATGCATCTGTCAGCTCTGAGATCATGCGCGTGACATCTCTTGAGGATTTGAAAGAGACTGATGCATCTGAATTTAATGGAAGCTGAGAACTTGCAATATTCTCAAAGTGTGTACACGTTGCACAGTGCTCACTAACACCAAATGAGGAGAGCAGACTAAACAACTCTCCCTTCGTCAAAGTACCCGCTCTGTGTAACCTCAAAATGTCTTCCACTGGTGAACATCGTTTTAAGCATGAAATACGATACGAGTCCAAAATATTCAGCCGAGTCGAGACAAATTCTAATCGTCCCTTTAACTTATACCTTTTATCTCCCGACTTAACACGAAAATCCGACGAAGATGTCACGATATGCTGTATAGCGTGCAACTCGGCTTGAAGGGTTGCATTCGTCCCGCGAACATGCCGCGAATAATGACGCAAAGCTACCATACTACTCAGATTGTATCGACAATGAAATGTTCGGTTGTCTGCGGGAGAAGCATACGCTCGAACAACTTTGTAGACTTCGTCTTCATCGTGAAGAGAAGCCACAAGAGAAAGCACGCGTTCCACCTTGTCAAACCGCATTAAGAAGTCCACCTTGCAACTTGCATTCGCTACAGTGTTCAGCACAAAATCGAACACGCTATCATCGCCAGGTTCATCCACTGCGTGCTGCACGTGAGCACGCATGACAGGTACCTCATGAACCCAACTCAATGGTACTTGAATAGACTTCGACGGTGACATAGTTAGCAACATTCGTGCTATACCGCTAGAAATGAACTTCCCCTTCAGTGAATCTGGGCAAATTTTAAAGGCGGAATAAGGTTTACGTGATAGCAGTAAAACATGAGCAAGTTTTACTCGCCGCTTCATCGAATATGATCTGCTTGAGATTGAAGCATCAAACTCGTGAAAAGATCCAGCGTTTGACAGGGCAACACTGGCCGCCGAACCAAGTAATAAGTCTGTCGACCGTTCAGAAATGCGCTCGTTATTCGGGTTTGGTTGTAAGCCAGCGCACCACTGCAGAAGCTCCGAACTATGAACTTTATGAAATCGATTCAATGCGTCTTTACCGTGCATTACCGGTTTGCGTTGGAGTAAAAACGCTCCCATACGCCACGTAAGCATATTTTCGATGATGTTGTATTTGTCCGAAAGGACATTTACGAGCTCAGGAGCGGTATCCTCTGGTCTCAAAAGAAGTATCCTATGCGTCTGAGCGTTAAGCAGAATAAGAAACGCATCGGTATGCCAGTGCATCTTCCAACTGATTGCGTGGTCTACGTCTACACTGAAAATCTTCTTTTGCAAATTTGACGTGAACACTTTAAGCCCTTGCTGTGTCAAAATCGACACGTAGCGACCAGAAGAGGACGCGCTCGCAACTATGAGATCTGAAATATTGCGTGTAGACATTCGCTCTGGTTGAACGATACAGAAACAACAGAGTTTTTGAGTGGAGAATGCGTAGTACCAACCCAACGCCGTCGGACCAAT